>JGI24518J20066_1000269_pt1 | contig 11859 bp, 9 predicted proteins | sample LinPmetageLP42_FD_20066 | JGI IMG/M metagenome (IMG submission 20066) | reverse complement strand
TCTACAAAGTATAAACTCGCTTTGTCACGATTGTTTGCTACAGGATATTCTGGTATGGTCACATCTTTTGCAGCCCAACGTTCTTCTAATCCTTTTAACTCTTGAAGCACAGCAGCTTTATCAATTTTACCTACCACGTGCATTTTGCTTACCGAAGGTGAAAAATTAGTCGTATAAAAAGACTTAAGATCTGCCATGGTGATTGATTCTACAGATTCCTCATCACCACTTGTTGGGTAACTGAAAATATGATCTTCACCATAAAGTAATGTATTATACACTTGGTTCGCTACCACATTAGGATTTGCAGCATTTCTTTTAATCCCATTGATGGTTGCTGTTTTAATACGTCCTAATTCTTCTTCATCCCATCGAGGCTCAAGAAGGATTTCTTCTATAAGATCCATTGTTTTACCAAAGTTACGGGTGAGTGTATTACCACGAACAATAATCGACTCTCGGGTAGTGTACATATTTATTGAAGCCCCTAGCAACTCAATCTCTTCTTCCAATTGTTCTGGTGTCTTGTTAGCCGTACCTTCCATTAGGATGTCGCTCATTAAGTTTGCAACGCCATTTTTATTTTTATCATCCATTAAATGACCTCCTTCGATCACTAAACTAAAGTTTACCGTAGGAATTTCATTTTGTTCAATCCCATATACTTCAAGTCCGTTAGACAATTCTGCCGTCCAGCTTTCTGGAACATTCAGTTCTGGTGTTTCACCTTGCTCTGGTGCTACAGAACGATCAAAATTTGAAGGTGTTTTAGCAACTTCGGTAGTTGTTTCTTCCACTGTTTTAGTAACGTTCTCTTTTATCTCCTCTTCGACCACAGCGGCTTTTGTACTGTTTTCAGCGATCAGTTCGGTTTGCCCTTTTGGTACAAAGCTCGTCATAACGTAAGGCTTATCTTTAATATACTTATTGTAGACAGCCATTACTTCTTCTTTTGTAACTGCTTTGATATTTTCGATATCTTTTTCAATAAATCCTGGATCTCCAGTATAAGTATTGTAGTTAGCCAATTGGAACGATTTTCCTAACACACTACTAATTCCATTATAAAAACCTGTTTCCAGACCCGCTTTGATACGCTCGATATCGCGATCTGTCACTCCTTCTTTTTCAAATAACCTGAAAGCCTCATTAACACCAGCTTCAATCGAGTCTAAATCTTTTCCACTGTTTGCCGTCACATTAATATGAAACTCTCCGGCAACCACCTGAGAACTGTTATAAGCAAAAGGTCTGGATGCTAATTCTTTTTGTTTTACAAGCACTTTGTATAAGGGTGCCTTTTTTCCACTAGAGAAAATTTCAGCTAAAAAATCCAATGCATACGCATCCTCTGTATATTCTTCGACCGTAGGCCAAACCATGTTCAATTGTGGTGCCGTAGCAAAATTATCTTCGTGATATAAACGTTTTGTTTCAGTAAGGTTTGCCGGTTGCGCCTCTAAAGGTGTTACTTCCTGACGTTTTTTAATTTCACCAAAATACTTCTCTACTAATTCCTTCGCATTTCCAGTTTCAAAATCTCCTGCAATTACTAAGGTTGCATTATTAGGCCCGTAGAATTTATCATAAAATTCTTTTACATCATCAACCGTTGCATTTTGTAAGTCTTCTAACTCTCCAATTACCTGCCAGTTATAAGGGTGTCCTTCTGGATAGAGGTTTTTATCGAGTACCCAACCTGTATGCCCATAAGGGTTGTTATCTACACGTTGTCTTTTTTCGTTCTGAACCACTTCCTGTTGGTTATAAAAAGCAGATTCGGTCACTGTATTGATTAAAAAACCCATTCGGTCACTTTCTAACCAAAGCACAGTTTCTAATGCATTTTTAGGCACTACTTCGTAATATGTTGTACCATCTCTTCCGGTTCCTCCATTTAAAGTTCCTCCGGCATCTTGGATTTTTTTGAAAAATTGATCCTGTGGTACATTTTCAGATTCTTGAAATAACATGTGTTCAAATAAGTGTGCAAAACCAGTTCTTCCCGTTTTTTCACGATTAGAACCCACATTATATTGTATTGCTACAGAAACGATAGGATCACTTTTATCTTGGTGTAAGATCACATCAAGACCATTTTCTAACTCGTATTTTTCAAAATCAACAGAGAGTTTTGCCGACTCTTCTGTTGTTGTACCTTCTTCTTTTTTGTCACAGGATACAAACAGAAATGCTGCTGCAAAAAGTGCAATAAATGAGGTTTTCATAATTTTTTGTTGTTTCATTTGTAATGGATTAGATTGGATATATGTATAAGACCTCAAATGTAGCAAGGTGTTACGTACGTTTTCTTAAAGTAATGTTAAAAATTGGTTTAGATAATTAGAAAACTAGGTAATTAGTTTACCGGGCAGTTGAATGATTTTATACTTATTAAAGTTTATACGCTATATAAATCTATAGCACTCATTTTATTTTTTTCTTCGGAACTGTCTTATTTCTGTTTTAAAATAACCTTCATGGTTATTAACCAAACCAACCATCTCTATCTAAAGAACGGTACTGAATGGCTTCGGAAATATGATCACCTGTAATATCTGGAGCTCCTTCAAGGTCTGCGATAGTGCGGGATACTTTTAAGATGCGATCATAAGCTCTGGCTGAAAGATTTAAACGTTCCATGGCAATTTTTAATAACTGAAGGGATGATTCCTCCAGTTTGCAATAGTTACGAATTTGTTTTACACCCATCTGTGCGTTGTAGTGAATGTTTTCAAAAGCAGCAAAACGTTCGGTTTGTCTTTCTCTGGCTTTGCTTACACGCTCCCTAATCGAAATACTAGATTCTCCACGACGTTCCTCGCTTAACTTTTCAAAAGGTACAGGAGTTACTTCTATATGTATATCAATACGATCTAATAAAGGTCCTGAAATTTTACTTAAATACCGTTGCATTTCGGCTGGTGAGGATGTAACAGGCGCATCTGGATCGTTAAAATAACCTCCCGGACTTGGGTTCATACTTGCCACCAGCATAAAACTTGCCGGATAGGTAACCGTAAAACGAGCTCGAGAAATGGTTACATCACGATCTTCTAACGGTTGCCGCATCACCTCAAGTACACTGCGCTTAAATTCTGGTAATTCATCCAAAAACAAAACACCGTTATGTGCTAAGGAAATTTCTCCAGGCTGTGGATATTGGCCACCGCCAACTAAGGCCACATCGCTTATGGTGTGATGCGGACTTCTAAAAGGTCTCGAGGTCATGACCCCGCCTTTCTGCATGGTCCGTCCTGCAACGCTATGTATTTTTGTGGTTTCTAGTGCTTCGTTTAAACTTAAGGGCGGTAAGATGGAGGGCAATCGTTTTGCCAACATCGTTTTACCAGAACCAGGGGGACCGATTAAAATAATGTTGTGCCCTCCTGCCGCTGCAATCTCCATACACCGCTTTATTGACTCTTGCCCTTTTACATCGGCAAAATCAAATTCTGGATTTTCTAGATGTTCATAAAACTCCGCTTTGATATCAACTATGGTTTGCGCTAAGGGAATTCCGTCGTTAAAAAAATCGATTACTTCCTTTATATTTTCTACGCCGTAGACTTCTAAACCTTCAACTATGGCTGCTTCTTTCGCATTTTGTTTGGGTAAAATAAAACCTTTATAGCCTTCCGTTTTTGCGTTTATAGCGATTGGTAACGCACCACGGATGGGCTGCAGATTCCCATCGAGCGATAGTTCGCCCATGATAACATATTCATCCAACGGATTTTTCTCTTGAATTTGCTCTGTAGCAACAAGAATGCCCATTGCTAATGTAAGATCGTAGGCAGAGCCTTCTTTACGGAGGTCTGCTGGAGACATGTTTAAGATTAACTTTTTACCGGGAATTTTATAGCCATTGTTTTGCAGTGCAGCAGCAATTCGAAAATTACTTTCCCTAATGGCATTATCTGGCAACCCTACCAGGTGATACCCTACTCCCTTATCTACATTAACCTCGACGGTAATGGTTGTGGCTTCCACGCCAAAAACGGCGCTTCCATAAACTTTTGTAAGCATATTTTGAAATTAAAGTGCGGGGAGTTTAAGATCAATGCTTGAAGATACTAAATTATTATTGAGTCGCTTACGCAAACTGAATGAACATATTATTCTTCCGAAGAAATATCAAAATAATCCATTATTTGCTCCCATTGTACGCGTTTATAATCTTTTTCATTATTGGTCCGCTTTAAGGCATCCCGCTGCGTACCTAAGATTAAAATTGATTTTGAGGGTCTATCTTCACTCAATCTCGCCTTGGTTCCTTTTAAAAGCGCCATTGTTTTAAACCAAAGGTCATCACTTTTAGGGGATAATTTTTTAATAAGAGGAACATCTATAGCTCTTTTATCTAAACAATGCGGTGGATATAAAACGCCAAAAACTCCTACGGGCATCACAAACTTTGCATTTTCTGGCTGTTTGCCTATGTACGGCCATTGCAAATACGGCAACGGATTTCCAAAATCATCAAAACTTATTTTTCTGGCGTAATGAGTCGTAACATCCTTAGGAAATTTAAGGTGTGCGCTATAAAGTTTTTCTAAAAATTCTGGCGGATACATCATATCATCATCCACCGTCACGATAGCATCTTCAGGAAAGGCGACAAGGCTGTGCATTAATTTTCGATGCGAAAAGGTATGGGGTGAATAGCGTACTTCAAAGATATCGCCTTGCAACCTTTTTAGATTGCCCGGTAAGTTCTCTTTAAAGCTTTCATGAAGCCAGAGCACGATTTTTTTCGGTTTTGAATTTTGTGATAGAATACTTCTAACAGTAAGATGTACCTGCTTTACCCTTGAAGGAATCGTAGTTAACGAAACAACAACTGGAATTTCGCTTTTTGAATCGCGAACATTTAACATTTTGGCAGACTTAAAACTAAGTTTAGTGCCGTGATATAAGTAAGGAGGAATTTCTTTTAGTTTCAAAAAATTTTGTTTTTTAATCATTGATAATGATAGGTGGTACCAATCCATTCTGAATGGCAAAAATCACTAATCCTGCAATATTTTTTACTTCGGTTTTATCAATTATATTTTTTCGGTGCACTTCTACTGTTCGTTTACTAATGTGCAATTTTTCAGATATTTCTGATGAAGTTAGCTGATCACAGATAAGTGCGAGCACTTCAGATTCGCGTTGTGTTAAAAAATCGCTGTCAAAGTGTGTTTTCACACTCCCGTTCATTTTGCTCGCAGCGTTTTCGTTAATAACCTGTAATGCGTCATTGTCATAATAAAACCCATTTTGATATACTTGCTTGATGGTATAAACCACTTTTGCAGGGGGTGAGTTTTTTACCAAATAAGCACTTGCGCCTACGGTGATCATGTTGCGAATAAATGGTTTTGTGTTATACGTAGTTAACGCAATAATNCCAATCNCTTTATANGCTTCGTGAATTATCTTTGTTGCCTCCACACCATTCACTAAGGGCATCTTAATATCTGTTATTACGATATCTGGTAGTTTCTCGCAGCTTTCTAAATAATCTAAGAGTTGTTGGCCATTTTCAGCTTCAAAGACAATGTTTATTGCTTCATCCCTAGATAGAATATGGACCAACCCAACGCGAAAGAGCTCTTCGTCATCGGCAATTACAACTTGTATTTTATTATTAATCATATTTCTATTTGAGATCAAGTTTAACGACAACTTCCACTCCTTCGTTCTCTTTTGAGTTAAAGTCTAACGCACCTTCTAAAATAACCGCACGGTTTTCAATTCCGCTTAACCCGAGTCCTTTTTTCTGTTTACCCTGCGCTATATTAAAGCCTTTACCGTCATCCTTATAGCGTAAAGTTACCATATTTTCAACGGTTTCCAAGGTTAATTGTACTTGAGATGCTTCACTATATTTGATTGCATTATTAAATAATTCTTGTACGATACGGAACAAGTGCAATTCTTGCTCTTTAGAAAGCAAGTTTTCGGCTATTGCTAGTTTGTAGGAAATCGCAAATTTTTTCGTTTCCAATACTTCTTCACACAATTCTTCTAAGGCTGCTTTAAGTCCAAATTTTTCAAGCGTAGGCGGAAGCAAATCGTGTGCAATCTGGCGAGAACTTTCTAAAACGGTATTGGTCACTTTAACAATACTATTGGCAATTTTATTTGCTTCTGATGAAGCAATATTTTCTTCGGTTAAAATATTTGCGTTCAACGAAACGATGTTCAATTTTGAGCTTATGGCATCGTGCAGATCTTGTGCAATACGTTTGCGCTCTGCTTCTTGTGTTACGATACTTGCTTTAAGCAAATCCTTTTGATGGGCAATCTCCAAATTGGCTGTTTCTAATTGAGATTGAATCACTTTTTTTCTAGAGAAATAAAAGAATACAATAATGGCAAGTGCCATAAAAAGAACAAGCCCTATTGCGATAAAAAGGATGTTGATTATTTCAATATCTTGAGGTATTTGATTCATTATCGTTGCGCAGGCCTTAGTCTATAATTACGATACCATTCAATGATTATAAGAATTTGAAAGATCAAATACAACAGTAGGTTTGTTTGACTTAAAATCATAGGTACGTTTTCAGATAATTCAATATTTAGCGCCAAATTTCCAGAGGCAAAAATCAACATACTCGAAAGCAAATAAAAGAATACACCTATATTCACAATCATAAATTCTCCTTTTTCAGAAAGTAGTTTGTAAAAATATAAAAGTGAATAGATCACTATAATTCCTTGTCCTATAATAACACCAATAGGGTTATATCTAAAATACATATTTGGATCTCTTATATACTGGAAAGCAAAAAACACTAGTGCGGCAGCAGTAACATAATGGACCCATTTAAAATTCAATAACTTTTTATAAAATATAGATAGCGCAATAAACTGAAATACAAAGTAGTAAACAAACATAAACAGATTTGTTTCTGTCAGATCTGCCTTAATCACAATGCGCATCGTTAATTGTATGAGCGTTATTCCTATTAGGTAAATACTGAAAATTTTATAGGCCTTACTATAATATCTATAACCTAGCAAATAAAGAATAGGATAAATAATTGAAAGATAATGGACAACCTCAGAAATAGTATCAAAAAATTTCTCCATCAATTATCCTCCTATAGGGCTATCATCATCACAATTAGGTGGACAGGGCTCTGAAAAATCCCAAATACTTCCACCGCTTCCTAATGTGGCATCGTCATACCCGGCGATAAGATCCTTATAAACGATACTACCATCCTTTTGCGGCACTGGTTTTGTACCCACAATGATCAATTTTTCGGTACTGGGGGTTGTAGACGTATCTACTCCTAGATAGGCTCTAATGAATTTATTACCTGTTTGATTTTTCATCTCTTCAAGCGCACCTTGTAAATCTTCAGCAGGGATTAAAAAAGCATTACACTCATTGTGTTTGTTATAATCACTTTCATCACTTCTCCAGGTTTGTGTCCATGTCTGGGCAGTTGCTAAATCAATTTTTTTGTCTTGTTGGCTCATAAGTGGTTGGTTCTTGAGTTATAGTTGAAATTGTTAATTGTTAATTGTTAATTGTTAATTGTTAAAAATAGGAAAACCATTTAACATATACGCCTTGTGAGATGTGAATCGTATTTGGATTTTAAATCGAAAATGTAGGTGGACAACCCATCACCCAATATAAAAAAAAAGAAAGGTGATACCTAGGTAATTGGGTAACTAAGTAATTCGAAAACTAGTTAACTGTTTTACTAATTACCTATTCAACAATTTTACTAATCAGCGCGCAGGTAGACGTATTTTTTAGGTTAGAAGTGTTTCTCGACTTGAGCGCCTTCAATGTGCTTTCTGCCGTAACCTTGCCTAACTCAACGCCCCATTGATCGTAACTAAAAATATTCCAGATGACCCCTTGCACAAACAGTTTATGCTCGTAGAGCGCAATTAAACTTCCTAAAGCACGGGGCGTTAGTTTATTGATAAGCAGCGTATTTGTAGGCTTATTCCCTTCAAATTTTTTAAAGTTACTCGTCATTATTGTATCTTCGGTTCCAATCAATAAAGCCTCCGTTTGGGCGAAACAGTTTGCCAAAAGTTTGTTTTGATGCGCTGCCTTCTTATGAAGTGATTCTTTAAAACAGATAAAGTCACTCGGAATCAGCTTGGTTCCTTGCTGAATCAATTGAAAAAAGGAATGCTGCGCATTGGTGCCCGTACTTCCCCAAACAATCGTACCAGTCTGGTAGGAAATAGAATCTCCATTTCTATCAACACTTTTACCATTACTTTCCATAACCGCCTGTTGCAGATAGGCTATAAATTTTTGTAAATACTGCGTATAGGGTATAATCGCTTCGGTTTCCGCCTTAAAGAAGTTGTTATACCAAACCGAAAGCAGCGCTAGCATAACGGGCATGTTATGTTCAAATTGCGATGTACTGAAATGTTGATCCATAGCATTTGCACCTTTCAATAAAGCTTCAAATTTTTTGTACCCAACAGCGCAACAAATGGACAGCCCCACCGCACTCCAGAGGGAGAACCTACCGCCTACCCAATCCCATAGAGTGAACGTGTTTTCTTCTGTAATTCCGAATTCTTGCGTCGCTGCTAGATTTGTAGAAACCGCGACAAAATGTTTTGCAATGGCATCTTCTTGAGCTTCTTTTAAAAACCAAGTGCGCACTGTTGAAGCGTTCGCAATTGTATCTTGGGTCGTAAAACTTTTTGAAACAATAATAAACAGTGTTGTCTCATGATCAAGGTCTTTTAAAACTTCCATCACATGATCCCCATCTACATTTGAGATGTATTTTACAAGCAAGTGATTTTTATAAAACTGCAGTGCTTCTGTAACCATTTGAGGTCCTAAATCACTGCCTCCAATACCTATGTTCACAACTGTTTTGATCGCCTTACCCGTATGGCCTTTCCATTTTCCAGAAATTACTTTTTCTGAAAACTCCTCCATCTGCTTTAATACGTTCCTTACTTCTGGCCTCATCGTATCAAAATCCCGAAGTGCAGTATGAAGTACGGCGCGATTTTCAGTTTCATTTATAGGCGCTCCCGAGAATTGAGCTGTAATCGCTTCTTTCAGTTTCACTTCTTCAGCTAACTGAAGCAATAATTCTTTTGTTGTATTTGAAATCCTATTTTTTGAATAATCCAGATAAAAATCTTCCCACGAGATGCTAAAATCCGATACCCGATTAGGTTCATTTTTAAATAGCGCAGTCATCTTCGCTTCTTTTATTTCAGAAAAATGACTTTCTAATTTCTTCCAAGCGTTGGTCGTAGTAGGATTAATTTTAGGTAATGGCATCGGGAGCTATTTAAGTCTGTTATTTTGATAATATGTAATAAGTCCATCTATGGGACGGCGTATAATACTTCCTAACTCTAATTGATATTGTTTCATGCAATCTAAAATAATAGCTGAGCTAAAATGAGCAATACTGCCTATAAAATGAATAGGAACGTGTTGTGCTTCTTTAAAACTTAGCACTCTGTATTCTATAAACTTTTGCATGCCCTCACTTATTAATTTGTAAAAATAACCATTAATTTCTACAGCCGAAGTAGGTCTGCTATCATCAGGGTTAAAGATAAACTCGGCGAAGGAAGCTAAATACATATTTGGATTGGGACGTTTATAAAGATTTAGTTTTATTTCATCTGAATCTAGATTGAAACGTTTTTCAAATTCTTTTACTAACACCGCGGGCATTTTATTGTAATAGTAATCACGTATCAGTCTCTTTCCGAAGTAGTTGCCGCTCGCTTCATCCATTAAAGTATATCCTAATGATGGTGCCGAAGCGTGTATTTCTTTACCGTCAAAATAGCAACTATTAGATCCAGTACCTAGAATACAAACGATTCCTGGTTCGGTTGTAGCTGCATAAACCGCTGCCACAGTATCTTCATTTACGGTCACTTCCGCTTTTGTAAATATTTCTTGTAGGATTTCCTTCAGGATTTTCACGGGAGTTTTAGTGCCACACCCTGCGCCATAAAAATCCAACGTTTTAACGGTTGCAAATAAGGGTTGCAAGTCTTTATTTTCTTGGATCCGTTTTCGCAATTCTTCTTCAGGGACAACAGCGGGATTTAACCCTAATGTTCTTGTTTTTACAACTACATTTCCACTGTCATCTAATAGAATCCAATCACATTTTGTAGAACCGCCGTCTGTAATTAATACCATATCCAATTTTTAAGAAAATCAAAAAGTTTCTATTCGGTGAAAATAGAAACTTTTTGGGTTGATTTAAGGTTTTTAGTGGCTTATTGAACCATTTAAATAGATTTTTTCTACTTAACGCTAGCTACATGCGCTGCCAATTCTATAAGCTTTGCTGAGTATCCGTACTCATTATCGTACCAAGCTATTAATTTAAAGAAGTTGTCATTTAACGCAATCCCTGCTCCTGCATCAAAAGTACAGGTGTGTGGATCACTTACAAAATCCTGTGAAACCACCTCTTCTTCAGTATAACCTACAATTCCTTTGTAAGCACCATTAGCGGCATCTTTAAATAATTGTTTCATTTCCTCATAACTGGCCGATTTCTTAGTTCGGACCGTTAAATCCACAACAGAAACGTCTACTGTTGGCACTCTAAAAGCCATGCCTGTTAATTTCCCTTCCAACGCAGGAATAACTTTAGTCACTGCCACCGCTGCCCCGGTTGATGTAGGTATAATGTTATTTAAACCGCTTCTCCCTAAGCGATAATTCTTTTTTGAAGGTTGATCTACCGTAGATTGTGTTGCAGTAACGCTGTGCACAGTCGTCATTAACCCCTCGACAATTTCAAGGTTATCATGGATTATTTTTGCCAGCGGCGCTAAACAATTTGTGGTACAAGAGGCATTAGAAACAATGGTATCAGTTGGTTTTACTTCGGTATGGTTTACACCCATCACGAACATAGGAATTGTTTTTGAAGGTGCTGAAACAACCACTTTTTTAGCGCCCGCTTTTAGATGCGCTTCGGCTGTGTCCATCTCTTTAAAAATACCGGTACAGTCTAAAACAATCTCCGCTCCTACTTCATTCCACTTTAGGTTTTCTGGATTTCTTTCTGAAGTCACTCGTATGGTTTTTCCGTCTACTACTAAATGCCCTTTTTCTACACTGACCGTACCTGGATATTTTCCGTGGACCGAATCATACTGTAATAAATAAGCCAAATGGTCTACATCTAACAAATCGTTTACCGCAACCACTTCCACATCTTTGTTTTGTGCCGCTATTCTAAATGCTATTCTACCTATTCGGCCAAAACCGTTAATTGCTATTTTTGTCATATTTATGCCCGCGAAGGCGGGTAACTTTTAATTAATAATCTTATTTTTTACTCAAACGTAACACCCCTAATGTCCGTTCAAGGGGACAATCTATATCGAAGTGATATCGGCTACCCGAATTAATTCTTCATCAATTTTTGTTTTTCCTTCGAGCGTTTTACTGAAAGGTACCGAAGTGACTTTATTGTGATTTATTCCTATCATTACATCGCGTTCTCCCCGTAAAAGCGCATCTATGGCGCCCACTCCTAGCCTACTTGCCAGAACACGATCATAACAACTAGGAGCACCTCCTCGTTGTATATGCCCTAAAACAGTTACTTTACACTCATATTCTTCCAGATTTTCTCGAATGTATTCTGCCAGCCCCATGATATTTTTTCCTATTTGATCTCCTTCAGAAACCACAACAATACTAGAAGTTTTTCCAGATTTCTTACTTCGTTTTAGTGACTCCAACAATCGTTCTTTACCCATATTTTGTTCTGGGATCAATATTTCTTCGGCCCCAGCACCAATACCGGCATTTAAAGCAATATCGCCAGCATCACGCCCCATTACTTCCACTAAAAAAAGACGGTT
>JGI24518J20066_1000268_pt1 | contig 11894 bp, 9 predicted proteins | sample LinPmetageLP42_FD_20066 | JGI IMG/M metagenome (IMG submission 20066) | reverse complement strand
CACTATCAGCGATAACTTTTACCGTACTTTTCAAAAAGCAATCATTGGGTGTATTGCTATGAGTATTTTAGCCAAGGTTTGGTGGTAGCTAAACAATGCAAAAGTCACAACGATAAAGCGGAGTGATGAAAGCGATATCAGGCGTCGCCATAGCTATTTCGCGATGTGATTTAGCGATGTGTTTTAGCGATATTTTGGCGACGCCGATTCGTTACTATTTTATTTTTTATATTTAAGCACAAAGCTCACGGCGAATAATCTCAGTACCCGCGGCTAATGCATTTAGCTTGGCTCTTGTTACCTCTTGGGATAAAGGCACCATGCCGCAGTTAGTGCAAGGGTATAGGTTTTGTGCATCAACAAACTGCAGTGCTTTTCGCAGCGTATCGGCGACTTCTTCCGGGGTTTCGATGTTGTTAGTTGCTACATCAATAGCACCTACCATGACTTTTTTGCCACGAAGTAGCTCAATTAACTCCATGGGTACCCGAGAGTTTTGACATTCCAAGGAAATAATATCGATATTGGATGATTGCAGCTTAGGGAAAATTTCTTCGTATTGTCGCCACTCTACTCCTAAGCTCTTTTTCCAATCGGTATTGGCTTTAATGCCATAGCCATAACAAATATGTACTGCGGTTTGGCACTTGAGTCCTTCTACTGCGCGCTCTAATGCGGCAATCCCCCAATCGTTAACCTCATCAAAGAATACATTAAAAGCCGGCTCGTCAAATTGAATAATATCCACACCTGCCGCTTCAAGCTCTTTTGCTTCTTGATTCAAAATTTTCGCGAATTCCCAAGCTAACTTTTCACGACTTTTATAATGGTCATCATAAAGGGTGTCGACCATGGTCATAGGCCCAGGCAGCGCCCATTTTATCGGTTGCTTAGTTTGCTGGCGTAAAAACATGGCATCTTCAACGAATACAGATTTTTTCCGTGCTACTGGCCCCACTACCATGGGCACACTAGCGTCGTAACGGTCACGAATTTTAACGGTTTTACGCTTCTCAAAATCAACACCATCAAGGTGCTCGATAAAGGTGGTCACAAAGTGTTGGCGAGATTGCTCACCGTCACTGATGATGTTGATGCCTGCTTGCTGCTGATTAAGCAATGACAAACGTAAAGCGTCTTGTTTGCCTTGTACAAGCTCAGCATCTTGCAGCTTCCAGGGTGACCAAAGCGTTTCAGGTTGAGCAAGCCAAGATGGCTTAGGTAAGCTACCGGCAATAGTAATGGGTAATAATGTCTTCATAATAATAACGTTGTCTTATTCGGTTAGTTAGATTGTTTTGAGTAAGTTAAACTGCGCTGTTTGCTGACCACTGCGCAAGAATAGGCTGATAGGGCTTGATGAAGTGCTCTTCAACAAACTTACCTTGCTCCACCGCGAGCTGGTTGCGCTCTTCTCGGTCGTATTCAATTTGGGTCAGTGAATGATCTTGGTGACGTAAATTCGGCTGGTAATGCTGACCTGCGACCGCATTGGCGTTGTATATCTCAGGGCGATAAATTTTCTGAAAGGTTTCCATCGTGCTAATCGTGCTAATCAACTCAAGATTGGTGTAATCATTGAGCAAGTCACCCGAGAAGTAGAAAGCCAAGGGCGCCACACTGTTTGCAGGCATAAAGTAACGCACCTTTAAGCCCATTTTTTCAAAGTACTTTTCTGTCAGCGACGAGCCGTTCGGCTGATACTCAAAGCCCAACACAGGGTGCTGATTCTCGGTGCGATGATAAGTTTTGTTTTCTGACACACTCAAGCAAATAACCGGTGGCTTTTGAAAATTTGCTTTGTACACATCTGAATTAACGAAGTGCTTAAATAACTTGCCGTGTAAATCGCCAAAATCATCAGGAATACTAAAAGAAGACTTCCCCTTATTGTGCTGTGACAAAATAACGCTAAAGTCATAATCTCGCACATAGGAAGAAAAGTTATTGCCCACGATCCCCTCTATACGCTGGTCCGTGACGTGATCGACGATATTCGCTTTGAGTATTTCTATGGTAGGAAAAGTATGCCCGTTACCTTCAACATCAATATCAACTGAAATGATTTCTAGCTCAGCCGAATAACGATCGCCCTTGTGGTTATCCCAATAGGCCAAGGCGTTGAAACGGTTATTGATCATCTGCAGCGCATTACGCAGATTCTCTTGGCGTCTTTTACCTCTGGCCAAATTGGCGAAATTGGTCGTGATCCGAGTATTGTCCGATGGCTGATAATTTTCATCGAAATCAATGCGCTTAATAGAAAATGTAAAATGGTTATTCATCGTGACCTGACATTCCGTAAATTAAAATAAACCTAATATGCTGCCGCTTTTTCGCTGTGGATTTGAAACACAATAAAGTGAAAACGAATAAAGCTAGCGTGAAGAATCACTCTTTGTTCGCAGCTGAGTAGGTTTTATACGTGGAAGATTAGATGAATAAAAATGATTTAATCTCATTAATATATGAGCAAATTTCATAATATAATGCGAGCATTGTACAAATTAAACGAGAGAAAGGTATTACCCGAGCGGCCCCGATCGGGTTCCTCGTCGCAGGGTTGAAAGACGCGCAAAAAAATGAATAGGAAATTGTTGCTTAACGACATTCGATTAATTCTGGTGCCTGCGCAGACCTCGCCATTTTTTGCTCGGGTACATTCACGCACTTCCAAACCCCAGACGCAATATTGCTATGCTCTCCCTTTCTGCACCTAACTAGGTATTGCTCAAGCGACAATTCACCATGATTTTCTATATTCAATGTCACTACACTGCCTTCAGCTAATTGCTCTGCTACTAAATGTTGCGGAAGTTCACCCCATCCCAACCCTGAAAGGATCAGCGAGCGTTTAGTGTTCATATCGGTGACGCTTAAAGATTTAGCACCCGCAATTTTAAATCCACAACTGTGCCCCTTAAAGCCAGCTAACGTACCGAGTACAATCTGGGTCTCATCTAGGATATCTAACATTTTAATTGGTTTGGGTAAATTCGCTATGCGCGAATTAGCAAGAGCTACGGGGAAAATAGGAACAGACGCAATGTGTTTCGCTTCTATAGTTTCATCTGTCGAGCCCCACAAAGGAGTAAGCGCTAAATCTGCATTACCAGCCAACACTTTTTGCAGGGCATTACCATGATATTCAGTTGTGATATTCAACTGCGTATCCGGAAACATTTCACTCACCTGAGCTATGATGTTGACCAGATTGACTTGTGGTACAGAAGCATCAATCGCCATGGTGATACTTTGCTTTCCCAGTTTACCTTTACGGCGAGAAAATCCATCTAACTCATTGACGACACGCAAAATTTGTTTGACTTTAGCATGGAACTCCACGCCGTCTTTAGTCAAATTCAAGCGATAGCCTTCGCGGGAGAAAAGTGGTAAACCTATATGAAACTCCAGCGCTTTGATAGCCGCACTGATGGAAGGAGCAGACTTGTATATTTCGCTGCTTGCTGCACGCACCGACCCATACTTCACTACTGCTGAAAATGCTTTTAATTGTTCGAGAGTCATTTAAAAATACAACCTAAATTCTTTGCTACGTTAATTTCCTATTACTTACGCAACACCAAAGAATGACGTGAATAAATCCATCTTGGGCACTCCTTGTTACCCTGGATTTAAACAAGTGTTAGGCCTCTCAAACCCAAATAGCTAACCATCCAAATTCACCAGAACTGTTCTGACTTAATGGACTGCGGACTATTTCTACACGTGTTGGAGTGTATAAGTAGCGCAGTTGCAATTCAATAGCCTTTGCCCCTGCCGCTTATTGAAGAGAATTATTTTATTTATTTAAAATCAAATAGTTATATGTAAATGTAAGGAATAACCAGATAAGTTAGATAACAATTTAATACATCTTTTATCAGTTTTCGTGATTAGCATACTTTACCAATTAGCTGACATAAGCAGGATACATATGGTAAACGAAATAGCTCAATCTAATGTCAAAGGGGCGCTAAATAGCCCTCTCCCCGCGCAAATAGCTCAAACTGACACAGAGCATTCTATTCTCACACAAGGGATAACCGCGTTTGAGCAGATATTTGAGTATATCAATCCTTTTGCCGAAGACAGCGCCGATACACACGACGAGCTCCTGACACAAGAGCAGGCACCCCTTACAGCCACGAATGTACTCATCGACAACGAACAAGTAGCAAACACGCAAGCTGAGCAAGCCATTAGTAATGAGCTGTTTGGCGATATATTGGCCCAGTCCGAGTCACTCGCTAATTTACCCCCTGAAGAAGTGACTTTTTTACAGCAAACATTGGTAGATGCGTTAAAACGCTCGCTTTTAAATACAGAATCTTCATCAACCGACCAGCAAAGTGTTGACGGTAAAACAACTGCAAATCAAGACTTACTTAGCAATGGGGAACCAACTGGCTTTTGGCAATCAGTGAGCAATATTGCCTTTGGCGATGATGGATTTGATGTAAAAGACGCATTTGATTCCATAAATATACTTAATCACATTCCCATAGTGGCTGATTTTTATAAAGAAACCACCCATAGCAGTGTTAATGCTTTTTCTTCCATAACGGGCAGCTTGTTACTTGGTGGGCCTGGAGCCGCAGCTTTTGCCGCGGCAGATGTGGTAACAGAAGAATTCACAGGCGAAAGTATATTTGGCAACTTAATGAATTGGGGCGCAGACACTATCGGCAATCTTTGGAATACACCAGGCACCGTTTCGACCAATGCCACAACAGCAAACACAGAGGCAAGATTGTAATGAATTCTGGATTTACGTTTTATACCCCGCCTAATCAAGGCTGTTTTAGCAAATACGCTTTACTAAGATCCTTGACCTGTTTACTCAGTCTGCTGTTGCTTGCGGCTTGCCAGAGTTCTGTGTCATCCGAACAAAAGTTAGTGCAGTCCTTGCCTAGTAATCCAAATGTTACCTCAGCTGCACTTAGCCCCTCCACACAACAGCCTGTCACTCAAGGTGACCCTAGGTTTCGCCCAGTACGAAGTAATACACCCCTGGCGATAGTCGTCCCCACAGGCTCCTTATTCAGCGAAGTGAGCTATTCTGGTTTGTTTTTACATAAACGCATTTATAAACATGGCGACATGATCCAAGTTAATTTAGAAGAACAAATTAATGCCACTAAACAACAGAGCCTGAATCAAGATAAAGATAGCAAAATTGATTTGGAGCCTGAGGTGACCGCCGGCTTCATTCATATTGATAATACCGACTTAAATGTTAAGCATCGCCAATCAAGTTCATTCAACAGTTCGTCAGACAGTCAACAATCCAACTCCCTTGATGGAGTCGTAAACGTATTCGTAAATGAAATATTAGCCAACGGAAATCTTATAGTTTCTGGAGAAAAATGGATAAAGCTCAATGAAGGTGTGGAATATATTCGCGTTTACGGTGAGGTACGAGTGTCCGATATCACCGCAGACAACATTGTGAGCTCAACCAAACTTGGCAATGCGCTAATTGAGTATAGCGGCAATGGTCCTTTGCAAGAAAACCAAGATAAACCATTGGTAAGCAAAATATTATCCGTATTTCAATAAACAATAGGCTGACTAATTAATGCGAAAATGGATTGTATATCTAATCTTGCTATCACCTTTTTCAGTATTCGCTGACTGGTTCGAAGGTGAGGCGAGCATGCTCATCGGCGATGCCCCCGTTGATCAAATACGGCAACAAACCATTAAAAATGCCATCGCTGATGCATCATTTCAAGCTGGGGCTATGGTTTCTTCCGAGGATATTTTGCTTAACGGGCTGCTCGTCAACAGTAAAGTAATGTACCAATCTCAGGGTATGGTTAGACGAGCGCAAGTACTCCAAGAGAGTATTGATGACGGAATTCTTAGTGTCAGAGTAAAGGTAGACATCAGCCCAACAGAATCCTGTAAAGCAAGCGCATACGCCCGAAGCATTATGATCACCCAATTTCAGATGTTGAAACCGAAACAAGCTGCAATAGGTGGTGTGTTTGAGCTAAATAAACATGTCACTAAACGTATTGAACAACAGTTGGCGGGGTATAACCAACAGGTAGATATTCTGCTAATGGATCAGTCCTTTACCGAGCAAAATATTCTTAGTGGTCTAAAACGCGATGACATCGCTGAAAAAGCTGAATATCTGCGACGCAAGTTTGGCTATCAATTCGCCGTATTTGGTACTATTCGCGATCTTAGCGCATTTAAGCGCATCACAAAAAATAGGTTTAGCGAAGAGACTACCACAAGACGTAATTTTACTTTACGCATTTACGTATTAGATATTTATCACAAAGCCATTGTCTGGGAAGAGTCTTATCATAGCGAAGCCAACTGGGATTTTGCGCTACACCATGAAATAGATATGAACAGCAGTATATTCTGGGGTTCAGATTATGGTAGAGCCATCCTCAATACTATCAGCAGCGCTGTGGTCGATATAAACGATCTTATTACCTGTCAGCCAATATATGCTCAGGTGGTGCGCCGGATAGCAGACCGTCTAGTGATCAATCTAGGCCGCCGTCATGGCGTGAAAATGGGAGATAAATTTTTCTTACTTAAGGCTCTTCAAGATCCAAATAATTTGTCCAATAGCCATGTCGTTATTAGCCCAGTAGCAAACAGTAGCGTACAGGTCGTAGCCCTTGACAATGACAGCGCGCAATTAGCGAGCGTCCAAATAAATGGCTCAGTCTCAGCCCAGTTATTAGACCTAGTAAGTCCCATACAGACACAAAATATTGGCATATCTCAAGGTATCTCTACTTACGATACCTCAAGTATTCCCACTTTACACCCAGCGCCCACGCCTGCAAACAATTCACATTGACTCTACTCTCAGGCTGTAATTTACCTTAACGGTAAATCACTCATCTTTGAGATAGCGACCAAGTACAATGAACACGACTCAACCGTGATTTAACGCAAAGCTGCGCAGTTAACGCAAAGCTGCGCGATTAACGCAAAGCTGCAGGGTTTACACAGTCAGTATGATAATTTTTCACAGTGGCTCACTATCCCCTTTTCAAATGTGCGTGAGTCACATTCAAAGTTAAATGACGTAATCTCCCCTTTATATGCTTTGCACGGCGCCACGCTGTGAGCCGTGCTGCGTATTGTCACAAGCTTGCTATTGCCCAATTACAATGCCTGTGCGTTTCTATCTATTCGGTATCTTTCATGCATTTCGGTATTTTTTATGAATTTCGGTGTTTTTTATTAATTTCGGTACTTTTAATGCATTAACGCATAGAACAATTCAACCACAATGAACAACGGATGTGCTTAGTACCTGCAGTGCATGACGAGGAATATTGAATGCGCCACCAGATAAACAATTCTAATAACGAGCCTACCAGTAACCCGCTGGGCAATATTAATGCACGATTTCATTCCCTATACGGGCAACAAAAAAGTGAAATCATTAACCAGATCAAACAAGGCGACGTTTTGCTGGTCTGTCGCATGGACAATCGCCTTATTGTGAAATGTGGTGAAACAGAAGAAGCCTTCACTATCAACACGACTCGCTACCATGACCTTAAAGCGTTGAGTCACAGTACGCTAGCGGTTTACTACAGTCTTCTAAATACGTGGGATAAAGAAACACTAAAGGAAGTAGATGGCTGGATAAACGAAATACGCAGCCATGAGCCTAAGGAACTAAGCCAGGAATTGGCCGATGTCACCGCCGAACTCGTAACGCACGTGAGAACGGCCGGCGCCCTAACGCATTCAGATATGAGCCAATACCAGCAAGCGTTAGAGCCAATTTACGCGAAGCTCATGACTCAAGCCGCGAAAGACGAAATTGAAAGCCTAGTAAGCACATTAAACGCGATACGCGAGCAGTATAACTACCCGAGTTCAAAGATGTTTATGATCGTATTCGGTGGGCACCAGCCCCGCTACAAGGCGCTAGCATCCATGGTATTCAAACGTTGGTTTAGTGGCTTAGAGCAGCACACACTTAATAGTGATCACCATGTTCGATACTGTGAAGGAGGTGAAAGCCTCGACGATGCTATCGAACTCGTCGCCAGTGCTATCCTCGACAAAGATTTAGCAAAATCGACCTTAGGAAGTGCCTTAGCATTAAATCGAGATGTGCTGAGCCTTGTGGCGCAACGAGCCATTGATGATTATTGGCGACAACACAACCTGCGCTAACACTCTTTTTGGTGATTGTGGCTCTTAGCCTAGCCCCTAATTTAATTCGTTTGCTCGTGTTCTGTCTGCCTATTTTCATTCGGCTTTTCTAATATATCTTCAACATACAGCTTATTAATGAGCACCATTGCAGCCACGCAAAGTGGCGCCGCCAACAGAATACCCGCCATGCCGACCATCGCCCCTAAAGCAACCTGAGCAAATAGCGTTAATGCTGGAGGTAAATCGGCTAATTCGGCTTGCAACATAGGCGTCAACACATAGCTTTCAATCATCTGCACAGCAACGTACAAAATTGACACATACAACAGCGTATCAAGCCCAGTAATCACGCTGACCATCGCCGCTGGTATAAAACCTAGTATCGGCCCGATGTTAGGTATAAACGACAGCAAAGCCGCGATCACGCCAAGCACAAGGGCAAGGTCTGTGCCCAGCGCCCATAATCCTAACGTGGTTAATATCCCTACTAGCACCATTGAAGCGATTTTAGCCACCAGCCACCCCGATAATGCTCGACCACAAGCACCTAGTACTTCCCTTATTCGCTCGCGTCGTGCAGGCGGAACAAGTGTAACGGCCCCTTTGATATACCAGTCTGGATTGACGGCTAAAAATAAACCAAGAAATAGCGCAAAAATGAAGCTGCCGAAGCCATTTAAGGTCGATGAAAAAACGCTCGATACCGCATTTACCACAGTACTGACCTCTGAATCAGCAGAACTTAAATTAGTAAGGTTCTCCTTCAGCTGTGTCCCCCAGGGAAGCCCAGATAAATGCTCATTAATATAGGTATCAGCTTGGGGGATGCGCTCCATTAGCTCTTCCCCTTGGGCTGATATCTGAGGTGCTGTGTAAGCGAAAAAAAGACCTACGAGAACAAAAGGCGCAATAATGGTGACGGGCAGCAGAAATTTACTCTTAAAGCCGGTTTTGTGGCCGATCCAACTAGCGGATTCGCGAAACAACACTGCTATCAAGATCCCGCCAAAAAAGGTCAACAGAATTTTACCATTGGTGACAACCAACCAAGCAATAAGGAAAACGATCGTAGCGGTAATAGACTGAACAAGCGTGCGCGTGGCCAACTGTCTGGTATTCATATCATTCCTTAGCAGTAAACTTGGTTAGACGCATATTTGAGCCTAACCACGGTATATATGAGCACCTTATGCAAGAACGTGTCCTGAATTCCTCTCTAAAGCAGGGAGGGCCCCGATTTTAGAAATGAGCAGACTCAAATTGAGTAAGCGTCTCGGCTCTATTGGGATGAATGAGGACGTCACTAGTTTACAAATGGTGTATAAACGAGAAATTCATTTCTCAAAAGGGCGGGTTTTAGGTCTTTTTTTCAAAGGATTTTTGCACACAAGCGAATACTTTACACAGATACTAATTCTCCTGTGAACAAAATTCACGGAGGTGAATTTCCCTTGTAATGGTCTTACAGTCTTCAGGTTAAAATGGAAAGGGATTTTCTCGCTCAGGTAGCTCTACAATAAAACGAATGTTGAGCAGTAAAGTAAAATAGAGCAGGTATTCTACTGCCAGTTAACTCTCGTTACGTACTATCAATCGCCGCAGGCACTATCAATCGCCGCTGGCACTATCAATCGCCGCTGGCACTATCAACCGCCGCCCGACACGCACTCACGTAATTTCGCGCATTTTTAGTGACTTGTTCTACTGTCATACCCGCTGTGTATAATCCCGAACCTAAGCCAAAGCCACCAGCGCCAACTTCAACAAAGCGACTCATGGTATCGCTTGATACGCCCCCCACTGGCAATACAGGCACATTCTTGGGTAGTACAGCCATCATGCCTTTGAGGCCATTGGCACCAATGGTATCTGCGGGAAAAAGCTTAATTGCATCAGCGCCTGCATCAATGGCGCTGAATGCCTCGGATACTGTGTAAAAACCGGGCACTGAATACAACCCTTTTGCTTTTGAATGACGGATAACATCAAGATTAACGTTGGGTGAAATAATAATTCGACCGCCCACAGCGCTTACTTCATCAACCTGTGCACAGCTTAAAACCGTACCCGCACCGATAATTAGCTCTTCACCAAACGCATCAACTAAACGCTTGATGCTCTTTAATGGTTGAGGTGAGTTAAGGGGCACCTCGATGATTTTAAATCCCTCGTTTTGTAATGCCTTGGCGACGGCGACGACTTCGCCAGGGGTAATCCCACGTAAAATAGCCACCAAAGGTAATGCATTCATAGCTGCGTTTAATGTCATTGAACTCATGCTATTTCCTTTGAAATTCTGTTTATGCACGGTGCGAATTATGGTTTACCTGTTACTTTGACATTATTACCACTGCCCAGACAAGAGACTGTTTCACCCTCTATTAAGCAAACACGAAATACTGCTTAGGAAATACACGCTAATCTCATTCTAGTTTACTAGGGTACGGGGAAACGTGTTCCCCGATGGCATTATCGAGCAGGCATGCGAATGCCGCCGTCTAAGCGGATGGTTTCCCCATTGATATAGGTGTTCTGAGTTATGTGAATACATAGGCTGGCAAATTCGTCAGGCTGTCCCATCCGTTTAGGGAATTGGATGTTCTCCACCAATGCATTTTGCACTTTTTCTGGCATTGCCAGCAGCATAGGTGAACTGTTTGGTCGTATCCTAGAGCATTATTTCTTCTTCATTAAACGAAATATTCATTGTGATAATTGAAATAAAAGTAGGCGTCGTCTCACCTCTTATTTTAATAGATAGCACAGTCATAGTTGTGCTCAGAAGCATTCCCCAATAATAAGCCCCTATTAACCCCACCAATTAAATTCACATATAAAAATAACAATTCAAATAAATATTATCAACTTCAAACAAAAACTTGAATCTAGACGCTCAATAACTAAAAAAACACAGCAAAAAGCATAAACAAAACACGCATTTTACATATGATTTACAAAATATTAATATAATGCTTTAATAACACTCGGCTTAAAGGGTAATATTTTAGGCCACTCATGAAATCTAAAAATTCAATTTGAACGTTAAAAGTAAGGTATCGAATGAACATTAATTTTAGAAAAATAGTGAAATCCGTCTCGGTCGTGTGCGTTTTGTCGGCTTCTGCACTAACGCACGCAGTCACTCCGGATGTTGACGGGGAAGGCAATTGGTTAATCAATGACGCAGGCTTTACGTTTGATGCAAACGTAAGTGATGAATTTAACCAAGCAGGACAGTGGCAAACGCCAGACACTGCAAAATGGAACCGCTATCATCCTACAGGTTGGCTTGGCAATAACAGCTTTACCTACAGCAATACACTTGCTTACACCCATCAGGGCAACCTTGTATTAGAAGCAAGGCAAGGTGACTTTCTCGGTGATAAACACACCACAGGGATTGTCTCTAGCAAGCAACCGCTTAAATACGGATATTTCGAAGTCAGAGCCAAAGCGGCTAACAATAATATTGCCAGTAGTTTTTGGTTTTTTAATCGCAATAACAGCAATGGCGATCAGTATGAAATAGATGTATACGAACACTTTCCTTACGTTGGCTGGAATGATCAGACCAAGAGTAAAAGCAATATTCACCACTTTGTGTGGACACAACAAACAGGCAATGTGGATCAAATTCCAAATTACAGTTACGCAGCCCAGCTTGAAAACGGCGGTGTAAACACAGATTGGCACACTTATGGCGTGATGCGAACGCCTGCGGGCATATACTTTTACGT
>JGI24518J20066_1000266_pt1 | contig 11931 bp, 8 predicted proteins | sample LinPmetageLP42_FD_20066 | JGI IMG/M metagenome (IMG submission 20066) | reverse complement strand
AACTTCTCGCCGGTGGAGATTCGCGCGCCCTTCCTGCACGCGAGCAAGGACGAGATTCTGGCCGCCGGCATCGCCATGCAGCTCGATTATGCCCAGACCTGGACCTGCTACGAAGGCCGCGAACTGGCCTGCGGAGAATGCGGCAGCTGCCGTGAGCGTCTCGAGGCCTTCGCCGCCCATGGGCTGAGCGATCCGCTCGGTTACGAAACGACCGACTCGGCCAAGGGCGCAGGCACACTCTGATGTATACGGTAAAGGAAGCGTTCTACACCCTGCAGGGCGAAGGTGCTCGCGCAGGGCGCGCCAGCGTGTTCTGCCGCTTTGCCGGCTGCAATCTGTGGAGTGGCCGCGAGCAGGACCGCGACACCTCGGTCTGCCGCTTCTGCGACACCGATTTCGTCGGCACCAACGGCCAGAATGGCGGCAAGTTCCGCACCGCAAACGCGCTGGCGGACTTTTTGGCCAGCCTGTGGCCGGAGCACACCGGCATCGCCACGCCCTATGTGGTCTTCACTGGCGGTGAGCCGCTGTTGCAGCTCGACAGTGAGCTGGTGGACGCGATGCACGCCCGCGGCTTCGAGATCGCGGTGGAGACCAACGGCACCGTCGAGCCGCCTACCGGCATCGACTGGCTGTGCGTGAGCCCCAAGGGCGCAAGCGAGCTGGTCCTCACCGGCGGCGATGAGCTCAAGCTCGTCTACCCGCAGCCGGAGGCCCTGCCGGAGCGCTTCGTCAGCCTGGACTTCGCGCACTTCTATCTGCAGCCACTGGATACCGCCGCCCTCGACGCCCTGCCCGCGCCTGCCGCGGCCCGCGAGCATTACCGCGAGGTGCTGGCGTCCGACACGCCGATGAATCAGTGCGTCAGCTACTGCATGCGCAATCCCCAGTGGCAGCTCTCGCTGCAGACTCACAAGATCAGTGGTATCGATTGATGACCGCAATGACTCCCAAGACCCTGTTCGTCAGGGCCCTCACCGCGGTGGATGCCTCGGTGTGGAGCAATACCCGCGGCCTGTACGGCATCAGCCAGCATCTGGACCTGGAACTGGATGGTGCCGTCGGCCATGACGGCATGCTGTTCGACTTCGGCGACGTCAAGCCGTGGGCCAAGCGTATGATCGATCAGGACGCCGATCACACCCTGATCGTGCCCAGTCAGGCCGAAGGCGTGAGCATCACGGACTGCCCGGAAGGACTGTGCCTGCGCTTCACCCAGCCCTATGCCATGGAAGTGCGCGGCCCGCGTCAGGCCTTCTGCCTGCTGCCGGTGACCGAGGTCACCACCGAGGTGCTGGCCAATCACTTCGAGAAGCTGCTGACTCGCCGCCTGCCGCCGCGCGTCGAGGCGCTGCGTGTGCGTCTGCGAGACGAGACCATCGACGGCGCCGCCTACACCTACAGTCATGGCCTGCGTCATCACAGCGGCAACTGCCAGCGTATCGCGCATGGGCATCGCTCGCCGCTGATCATCGAGCGCAATGGTGTGCGGGACACGGCGCTGGAAGCCGAGTGGGCCGAGAAGCTCAACGACCGCTACCTGGCCGAGGAAGGCGATCTGATCGACCGCCCGGGACGTGAGCTGGTATTCAGCTATGAAGCGCCGCAGGGCAGGTTCCGCATCCGCCTGCCGCGCAAGCAGGTCTGGCTGCTGCCGACACCGACCACCATCGAGTGGATCGCCGACTGGCTGGCGCGCCAGATCGCCCTCGACAGCGGTGACAGCATCCGCGTCGAAGCCTACGAGGGCATCAACAAGGGCGCCATCGCGCGCCATACCCCGCAGACGGCGCGCGAGCCGCTCGTCCTTCCCGAGCACGAAGACACGTCCGCCACCTCATGACGCAGACCGCCGCCCCTTCTGCAGAAGCTGCCGCTCCCGGCTGTCGTGCCGGTTGCGGCGGCTGCTGCATCGCCCCCTCGATCTCGAGCCCGATTCCCGGCATGCCCAATGGCAAGCCGGCGGGGGTGCGTTGCGTGCAGCTGGATGACGACAATCTGTGCAAGCTGTTCGGCACGCCGCAGCGCCCGACGGTATGCGGCGACTTCGATTTCGATCACGAGTTGTGTGGCGATTCCCGCGAAGAGGCCCTGCGCCTGATCGGCGAGTGGGAGCGCCTGACGTAAAAAGCGCTTCCTGAGGGAGGTGCTCAGCTCACTCGCCGAAGAAGTTGAAGGGCCTGGCGGCACCGTCGCTGCGACAGGCCAGCAAGGCTGCATTCAGCTGGCGGGAATCCTCAAGCGGCAACGCAGCCACCATCCCTTCCTGCTCCTGGCCCTGCCCATCCAGCGGTGCAATCAGCTCAAGCCGCGAATCCTCGCGCCAACTGGACGGCGCAAGCTCGGCACGCCCATTGGCGCGGTTATAGCTGCGCCAACCATCCTGGGTGTGAAAGATGCCCTTGATGCGCCACTCGCGCGGCAGGCCATCCAGCCATTGGGTCAGCTGATCGAGATCGAAGACCTCGCTTGCGGCGATTCGCCAGCCCAGGCTGGCATGCTCAAGCCCCTCGGCCTGTTCGATCACCGGTGCGCCGGGCAGCGGCATCATGTCTGAGGCGGACGTCTCATCACTGGCCTGCGCCAGACGCGCCCTATCCCGCGCAGCGCGATGGGCGGCCGGCATGCTGATCTCGGGCTGGTCTTCACGCGCTGCGCTTACCTGCCCGCCGCCCTGGCGCTGAGGCGCGCGTTCTGCTGACAGCAGCCAATCGATCAGTGCGACCTTCTGACCGGCCATGCGGGCCTGCGGCGACTGGCTTTCGCCGTCGGCTCTGCCCAGTTCACCGATCCAGCGCTTGCGCGGCCACATCCCCGCCAGAAACTCATGCGCGGCCGCCAGCTGCTGATCGCTCGCCAGATCACGCTTGCTGAGCACCACGCCGCCCGCCAGCGTCAGTTGATCCTGGAAGGTGCCGTGTTCGCGCGTGCGGGTATCGTCCAGTGCGCGCGGGTCCAGCAGGGTGATGACTTCCTCGAGCGCAAGCGCCGAGGCCAGCCCCTCACTGCGCAGCACATCGATCAGCCCCGCCGGATGCCCCAGCCCCGAAGGTTCGATGATCAGACGATCAGGTCGCGTCTGATGGATCAAACTGACCAGCCCCGCCTGCAGCACGAAGGCCAGCTGGCAGCACAGACACCCGCCGGGCAGCCCCTTGACGCTGACATCCTCGCGCCCGGCAAACAGTGCCTGATCGATTCCCACCTGCCCGAACTCATTGACCAGGATCGCCCAGTGCTCATCCGCCGGCTTGGCCGCGACCAATGCCTGGATGAAACTGCTCTTGCCCGTTCCCAGAAAGCCGGTGATCAGATGCACCGGAATCGGAGCTGGTTCCGTCGGGGCGTCGCCACTTCTGGCGCCGCGTGAAGCCACAGACATGCTGAAATCTCCGCAAGATGAAGGACGTGCAAAAGGTTATAGAGTAACAAAAACCGGCCGGCGACGAAGTCTCGTCAAGCGAATCCGGCTTTCTGGCGTGACGCGATCTGGCGGACGGCAAGCTGCAACAAGGGGGGAGACAAGGAGGGAGATACGCAAAACCCCTCGCCACCAGGGGTGACGAGGGGTTTGAGGCTGACACTCGGCCCTGACTGACGCGTGCGATCAGGCAGCGCGGGTCAGGATACGACGCGCCACGTCCGGCGTGATATCGCCGTGCTCACCGATGGCGGTGAAGCCGTGACGGGTCAGGTTGTCGACCAGCTGATCGATGCTGTCGGCACTGATACCGGCTTCGCTCAACGACACCGGCGCGCCCAGACGAGTGAAGAAGTCACGGGTCTTGTCGATGGCGGCGCGCGCGACGCTCTCCTCATCGCCCTCCAGCGCCCAGACGCGGCGACCGTATTGCGCCAGTTTGGCACGCTTGGCCTCGAACAATTCTTCCCACAGCGCCGGCATCACGATGGTCAGGGTGCGACCATGATCGACACCGTGCAGTGCGGTGATCTCGTGACCGATCATGTGGGTGGCCCAGTCCTGCGGCACGCCACGCCCGATCAGGCCGTTGAGGCCCAGGTTGGCGGCCCACATGATGTTGGCGCGCACGGCCAGATCATCCGGCTGACTCAGCACCTTGGGGCCTTCCTCGATCAGCGTCATCAGCAGCCCTTCGGAGAAGCGGTCCTGCACCGGCGCATTGACCGGATAAGTCAGGTACTGCTCGCTGACGTGGATGAAGGCATCGACGACGCCATTCACGCTCTGACGCTCCGGCAGGGTCAGGGTGGTGGCCGGGTCCAGCACCGCGAAGCGCGGGTAGGCCAGCTCACTGAACATCGGCAGCTTGTCGTGGGTCTCGTAGTTGGTGACCACGGCGTTGCCATTGGACTCGGAGCCGGTGGCCGGCAGTGTCAGCACCACACCCAGCGGCAGCGCCGTCTCGGGGTGCTTGCCCTCGGCGAGAATCTCCCACGGATCACCGGCATGACAGGCGGCGAGCGCGAGGAACTTGCTGCCATCGGCGACGCTGCCACCTCCGACGGCCAGCAGATAATCGATCTTCTCGCGCTTGATGACTTCCAGGGCTTCGAGCAGGGTGTGATAGCTCGGGTTCGGCTCGATGCCGCCGAAGCTCCACCACTGACGGCCTTCCAGTGCGGCTTCGATCTGATCCATCACGCCGTTGCGCTTGATCGACCCACCACCGTAGGTGACCAGCACGCGGGCATCCGCCGGAATCTCGTCACGCACCTTGGCGATCTGGCCGGCACCGAAGTGCACGCGGGTCGGGTTCTGATAGGTAAAGTCCTGCATGATGCTCTCCTCGCGAAGTCAGGGGCGACACGGCTACATGAGATGACAGGGCCGTGGTCAGGCGCCACCTGACACAGAGTGATATGTGGGCAAATGACAGATAAACGCGACGATGACGCCACCTGCCCACGAACGATGGTCTGCATTCTAGAGCAGTGAACAAGACCAAAGTAGAGCGCAGACCGCACGTCTTTGGTTCGTGAGAGTCACCAATACTGATGACCAGTGATATTTGACGACCAGTAATGCGTGATGAACAGGAATGCGTGATGGCAAACGCTTGGCCACCCACGCAAAAGGCCCGCCGCAGCGAGCCTTTCGTGACTGCCTGAGCAGCGCGCATACGCGCGGCGTCAGGTGTTCGGGTCTTCAGCCCGGAGCTTCAGTAATGCTGTCGCAGCTCTCAGCACTCAGTTCTAAGATCAGAGACGCACCAGCATCTTGCCCTTGTTGGCACCCGAGAACAGCTTGAGGAAAGCGTCCGGCGTCTGCTCGAGCCCTTCTTCCACCGTCTCTTCGTAGTCGATATCGCCCTTGGCGACCTGCGGCCCTACCTCTTCGAGGAAGCGGCTGTAGTTCTGCCAGTGATCGAAGACGATGAAGCCTTGCATGCGCGCACGGCGGATCAGGATCATCGAGATATTCGAGGGGCCAGGCGCCGCCTCGGTATCGTTGTAGCTGGAGATCATGCCGCAGACGGCGATGCGTGCGCCGACATTCAGGTTGTTCAGCGCCGCCACCAGGCAGTCACCGCCGACATTCTCGTAGTAGACATCGAAGCCGTCCGGGCAGGCTTCCTTGAGCGCCTTCGTCAGCTGCTCGGCGTCCTTGCCCTTGTAGCTGACCGCCTTGACGCCCCGCGCTTCCAGCCAATCGAGCTTCTCCTGGCTGCCGGCGATGCCGACGACAGTGCCGCCCTTGGCCTTGGCCAGCTGCACGGCGAGCGAGCCGACCGCACCGGAGGCCGCGCTGACCAGCACGTTATCGCCCTCTTTCATCTCGGCGATGATGTTGAGGCCGGTCCAGGCGGTCATGCCCGGCATGCCCAGCACGCCCAGGTAGGCCTGCTCCGGCACCTCGATGCTCGGCAGCGGCTCGACCTGGTCACCAGAGAGCTGTGCGATATCACGCCAGCCGCCCATGTGACGCACCTTGTCGCCGTTCTTGAAGCGAGAGTCACGTGACTCGATCACTTCACCGACGGCTGCGCCCTGCAGCGGCTCATTGAGCTCGAAGGGGTCGATATAGGTCTTCACGCCGCTCATGCGGCCACGCATGTAGGGATCGACGGACAGCCAGCTGTTGCGAATGCGCACCTCGCCTTCGCCGAGCTCGCTCAGCTCCTCTTCGCGCAACTGGAACAGGTCGCGTTCCGGGGTGCCTTTCGGATAGTCGGTGATCGTGTAATAGCGTGTCTGCATGCAATGCTCCTTGCGAATGATCTGCTCAAACGACATGTGATCAGAACCGTCATCAGGCCGCTGGGCCGTGGCCTCAACCCTGTGACGACTGGCCGCCGCAAGCGTTGCTCGGCGACGAAGTGCTCCCAGATTACGCGCGCTCCCGATATCACACCAATGACAGAAACTGAATCCCGGTATGCATGAGACTGATATCATGTGCGGTTGAAACTGCACGCTTTCATCCCAGTGACTGGGTCGCTTCACTACCGGGAACCGCTTGCCATGCACCTGGCTGAACTTGCCCGCCATGATCTCAATACGCTGGTCGCGCTGCATACGCTGCTGGAAACCCGCAGCGTGTCGCGGGCCGCTGAGCGCCTCAACCTGAGCCAGCCTGCGGTGTCCCGCACCCTGGGCCGGCTGCGCGAGGCCTTTGATGACCCCCTGTTCGTGCGCGCGCAACGCGGTCTGCGCCCCACCGCCCGCGCAGAGGCCCTCAGACAGCCCCTCGCCCGCCTGCTGCAGGAGCTGGGCGCCCTGCTGGCACCGCCCGAGTTCTCGCCTGGAGATAGCCAACGTCGCTTTCAGCTGGCCACCACCGATTACGGCATGCACGCCTTCGTGGCGCCCCAGATCGCCCCGCTGCACGAGCAGGCGCCCGGCATCCGTCTGGATATCCAGGCCTATGGCGGCAATGTCGAACAGCAGCTGGAAGAAGGCGGGCCGGAGCTTGCGATGTGCGTGCCCACCGCCAGGGTGCCGGCCGGCGTGCATGGTCGCGAGATCGGGGATGACCAGTTCGTCTGCGTGATGCGCAAGGACCATCCGCTGGCAGCGAAGGAGGCCTTGAGCCTGGAGGACTTCCTCGCCGCCAGCCACCAATTGATCAGCATGGGTGGTGATGAGCGAGGCGCAGTGGACCTCAAGCTGGCGGAACTGGGACTGAGTCGCCAGGTCGTCATGCGCCAGCCCCATTTTCTGGCCGCCTTCAGCGTCAGCTGCCACAGCGACCTGCTGCTGTGCGTGCCGGGCTGTCTGGCCATCAGCATGCTCGATCAACTGCCGCTGGCCCTGCGTCCGCTGCCCATCACCCTCAACCGCTTCTCCTACTGGCTGGTGTGGCACGAACGCCTGCATCATGACGCTGGCCACCGCTGGCTGCGCCAGACGCTCTCCACGGGCATTCAGGCCCGTCACCGCGAACTCTCCCAGCGCCTGCGCCAGCGGCTGGGCTCGTGACTTGATACAAGACTCGTGTCCTGACGCCAAGCTCGTGACCTGACGCCACACCCGCACGCAGCCTGGCGGCCTGAGCTTCGATACCTGAGCCTGCGAGGCTTGAACCCAATGACTTGAACCAATGGCTTGAACCAATGGCTTGAACCAAAAAAAGACCGCCACCCCAAGGGGTGACGGTCTCATTGGCAGGGAAAGCTGCCCACGCCAGTAGCCTGGCTCATTTGCGCTCGATCAGTTGCGCTCGATCTCGGCACGCTCACGCAGAGATTCCTGCAGGCCCGTGACAGCGGCCTGAGCGCGCAGACGCGTGGCCAGACGCGAGAGGAACTGGTCCATCTCGCCCGGCTCGGCCTCGCCGATCTCGGTCAGAGCGATCAGCGCGATGCCACCACTGAGCGACGCCTTGCCGTAGACCGGCTGGCCATCCTGCGGGTGCGCCAGCGTGAAGGCCTGCTTGACCAGACTCTGCGGCAGCTGGGTGCTGGCCTGACGGCTGACGTCATCAGCCTGCTGCCAGTCGATCCCCTCGAGTGATCCACCCTGGCGCAGCGTCTCCAGACGCTTCTCGGCCAGTGCTTCGAGTGCCTTGGCAGTCTTGTCGGCCTTGGCTTCGCGCTGAACCTGCTGCTTGACCTCATCCAGCGCCAGCGTAGTGGCCGGACGCTGCTCGAGAACGCGCAGCACCAGACGACGGCTGTCATCCAGTTCGATGACGTCACTGTTGTAGCCCTCTTCCAGCACTTCGTCACCGAAGGCTGCCGCCATCACACCCGGCTCGGACAGCAGTTCGTCATCATTTTCCTGCGCGACCCAGTCGGTCTTCTTCAGCGGCAGGTCCAGATCCTCGGCGACGCTGGCCAGATCATCCGCCGCGAAGCTCTCATCTTTCAGCTGCTGCGCCTTCTCGTTGAAGGTATCGCGGGAAGCGGCCTGACGGGCTTGCGTCAGCAGCTCGTCGCGCATGTCCTCGAAGGGTGCGATGTCCAGACCGGTCACCTTGATCAGGTGCAGGCTGTCGCCGGTATCGACGATATCCGAGACCTGACCTTCATCCAGTGCGAAGGCCGCGTCATCGAAGTCTCCACCGAAGATACCGCGGGTGATCACGCCAAGCTCACCGCCGTCCTCGGCCGTGGAGCTGTCTTCGGAGACCTCGGCCGCTACCTTGGCGAAGTCTTCGCCGTTGGCGAGTGCGTCACGTGCGCCCTCGAGCTTGGCACGTGCCGCCGCATCATCGTCACCCTTCTCGACCATGATGTGCGCGATTTCCCGCGGCGCGTCGGCACGCTTGGCCGCATATTCAGCCTTCAGCGTGTCTTCGCTGATATCGCCACCGCTGGCCAGCTCATTCTGGTCCAGCAGCACGTAGGCCAGCTTGACCTGTGCCGGGCGGCGGTAGTTGTCTTGGTGGCTGTCATACCAGGCCTTGAGCTCGTCTTCGCTGACCGTCACCGGCGCATCGAGGTCCGCACTGCTCAGCGTGGCATAGCGGAAGGTGCGCGTCTGACGCTGCAGCTGGCTGAGCTTCTCTTCTTCGCCCGGCAGCACGAAGGCACTGGCGGCAAAGCCGTCGGTCAACTGCTGGCGCAGGGTGTCGCTGCTCAGCTGCTGGCGGAAGGAGGTGGGAGAATAGCCGGCGCTGGCCAGACGATTGCGGAACAGGTCGGCATCGAAGCGTCCCTTGTCGTCCTGAAAGTCCGGAATGCTCACGATCAGTTGATCGAGCTGCGCATCGGACATGTGCAGGCCGCCTTCCTCGGCGTATTGATCCAGCAGGCGGGAATCGATCATCTGGTTGATGATCTGATTGCGTGCTTCGCGCTCCTGTTCCGGCGCTACCTGGCCAGAACGGATGGCACGCTGGACTTCGGTTTCCACCGCCTGACGGCTGATGGTATCGCCATTGACCGTGGCCACGTCGTCACTGCTGGCAGTGAAGGCGCCAATGATCGACTCAACACCAAAGAAGGCAAAGGTGACGACAATGAAACCAACGATCGTCTTGGCCACCCAGCCATGCGACCGGTCTCGAATTCGTTGCAGCATGCAGGCCTCGAACTACAGGGATTGGAATGGCCACAAGGGCCGCGACTCAGTGACTGATGATTATACGCATGCCGCAGACAGATGCAGGTGACTTTGCACGACTGACTGACTCGCCAGGGTCATCGAGCGCTTGCGCCCTGCCGACATGGCCGGGTTCAGCCACAAAAAAAGCGCATCGCCAGGCGATGCGCTTCGATGTTCTGGTGCCGGTTCGGCAGTCATCAGACCACTCCCGAACCGGTACCGCGCCACCGGGTGCCTGCGAAGCAGGCAGACCTCAGTTGACGGCGTCTTTCAGTGCCTTGCCAGCCTTGAAGCTCGGCACCTTGGCAGCACTGATCTCGATCGGAGCGCCAGTCTGCGGGTTACGGCCAGTACGTGCAGCACGTTCCTTGACAATAAAGGTGCCGAACCCGACCAGTGCCACGGTCTCACCCTTCTTCAGGCTATCAGTGACGGTGTCGACCATCGCATCGAGTGCACGGCTAGCTGCTGCTTTCGGAATATCGGCAGATGCAGCAATGGCTTCGATCAGCTCGGATTTATTCACTCTTCACCCCTTGAATTTGCAAAAATTACCAGAAATCAGCGCGAAAATTACGGGTGCTAAACGCGATCGCGACGAAGCGGAGTTTATAGCAACGCCCTCAAACGACTGTCAAGCAACCTCACGCGCAAAACCGCACCACGCCGCCGTTTCGACAGCGGCATGGCCAAAAAAATCCCGTCAATGTGTACTGATCATTGTCTGACGACCACTGGCATCGTCTGAACGAGAATCGTCCTTCTCAGCAGTAGACTTTTCTGCTAGAGCCACCTCAAGCACTTCGTCGATCCAGCGCACCGGCCGAATATCGAGTGCATCCTTGATGGTATCCGGAACCTCCTTGAGGTCACGGCGATTTTCCTCGGGAATCAGCACAAGCTTTATACCACCGCGTCGCGCCGCCAGCAATTTCTCCTTGAGGCCACCGATCGGCATGACTTCGCCGCGCAGGTTGACCTCACCGGTCATTGCCACATCACAGCGCACGGGGCGTCCACAGTAAGCGGATACCATCGCGGTGACCATGGCAGCGCCCGCACTGGGGCCGTCCTTGGGCGTGGCGCCTTCCGGCACGTGAATGTGCAGGTCTTCCTTCTCGAAGCGCTCAGCCTCGATACCGAAGGCCTCGGCACGCGCACGCACCACGGTGTGGGCCGCACTCACCGATTCCTTCATGACGTCGCCCAGTGAACCGGTCTTGCTGACACGGCCCTTGCCCGGTGTGACGACAGATTCGATGGTCAGCAGCTCACCACCGACGGAGGTCCAGGCCAGGCCAGTGACACGGCCGATCTGGTCCTCGGCATCGGCAAGGCCGAAGCTGTACTTGCGCACACCCGCGTAGCGCTCGACCTGCTCGGCCTCAAGGTGCATGGAGGACAGTGCACCCTCCTTTGCCTCGGCGACCACACGCTCACGCACGATCTTGCGGCAGACCTTGGCGAGCTGGCGCTCAAGTTCACGTACACCGGCTTCACGCGAGTAGTAACGGATCAGCTCGAGCACGGAGGCTTCGCTGAAGGTCAGCTCGCCCGGCTTCAGACCATTGGCCTTGAGCTGCTTGGGCGCCAGGTAGCGCATCGCGATGGCCAGCTTCTCGTCTTCGGTGTAACCCGGCAGACGGATGATTTCCATGCGGTCGCGCAGCGGGCCCGGAATGTTCATCGAGTTGGACGTACAGATGAACAGGGTCTCGGACAGATCGTAATCAAGCTCGAGGTAGTGATCGGCGAACTTGTCGTTCTGCTCCGGGTCAAGCACCTCAAGCAGCGCCGAGGCCGGATCACCGCGGTGGTCCATGCCCAGCTTGTCGATCTCGTCGAGCAGCACCAGCGGATTCTTCACGCCCGTCTTGGCCATGCGCTGGATGATCTTGCCCGGCAGTGCCCCGATATAGGTGCGGCGGTGACCGCGGATCTCGGACTCATCGCGCACGCCGCCCAGCGCCATACGGGTGTACTGACGGTTGGTGGCACGTGCGATGGACTTGCCCAGCGAGGTCTTGCCGACCCCCGGCGGACCGACCAGACACAGCACCGGCCCCTTGAGCTTCTTGACGCGCTTCTGCACGGCGAGATACTCGAGGATGCGTTCCTTGACCTCATCCAGACCGTAGTGGTCCTCGTCCAGCACCTTGGCGGCGTGGTCGATGTCGTGACGCACACGCGTGCGCTTCTTCCACGGCACGTCGCACAGCCAATCCAGATAGGTCCGCACCACGGTCGCCTCGGCGGAAGTCGGCCCCATCATCTTGAGCTTGTTGAGCTCCTGAGTGGCCTTCTCCTCTGCCTCCTTCGGCATGCCGGCGTCCTTGATGCGACGCTCGTACCGCTCGACCTCGTTGGGCACGTCATCCAGCTCACCCATTTCCTTCTGGATGGCCTTCATCTGCTCATTGAGGTAGTACTCGCGCTGCGACTTCTCCATCTGCTCCTTGA
>JGI24518J20066_1000262_pt1 | contig 11984 bp, 10 predicted proteins | sample LinPmetageLP42_FD_20066 | JGI IMG/M metagenome (IMG submission 20066) | reverse complement strand
GATCTAGCAGCACCGTTTCATGATCCGGGCCTACCAGAAGGACAGCGTTTTGATTTTAGGGTAGATGAGCCTGTACTCAACTTTGCTATTGGGTATCCGTTTTAATTATCAGTTAAATTCAAGGTTCAAAAAGCCCTATAATTTACCAACAAAGATTAAAAACATCAAGCTTTACGAAGGTTACTGAATGTTTTAAAGTACAGGACGTAGTTTTAAACTGTATCGAAGTGCCAGATTAAAATATGGCTTATCTTATTACCGTGTGCCATTTTAATGGTTTGGTGGGTGCCTTTCAATTTTGTTATGAGTTTATAAAATTTATTCAGGTTTTCTTTTTTTGAAACGAGCGTAGTGAAGAATCCCACTTGTGTTTTAAAAGTAACACTCTGCTTAATCATGCGCTTAATAAATAAGGCTTCGCCACCATTGACCCATAATTCGTTCGCATGGCCTCCAAAATTTCGCGTGATGTCCTCTTTGGTTTGGAAACCGCCATCTTCTTTTTTCAGATTGTATAATTTCCGTAAGGTTCCTTTTAACGCTTCTTCTTCCGAAGCATGAAATGGAGGGTTACACATGGTAAAATCATAGTGTTCCCCATTTTTAATAATGCCTTCAAAAATATGTGCATTATTAGATTGGTACCGTATATCCACTTTTTCCTTTAAACTTGGCGTGGCTTCCACGTTCGCCTTTGCGGCAGAAACGGCAATCTTGCTTATATCTGCCCCTACCATATCCCAACCGTAGAGCTGAGCGCCTAAAATGGGATAAATACAATTGGCGCCAACACCCACATCAAGCCCACGAATTTCTTTTTGCTCTGGAGTGTTTTCAGAAAGCAAATCATGTATAAAATGAATATAATCTGCACGACCGGGAACCGGAGGGCATAAATATTTTGATGGAATGGTATATTCTTTAATGCCGTAATGTTTCAGCAGCAAGGCCTTATTAAGATGAAATACAGCTTCGGGATTTGCAAAATCGATGGTTGAAGTATCGTATTCATTCACAAAAACAAAAGGTTGTAAAGGAAGGTGTTTTTCAGTTAAGACTTTAAAATTGTACGGGTCTCTATGTAGATTGTTAGGATGCAAAGTAGAAGTATTTAGTTATGTGTGTAAAATTACAATTAAAAAGAGTGGCTTGATTGTTTAAAGCTAAATAGGTTATAGAAATATTAATTAACTAATTTTTAAGCGGTCGTATTTTATTTATGACGAAATTAGGGTAAAATACAACTACCTATGAGCAACAAAGATTTATACAGCCAAGAGGCACTAGAGAAATTAAAAGAATTAGCAGAATCCATAGATTTTGCCATGATGGCAACAGATCTTTCTCAACCACCCTTTCATATCATACCGATGAGCACGAAGAAGGTGGACAAGGAGGGTAGCATTTGGTTTTTAAGCAATAGAAACAGTACCCACAATAGGCATATTGAAGAGGAAGAACGTGTGCTGTTAACTTACTCAGACAAAGGAAACATGGAATTTTTAAGTGTCTACGGTCAAGCACTCATTAAAAATGATAAAACCATCATAAAAGAACTTTACGGTAGCGGAGATGACGCTTGGTTCGACGGAGTTGAAGATCCTAATATTACTGCAATACAGGTGAGGCCAAGTGAAGCGCATTATTGGGATACTAAAGACGGTAAATTAATCTCGCTGTTTAAAATGGCAATTGGATCCGTTACAGGAAATGAACCTGATCTTGGTGAAGAAGGGAAACTGAAATTGTAATTTACTTCAGAGCAGAAGTAAGCTATTTCTAACCAATGTTAGGTTGAAAATAGCTTTTTCTATTTTAGGTATAGTCCAGTTACTACTATTTAAAATGCTATTTTTGCAGCAAATAGAAGTTACAATGCAAGATTTTTCTGATTTTAAAATATCAAAACAGCTCCATAATGCCATTGCGGACTTAGGTTTTACAAAACCTACAGAAATCCAATCACAATCTTTTCCGGTAATCATGTCTGGAAAGGATATGGTAGGGATTGCACAGACAGGAACCGGGAAAACATTTGCATATATGTTACCCATCTTACAAGATTTGCCGTATAAAGCAGACAAACTGCATCCACGTGTTTTAGTCATGGTACCAACCCGTGAATTAGTGCTGCAAGTGGTAGAAGAGATTGAAAAATTTGGTAAATATTCTTCTATAAAAGTGGTGGGTGTCTTTGGTGGTGTAAACATCAACACCCATAAAAAAGCGGTAGAAGAAGGAGCAGATATTGTAGTAGCAACACCTGGGCGGCTATATGATTTAGTGTTGAGCAGATCACTTCAGCTAAAAGGCATTAAAAAACTTGTCATCGATGAAGTAGATGTCATGCTTGATCTGGGGTTTCGTTTTCAGCTTACTAATATTTTTGAATTACTACCTAACCGACGACAAAACATCATGTTCTCGGCTACGATGACCGAAGACGTCAATATATTGATACACGATTTTTTTATAAATCCGACTACGGTTTCAATTGCAGTAAGTGGAACCCCATTGGATAATATTACACAATATTGTTATTCGGTCCCTAATTTCTATACCAAGGCTAATTTAGTAGCAAACCTGCTCCATGAAAACGAGGTGTATAAAAAGGTGTTGGTCTTTGTATCCAATAAAAAAAGTGCCGATAGATTGTTTGCAGTGTTGGATGATATATTTGCTTCAGAAGTTGCTGTGATCCATTCCAATAAAACGCAAAATTACAGGATTCGCTCTATAGAAAATTTCAATCAGGAAAAAACACGTATTCTGGTTACAACAGATATTATGGCGCGTGGTTTGGATTTAGATAGCATTTCGCATGTCATAAATTTTGATACGCCAGCATACCCAGAAAACTACATGCACCGCATTGGTAGGACAGGAAGGGCCGAGCAGGAGGGAACCGCGCTGCTGTTGTATACGGAAGCTGAAGAAAAATACAAAGAGGCTATTGAACAGTTAATGAAGCTTAAAATTTCTGAAGTCCCAATGCCTTCGGAAGTAAATATTTCAAAAAAACTGACACCAGAAGAACAACCCAAAAATTTTGAGCCTCACAATCCTTTAAATCGGGAAGAAGGTGGATTAGAATCTGGTTTTCATGAAAAGAAAGAAAAGAATAGCAAGGTAAACCAAGGAGGTTCTTATCAAAGAACGATAAAGAGAAAATATAATAAACCGAAGACAAAAGGGGATAAGAACTTTAACAGAAGAAAAAAAAATAAGTAAAAAGAAAAGCCTGTTAAATAAATATTTTAAATATTTGTGAAGTATTTGTTTAGTTCAGCGCATTGTTATATCTTGGAACAAACACATAAAAACCACATAAAGTAAACCATGGCAAAATCCGAACAAACCTACAGTAAGAAGGAAAAAGAGAAGCAGCGTCTAAAAAAGCGTGAAGAAAAGCAGAAAAGAAAAGAACGTCGCAAAGCGGAAGCTGAAGCTAAGGATAAAGCGCCAGATATTGATTTTGTCTATGTAGATAAGGATGGGAACCTAACAAGTACGCCACCTGATCCTAATGATAGAGAAGAAATAAATGCAGAAGATATTGTACTAGGTATTCCGCCTAAGGAAGAAGGAGAGCGTGAAGCTTTTGATCCTGTTCATACTGGAGTAGTAGAATTTTTTGATACTTCTAAAGGTTTTGGTTTTATACTGGACGATTCAGATCATCAAAAATATTTTTGCCACGTAAGTGCACTTTTAGACACTATTGTAGAAAATGATAAGGTTTCTTATGAACTTGAAAGAGGAAGAAAAGGAATGAATGCTGTAAAGGTGAAAAAAGTATAAGTCGTCTTATAATATAAAGTAACAGTAAAAAAACCAGCGAAATGAATTTCGCTGGTTTTTTTATTTAAGTATTATTTAAAGCGCTGAATCATCGCGCTCTAAATTGTTTTTGCTTTCACCACCTTGACTGTGTACTTTATTCTCCTCATCGTTTAAGCCTTTAGGGCCATTTCCCTTTTTTGCGGCAGTACGACCTGGTACATCAAGATCTCCGCCTGTGAAGTCCACTTTTTTAGCTCGATCTTTAAGCTGCTGATCATCACCGCCATCTCCATGTATATTATCCTGTTTAAGGATATCTTTGTCGTGGTCTGTAATATCAGAGTTGTAAGGCATTTTCTCGTTATTTTTTTTATCAGTTTTCATAGCTATTGTATTTTTATATAAGATACGTAGAAAATATATATCTTAGTGTGTGATTAACGTTATCTAAACAAAGCTTAACGCAGGTTTATGATGTAAAGGCTAATTCAGGATTTTACTTCTTTAGAAAATGTAAGTCTTAGACAAAAAAAATCCCGAATAAACGGGATTTCTATTTTATTATGATTGCTAAAACTAGCTAGCAATGTCTTTCGCTCTTTTGCTTGAAAGATCTTTTAGCTTTTCATACTTTTCACTTAAAGTGTCTCCGGCATCTTGCGCTCCTTCTTTAATCTTCTTACCCGTCTCATTAATCTTGGCGTGTAGTTTTTCTTTATCTTCTTGAGGCATGGTTTTATATTTCCAAAATGCAAGTGCTCCAGCTGCTACACCAAGCAATGCTATTATTCCTCCTTTTTCTTTGTTGTTCATCTTTTTGTTTTTTATTGATTTGTAATTAAATATAACAAATGATGAACCAATAATAACGGTGTCAGTCTTTTTTAATATAAGTTTATGATTGCAATGGAGCTATTCGTGGTATAGTTGAAAAGTTTTGTTAATGCTATGATCAAAACCACTAACGTTATGCCAGCGAAATTAGGCGGTAAGGTTTGTTGATTCTCTTTAAAGATGATATGGATGTTAGATACAAATTAAAAAATGTAACTTAATACCGCTCCATGCGTCCTATTACTGAAACCTTTATCAATAATTAACCATGAAAAAATCAACCATAATTACAAATCGATTTACAACCTTATTTTTCCTTTTCTTTTGCAGCCTTGTTCTGCAGGCACAATCCTTTACTCAAAAGATAGACGCCATGGTGTCTTCAGCGTACGGGCCAGAAGCGCCAGGGATTAGTATCCTTGTAGCCAAAGAAGGTAAACCCATTTATCGTAAGGCGTTTGGTAAAGCGGACCTCGAACTCGATGTAAACGCCACACCAGAGAATGTTTACGAAATAGGGTCTATTACAAAACAGTTCACAGCGGTCGCGATATTAATGCTACAAGAACAGGGTAAACTTAATGTCCAGGATGAAATAACAAAATACATACCTGACTACCCTACGCAAGACAAAAAAATAACGATACATCAGCTACTCAATCATACTTCGGGAATTAAAAGCTATACAAACATGCCTACATTTATGAACTTGGCAAGAACCGATATGACCCCAACCGAGCTAATTGATAAATTTAAGAACGAGCCAATGGAGTTTGAGCCAGGTACAGAATTCAATTACAACAATTCGGGATACATTCTTCTAGGTCATATCATCGAAGTAGTAACAGGCGATACCTATGAAAACTTTATTGAAAAAAATATATTTGAAACTTTGGGTATGAAAAATTCCCGCTACGGAAAAATGAACGAAATTATACCTAACCGCGCAAACGGCTATAGTGAAGCAGAAGGGGATAGCTTTATTAACGCTAATTATTTAAGTTTGACCTTGCCTTATGCTGCGGGTTCGTTAATGTCCACCGTAGATGACCTACTACTTTGGCAGAATGCGATATCTGCAAATACGTTGATAAAAAGAAGTAGTCTAGAAACAGCTATTAATGGTTCTACTTTGGCTAACGGTAAAAAAATACCTTATGGGTATGGCTGGGGAAAAAATAAAATTCAAGGTGAAACGGCCATTGCCCATAGTGGAGGTATTTTTGGATATTCTACAAACGGAATTTATTTACCCAATCAAGATATATACGTTATTGGTTTGACTAATTGTGATTGCAACGATGTAGGGGCGATTACCACTAAGATTGCTGCTTTGGCGATGGATAAGCCATTTCCAGATCCTAAAGATGCGATAACCGTTTCTGAAACAAAAATGCAAGAATGGGTTGGGGCGTACGAATTTGAGGATGGTGCCATACGATATATAACATTAAAAGACGGTAGCTTGTACAGTGTTCGTGAAGGCAGTAACCGTGATGAACCATTTAAAATTTATCCCATGAAAAATGGTAGTTATATTTTTGAAGACGGAACTATTAGCTATGTGTTTTCAAAAAATGAAAATGGCGATCGCCAAGCTGTTTTTACGGCAAATGGAAATGAAGTTCAAGGAAAGGGTATTGATAAAACTGCTGCACCAGAACGAGAACCAGTTGTTATAGCACCAGAAATACTAAAGGCATACGAGGGAAAATACGAATTACAACCTGGTTTTGTATTGGAAATAACGACCCAAGGATCGCAACTTTTTGCACAAGCTACAGGCCAACCCAAAGCAGAGGTGTTTGCTGAAAGTGAAACAAAATTCTTTTTGAAAGTAGTCGCTGCCGAAATTACTTTCAATAAAAAGAATGGAAAGGTAACTAGCTTAACGCTCAATCAAGGAGGGCAACAAATGGAAGCGGCCAAAATAGAGTAAATAAAAAAGTGTTAGAAGTTTCAACTATTTTATCCATACTTTTGAGTTAGATCTTCCTTTTTGGTGAACAAAGAAAACATAAAACTTAAAGATGCCGTTGCGATAGGTATTGGCGGCATGGTTGGTGGCGGAATATTTGCTGTTCTTGGGTTAGCGGTTTCGTTGGCAAAAGGAGGAACGCCTGTTGCTTTTCTTATGGCAGGTGTCATAGCCATGTTTACTGCCTACGCGTATGCGAAACTTTCATTACAATATCCAGACCGAGGAGGAACCGTTAGATTTATCAATGAAGGTTTTGGGAAGGGTTTTTTTAGTGGTGGCATAAATAACGTCTTGTGGGTAAGCTATATTGTCATGCTTTCGTTGTATGCCAGTGCCTTTGGTTCTTATGGTCCAGAATTATTTTCTTTAACGGGCGATGAACAAATAGACACACACATCTATGTCACATTTGTAGTAGTATTGGCCGCCATCATTAATTATTATAGTTTAAAAGTGGTAGGTAAAATTGAAAGCGTCGCAGTGTTTTTAAAACTACTTATTCTACTTGCGTTCATAGGAATAGGTCTCTACGGTCTTTTTGGGAATGAAAATCTATCGCAACTCAATCCTTCTAATTGGGAAGCACCTATGCAATTGCTAGCGGGCGGTATGGTGATCTTTGTAGCATACGAAGGTTTTGAGCTAATCGCCAATGCCGTTCCAGATATGGATAATCCAGAAAAAACAGTAACTAAAGCGTATTTCATCTCCGTCGGGTTTGTGATTGTATTATACATCTTAATCGCAGCAATTACAGTAGGTTCTCTAAATTTTGATGCCATTAAGGAAGCAAAAGATTATGTGTTGGCAGAAGCGGCAAAACCCATGATTGGTAAACTAGGCTTTACCGTCATGACAGTAGCCGCATTGATTTCTACATTTTCTGCTATAAATGCCACATTATATGGAGGAAGCCGTGTGAGCTTTGAATTGGCGGAAGACGATGAACTTCCACACGAATTTACCTATCAGTTATGGAATAAGCCCGTCGGACTTTTTATCACAGTAATTTTTACTTTACTAATTGCAAATTTTATAGACTTGGAAAGCATTTCAACTTCTGGAAGTGCTGGGTTTTTACTGATTTTTGCCATGGTGAATTATGTGGCTTTTAAAAAGGCCAAGAAGATTAATGCCAATAAATGGATTACAGGGCTCGGCGCATTTCTTTGTGCAGTGGCATTCATAGTTTTGGTAATTCAGCAATTTGGTGAAAATAAAATGGGAGTCATCATTTCTTTATCGCTCATAGCGAGCTGTTTTATGGCAGAATACATATTTATAAAAGTTAGAATGCCGCAAAAAGATGATTCGTAAAAATTATTTTGTACTAAAAAACACACATTTCTTTATTGACCACTGTAACATATTAGCACCACTTCCGTCTTTAAGTTACATCAATCAATCAATCAATCAATCAATGAAATCATCACTTCTTACTATCATTTTGATAGCTATTTCCCTGTGCTCAAATGCACAGGAAAAAAAACAACTCCAAATAACAAGAGCTCAAGAAGCACCAAAAATAGACGGCAAGCTGGACGATGCTGCTTGGCAAAACGCAGCAGAAGCTGTCGGATTTACGCAATTTAGACCCAACCCTGGCCTGGAAGATACACAAGACAACAGGTCGGTTGTTAAAATGACGTTTGACGATACAGCGATTTATGTTTCAGCACATTTATATGATGATCCGTCAAAAATTGCGAAGCAACTTTCCAGTAGGGATAATTTTGGGAATGCAGATTTTTTCGGTTTTATCGTAAACCCTAATAATGATGCGCAGAACGACACCGAGTTTTTTGTTTTCGCATCAGGAACCCAAGCAGATGCGCTCTCCAATCCTACGGTGGGCGAAGATTTTGGGTGGAATAGTGTATGGAGCAGTGCAGTCCAGATAGTTGATGACGGCTGGACTGTAGAAATGAAAATCCCGTACCGATGCCTTCGGTTTGATAATAATAATGTGGAAACCTGGGGAATTCAATTTCATAGGCGATTCCGAAGAGATGAGTCACAATATACCTGGAACCCAATTGATATTTCTAAAGGAAATATAGGAATATACCATGGCGAATTAAAAGGATTAAACGACATTCAACCGCCTACTCGTTTGGCTTTTTATCCTTTTGTTTCTACCGTTCAAAATAGTTTTGATGGGGTTTATGAATCCAATTTAAACGCTGGTTTGGACCTTAAATACGGTATTACCGAAAATTTCACATTGGATGCGACCTTAATTCCAGATTTTTCACAAGCGGGTTTTGACAATATTTCATTGAATTTAGGCCCCTTTGAACAAACTTTTTCTGAAAGACGTCAATTTTTTACCGAAGGGGTCGATCTTTTTAACAAAGCCAATTTATTCTTTTCAAGAAGGGTAGGGAGCGCTCCTATTACCGATCCCGTAACGTCAGCAAATGAAGAAGTGGTCGATTATCCAGAATCTGTTAAGGTCTTGAATGCCGTGAAAGTTTCAGGAAGGACCAAAAAAGGATTGGGATTGGGCTTTTTTAATTCGTTTACCGAAAAAGCCGAAGCTACCATCGAAGAAATTGATACAGGGGATCGCAGACGTGAAGTGGTAGAACCATTTACCAACTATAATATCGTGGTGATAGATCAACAGTTTAACGGCAATTCGTCCATTGGGCTCATCAATACCAATGTAACTAGAGAAGGCTCGTTTAGAGATGCCAACGTCACGGCCTTGACGGCAAATATCATGAACAAACGAAACACTTATGCCATTAGAAGCGATGTAAAAATGAGCAACCTTAACCTACAAACGGGTACTGAAACAGGACTCAGCACCTTCTTTGCGGCGCGAAAAGCGCATGGTAATTTTAGATATAGTTTTGACCATAGCTTTGCCGACACAAAATATGACCCAAACGATTTAGGGCTACAGAATAGAAACAATTATAATAATTTCGGTATTGACGCTAATTACCGGACGTTTGAACCTTCAGGAAAATGGAATAATTATTTTACCAATTTCTATGTAAACTATACCCGTCTAGCAGATCCTAGTACGTTCACAGGCTTTGGCTTGGGGCTTAGCGCCAATGGTACTTCTAAAAAATTAAGTAACATGGGAGCGAACCTTAACCTGTTACCCGGCAAACAATACGATTATTTTGAACCTAGGAAAGCAGGTAGTTTTTTTATTACTGAAAATGGTGTCAATCTCAATGGTTGGTGGAATTCCAACGACAATAAAAAATTGGCTTTGAGCGCCAATACGGGTGTAGAAACCTTGATTGAAGAGGGTCGTGATTATGTAAACTACTGGTTTGGCTTTGGTCCACGGTTTCGGTTTAACGACAAGTTTACGATCTCTTACTTTTTTTACCGGGATTATTACACGGCTGATCGTGGCTATGTGACACAAGTTGATGACAACGTTATTTTTGGAGATCGGCATCGGGAAGAAATTGAACAGACCTTTAATACTAATTATAATTTTAATCCCAAGCACACACTCTCGCTCACACTACGTAATTATTGGGCAGTCGTTGAGTATGATAGACAGTTATTTAGTTTACAAGATAACGGGAGGGTTACAGGCACCACAGGATTTACAACCACGACCATCCCCAACAATCCGGATGTGAATTTCACCACATGGAACTTTGATTTGAGCTATTCATGGCAATTTGCACCAGGAAGTTTTTTAACGGCTTTATACCGAAATCAGTTATTCAATTTTGATACGGCGGCTCGTGATTCATATACCGAAAGTATTGATACGCTTTTTAAGCAACCTATCAATCATGTGTTTTCGGTTAAAATCCAGTACTTTTTAGATTACAACCAAATACCGGCACTCTTCGGAAAAAGAACGTAAGTTTTTCTTCCTAAAATATTTTGAAATAAAATGCCATGCATAACTTGGTAGAATGCGTCAAATAATATACTTTGATCGTATTCAAATTTTAGATAACACCATGAACGACCTTAAAACGAGAAAGCAATTACTTGATAAGCTAAACATCTCGCAATTAAATGAAATGCAAGCTGAAGTTATTCCAGTGATTGAAAACAGTGCAGATACTATCTTGCTTTCACCCACGGGATCTGGTAAAACCGTGGCTTTCTTATTACCGCTTTTAGAACAATTAAACCCAGACCTCAATGAAGTACAGGCACTCATTTTGGTTCCTTCACGAGAACTCGCTATACAAATTGAAAGTGTCGCTAGAGCCATGGGCTCGGGTCTTAAGATTAATGCGGTTTATGGCGGGAGGTCTATTCAGAAAGATAAAAACGAATTACAACAGTTACCTGCAATTTTAATAGGGACACCTGGTCGTATCGGGGACCATCTTAGACACGAACGAGTGAACACAGAAACGGTACATACTTTAATTCTGGATGAGTTTGATAAATCGTTAGAAGTTGGATTTGAGGTGCAAATGAAAGAAATTGTTTCTCTACTACCAGCTTTAAAAAAACGGGTACTTACCTCTGCGACACAAGGAGTGGCTATTCCAGAATTTTTAGGAATGGGACAACCTCAAAAATTAGATTATACGACACAAAAACCGAAAGACAGATTAAGCTTATTCAAGGTTACAGCAGAATCAAAAGATAAACTGGATGTACTTTTACCCCTTATTCATTTTGTAGAGAATGCTCCGGGAATCATATTTTGTAATTATAAAGATAGTATCGGTTTTGTGAGCGATTTTCTCTACGAAAACGGAATAGACCACGGGATGTTTCATGGAGATATGGAGCAACGCGATAGGGAAGAGGCTTTGATCATGTTCAGAAATGGAACTATTGATCTACTTTTGGCAACAGACCTTGCCGCACGGGGTATCGATATTCCTGAAATTAAATACATTATCCATTACCAGCTACCACATTCTTTAGAAGAATTCACCCATCGTAATGGGCGAACGGCCCGAGTGAATAAAAAAGGAAGTGCATATGTATTACATTATAAGGGCGAAAAACTTCGTGATTTTATGCCAAAACTTGATGAAGCTTCAGTCGAAGGAACAAACCACAGAAAAAAACCAGCATGGGAAACACTTTTTATTACCGGCGGAAGAAAAGATAAAATTTCAAAAGGTGATATTGCTGGACTCTTTTTTAAAGAAGGCGGTTTAAAAAAAGACGAACTAGGGGTAATCGAATTGAAACAAAATTGCGCCTATGTGGGAGTAAAAGCTTCGGTTGCTAAAAAAACGGCCGAGCTTCTCAATAACTCTAGGCTTAAAAAAGCAAAAGTGCGGATTTATATGATGGACTAGCTGTAGAATTTATGTTGAACTATGTTATTTAATATCAAAAGTATGTTGACAAATAGAACTATATGAGCAGAGGATTTGTAAAAGAAGATGATCAGGAAGAAACACCTATCATACCACCAAGG
>JGI24518J20066_1000257_pt1 | contig 12188 bp, 8 predicted proteins | sample LinPmetageLP42_FD_20066 | JGI IMG/M metagenome (IMG submission 20066) | reverse complement strand
AACGCCCAGGTTGCCTTCGGCACTCAATTGGGAAATATCCTTGCCGGCCGCGGGCTGGTGTTCCTGGAGGGTGAGCTGGGGGCGGGCAAGACGACCCTGACCCGCGGCGTGCTGCGCGCCTATGGTCACCAGGGTGCGGTCAAGAGCCCGACCTACACCCTGGTGGAGCCCTACGTGCTGCCACGGGCCGAGGGTGGCGAGTGGCACATCAACCACTTCGACCTCTACCGTCTCGCCGACCCTGAAGAGCTCGAGTTCATCGGGGGGCGCGATCTGCTCGCCGCCGACAGCCTGGCGCTGATCGAGTGGCCGAGCTGTGGTCAGGGCTTTCTGCCCACGCCGGATCTGCGCATCACGCTGTTCGTCGCCGACGAAGGACGCGAGGCCGAATTGACTGCCCTGACACCGCGAGGTGAGGGTTGGTTGGCAACACTGGCCGAGCGCCGAACCTATCAGGCATGATGGCGCCGTTCCGCTTGCGATGTCTGGCGGCGCAGTGTCCGATCATTCGTTATCTTCATTCATGTTCTTTCTGTCTGGGTCATCCTGTCTGATGCCTGAAATAGCGTCCAAAATCCCCCGTATGCGTCTGGCGCGCAGCTTCCGTCGCTGGCTGGCGGGTGGCGTCGTCTGCTCGCTTGCCAGTCTGGTGCTGGCGCCGCAGGCGCTGGCCGCCAAGGTCGAGAACCTGCGCCTGTGGACCGCACCGGACCACACGCGGCTGGTGTTCGATCTCGACAGTGCCGCCAAGGCCAAGGTCTTCGGTCTCGACAATCCGCGCCGTCTGGTGATCGACCTTGCCGGCAGTGAAGTGGCCAGTGCCGCGGTCGAGCGCAAGTTCGCCGCGCTGAATCTCGAAGGCAGCGCCATCAAGTCGATCCGCAGCGGACGTCAGGGGGATGCCCTGCGTGTGGTGCTCGACCTGACGCGCCCGGTCAATCCCAAGGACTTCACGCTGGCGCCGAATGCCAAGTACGGCAATCGCCTGGTGGTGGATCTCGAGTTCCCCGGCGAATCGGCGGTCGAGAATCCCATCGACCCCATCGAGGCCCGTATCCGCGAGCAGGAACAGGCTGCGGCCAAGCGCAAGCTGAAAGGCGAACCGGCGGAACCTGTGGTCAATACCCAGGCGGCGGCACATCCCAAGCGTGACATCATCATCGCGATCGACCCTGGCCACGGCGGGGAAGACCCGGGCGCCAGCGGCCCCAGCGGGACCCGGGAGAAGGATGTAGTGCTCAAGATCGGCAAGCGCCTCAAGCGCATGTTCGATGCTCAGCCCGGCTTCAAGGCCATCCTGACCCGCAACAGCGATTACTACATTCCGCTGCGCAAGCGCACCGAGATCGCGCGTGAGCAGAAGGCGGACTTCTTCGTCTCGATTCACGCCGATGCCTTCAACAGCCCGCGCCCGCATGGTAGCTCGGTCTTTGCGCTCTCAAGCCGCGGGGCGACGTCCGAGACCGCACGCTGGCTGGCCGCCACCGAAAACCGTGCTGATCTGATCGGGGGCGTGGATGGCAATCTCAGCCTGAATGACAAGGATGAGATGCTGCGTGGCGTCTTGCTCGACCTGACCATGACCGCGACGCTCAACGATTCGCTGGCGGCGGGTAGCGGCGTACTGGCCAACCTCGGGCGCATGAATTCCCTGCACAAGCGTCAGGTGGAGCAGGCGGGCTTCGTGGTGCTCAAGTCGCCGGATATCCCCTCGCTGCTGGTGGAGACAGGCTTCATCTCCAACCCCCAGGAAGAGCGCAATCTCAACAGTGGCCCCTATCAGGAGAAGCTGGCGCGCTCGATCTTCTCGGGAATCCAGAGCCACTTCGAGCGCAATCCGCCGCCCGCAAGTCTGCTGGCATGGCAGCGCAGCCAGGCACGCGGTGGCAACGGCGGCGAATATCGCGTCAAGAGTGGCGATACGCTGTCGGAAGTGGCCCAGCGCCACAACGTGAGCATAGCGGCCCTCAAGCAGGCCAACAACATGAGTGGCGACACGGTGCGCGTGGGTCAGCTGCTCAAGATTCCACGCAGCTGAACCTGACGTCATGAAGTCGCCCTGACCGCGCCTTGCGTTGGCGGGGCGCAGACACTGTCCGCTGAAGCAGTTCCGGCATGCGTTGCTTGCCGTGGCTGGGTCGGCGGACAGTATCGTTTTCAGAGAAGCGGCGTTTTTCGCTCGTGTATCCAGGAGTCTATCGATGTCTGACGAGCTGACCGACATGCAGCCCGCTCGCCCTGGCGAGCGACGGATCCGTATCCTCAATCCGCGCCTTGCCAACCAGATCGCGGCGGGTGAGGTCGTGGAGCGGCCGGCTTCCGTGGTCAAGGAGCTGGTCGAGAACGCCATTGATGCCGGCAGCACCCGCATCGAGCTGGAGCTGGAAGGTGGCGGTGCGCGGTTGATCCGCGTGCGCGACAACGGCTGCGGCATCACCGAGGAAGACCTGCCGCTGGCGCTGTCACGGCATGCGACCAGCAAGATCGAGAGCCTGGATGATCTCGAGGGCGTGGCGAGCCTCGGTTTCCGGGGCGAGGCACTGGCCTCGATCAGTTCGGTCTCGCGGCTGGAGCTGTTCTCGAATGTCTCGGATGGGCCGGCCAACGGCTGGCGCGTGGTGGCGGAAGGGCGCGAGATGGCGCCGCGCGTCTCCCCGGCGCCGCATCCGCGTGGCACCAGCGTCGCGGTGCGTGATCTGTTCTTCAATACACCGGCGCGCCGCAAGTTCATGCGTACCGAGAAGACCGAGTTCGGTCATGTCGAGGAAAGCTTCCGGCGGCTGGCATTGTCACGCCACGACATCGGCTGGACGCTGCGTCACAACCAGAAGGTGGTGCACCAGCTGCGCGCTGGTGAAGACACCCTGACGGTGGAGCGGCGTATCGGTGCGCTGCTAGGGCGCAACTTCCTCGAGCATGCGCTGCATCTGGATATCGAGGCCTCCGGCCTGCGTCTGTCCGGTTGGGTGGGCTTGCCGACGCACTCGCGTGCCCAGGCCGATCAGCAGTACTTCTTCGTCAATGGCCGCGTGGTGCGCGACCGGCTGGTCGCGCATGCCGTGCGTCAGGCCTATCGCGATGTGCTGTTTCATGGTCGGCATCCGGTGTTCGTGCTCTATCTTGAGCTCGACCCGACAGTGGTGGATGTCAACGTTCACCCGACCAAGCACGAAGTGCGCTTCCGGGACGGGCGACTGGTGCATGACTTCCTGTTCTCGAGCCTGCACAAGGCGCTGGCCGAGGTGCGCCCCGGTGACAACAGCGCCGCGCCTACCGGCATCGAGGGGCAGGAGAAGGAAGAGGACCCCGGCTGGCAGCAGCAGGGCATGCGTCTCGGTCGTCAGGAGCAGGATGCCCAGCCAAATGCCGCCTCAGAGCAGCAATCGACATCGGCCGGTCCGCAGGCCGGGGACGACTCGTCGAGCGCGCCTGCAGGCCGCCCTGCGGCCCCCTGGCAGCCTTCCTCGCAGTTGCCGCCTGCCGGTGATGGTCGCTCCAGCGAACGCCTGAGTGCCGAGCGTGTGCGTCAGTTCATGGCCGGCTATCGGGCACTGCACCCCAGCGAAGATCATCTGCTGACGCCGGGTGGCGGCGCAGGCGGTGCGGGCGTGGCCAACGATCCGGCGGCGATCGCCAGTGCCGAACGTGAGGCGCGGCGTGCACCACGTGTCACGCTGGGTGAAGGTGGCCGCGAGGGTGACGGGCCAGGGCAGGGCGCAGGACTGGGGAGTGCGCAGGCCGGTGTCGGGGAAGCTGCGCCCGGCTGGCGGGTCGACTCGGCGCCGGCGGGCGCGCCTTCCAGCGACGCAGGGCCTGGCATGTCGGCGCCGTCTGGCCCTAGTGGCTCTGTCTCGGGCGGTTCGGTCTCAGGCAGCTCGGCAGTGGTGATGCGTGGTCTGCCGGCGCAGAGTGACGACGATGACACCCCGCCGCTGGGCTACGCCGTGGCGCAGCTGCACGGCGTCTACATCCTGTCGCAGACCTCGCGCGGGCTGGTGATGGTCGACATGCATGCCGCTCACGAGCGCATCACCTATGAGCGCATGAAGCAGCATGTGCATGGTGGTGGCCATCTGGAGGCCCAGCCGCTGCTGGTGCCGGTGTCGCTGGCGGTCAGTGCGCGCGAGATGGGTACCTTCGAGCGCGAGTCCGAGGCGTTCACGCGTCTGGGCGTCGAGCTGGACGCTGCCGGGCCGGAAACACTGCTGGTGCGTCAGGTGCCGGTCGTGCTCGGCAATGCCGATGTGGAGCCCCTGGTGCGCGGCATGCTGGAAGATCTTGAGCGCTATGGGCGCAGTGACCGCATGGAGGCGCACATGAATGAGCTGCTCGCCGACATGGCGTGTCGCGGCAGCGTGCGCGCCAACCGCCGTCTGACGATTCCGGAAATGAATGCCCTGCTGCGTGACATGGAGCGCACCGAGCGCTCCGGGCAATGCAATCATGGCCGACCGACCTGGACCGAGCTTTCGATGCATGAGCTCGACAAGCTGTTCCTGCGCGGCCAGTAGATGACGCCCCGTATCGTCGCGGTTCACCCCTGATTCACCTCCCAGCCCAGACAATAGGCCATGACCCAGATTCAACCCCCTGAAGATTCCCGACACCACGCGTCTGAGGTGGCTGACAAGCCGCCTGTCGTGTTGTTGATGGGGCCGACGGCCTCCGGCAAGACCGACCTCGCCATTCGCTGGCACGAGGAGCAGGGCGCGGAGCTGGTCAGTGTCGATTCGGCGCTGATCTATCGCGGCATGGATATCGGCACGGCCAAGCCGAGCGCGGCAGAGCTGGCCCGAGCGCCACACCGCCTGATCGACTTTCTCGACCCGCTGGAGAGCTATTCCGCCGCCGAGTTTCGTCGCGATGCGCTGGCGCATATCGCCGAGATCCAGTCCCGCGGCAAGATGCCGCTGCTGGTCGGTGGCACCATGATGTATTTCAAGCGTCTGTTGGAAGGCGTGGCGGAGCTGCCGGCAGCGGATGCCGAGCTGCGCGCGGAGCTCGAGGCGCGTATCCAGTCCGAGGGGCTGCCGGCGCTGCATGCGCAGCTGGCGCGGCTTGATCCGGCCACGGCACAGCGCATTCGGGCCACTGATCCACAGCGGCTGACACGCGCGCTGGAGGTCTGTCTGATCAGCGGGCGCCCGATGAGCGAGCTGCTCGCGGAGCAGCCGAAGGCGGAACTTCCGTTCCGGCCGATAGCGATCGCACTGGCGCCCCACGATAGAGCCGTGTTACATGAACGTATCGAGACGCGTTTTGATCAGATGTTGGAACAGGGCTTCATTGCCGAGGTCGAAGCGCTGAAGGCACGTCCGGAGCTTCATGCGGGCCTGCCCTCGATACGTTGTGTCGGCTACCGTCAGGTGTGGGATTTTCTCGATGGCCATCTGAGCCGGGATGAGATGCGCGAACGCGGCATCATCGCGACGCGTCAACTCGCCAAGCGACAGTTGACCTGGTTGCGGAGCTGGCAGGGGATTCACCCGGTGGATTCCATGGGTGTAGATCCTTACAGTGAAACCTTGAAAATCGTGCGCCAGACCTGCACTTAGCGTAACATGAGCGGTCACGACCCGCGCCCGTGAAGCCCCCTCAAGAGGGCAACCCGGAGCGCTGGCGAACATAACCATACTTACCTCGAACGAGACATTTTTACGGAGAGTCACATGTCCAAAGGTCAATCACTCCAGGACCCGTACCTGAACATCCTGCGCAAGGAACGTATCCCGGTCTCGATCTTCCTGGTCAACGGCATCAAGCTGCAGGGCCAGATCGAATCCTTCGATCAGTTCGTGATCCTGCTGCGCAATACTGTCTCCCAGATGGTTTACAAGCACGCTATCTCGACCGTGGTGCCGTCGCGCAATGTGCGCCTGCCGGCCCAGGATCCGAGCGTGCCGTCCACAGAAAGCTGAAGTTAGAGGCGCTGATTGTTCTTCGAACGACCCGAAGCCGGTGAAACGGCCGTCCTGGTGCATGTCAATTTCCGGGACGAAAAAGAACGCGAGGATGCCGGTGAGCTCCTCGAACTCGTACGTTCGGCAGGCGCCGTGCCGGCGACCCTCATCGAGGGTAGCCGGCCCCGCCCCGACTCCCGTACGTTCATCGGAGAAGGCAAGCTTGAGGAAGTGCAAGAGGCCCTGGCCGTGCACGAAGCCGAGCTGGTCATTTTCAACCATTCATTGAGTCCTTCCCAGCAGCGTAACCTCGAAGCCACGCTCAAGTGTCGCGTCATCGACCGTACCGGTCTGATTCTCGACATCTTTGCCCAGCGTGCGCGGACCCATGAGGGCAAGCTGCAGGTGGAACTCGCACAGCTCGAGTACATGTCCACCCGCCTGGTGCGGGGTTGGACCCACCTTGAGCGTCAGAAAGGCGGTATCGGTCTGCGAGGCCCGGGGGAAACCCAGCTCGAGACTGACCGTCGCCTGTTGCGCGCCCGTATCAAGTCGATCCACAAGCGACTCGAGAAGGTGCACAAGCAGCGCGATCAGAACCGCCGTGCCCGTGCGCGTGCCGAGATCCCGAGCCTGTCGCTGGTCGGCTATACCAACGCCGGCAAGTCGACGCTGTTCAATGCGCTGACCACCTCCGAGGTGTACGCCGCCGATCAGCTGTTCGCGACGCTGGACCCGACGCTGCGTCGTCTGGAGCTCGAGGATGTCGGTCCGGCAGTCCTGGCCGATACCGTCGGCTTCATTCGTCATCTGCCGCACAAGCTGGTGGAAGCCTTCCAGGCGACCCTGCAGGAAGCGGCGGAAGCGGATCTGCTGGTACATGTCATCGACGCCGCAGACCCGGAGAATGACCGCAATACCGAGCAGGTCAATCACGTCCTGAGCGAGATCGATGCCGGTGATGTGCCGCGTCTGTTGGTCATGAACAAGATCGATCGACTCGACATGGCGCCGCGCATCGAGCGTGATGGCTTCGGTCGTCCGCTGGCGGTGTGGCTGTCGGCACGCGACGGCAAGGGGCTGGATCTGCTGATGCAGGCCTTCGCCGAGCTGCTGTCCGACAACGTCATCTCCATGCAGCTGACGCTGGGGCCTGCCAAGTCCCGTCTGCGGGCAGGCCTGCACGAGCTGGACGCGGTCAAGGACGAGCAATATGACGAGCAGGGCAATGCGCTGCTGGACATTCGTCTCGAGAAACGCGACTTTCTGCAGTTGTTGTCGCATCTTGGTGAATCGCCTGAAGATTATCTCGGCGGTGAGCATGACGACCGTGAAGCCTGGCAGCGTGAGCTGTCCGCCGAACGCGCGGAAAAGCATCGCGTGTCGGTCACGCACAAGTCCTGATACCGTCTGGTAACGAGACTTGCGCCGGTGCGCTGCGCGGCAGCTCGATGAGAAGTGGCGCACGACGCAGCAGCGCACCGTTGTCGCAAGGCAGTGGCAAGCACTACCCGGCATCCATCGCCGCGCACGAATGACGATGGATGCCCTCGCGCAGGGCATGACCTGCGCGTCAGAGCAGCGGGCATTCAGCAGGATTGGCTGGATGCCGTCCGACGGACGATGGCCGTCGGGCAGGGCCATGGCCTTCTCCCGCAAGGGACGCGTCGCCATGCCGTACGAGAGAATCGGTCGCCGGAGGCCATCAGGCTCAAGGCAAGGAACCGGTCGCAGCTGGCAGGGCGGCGTCATCATAATGACGAGCGGAACATCGACTGAGTGGAGACGACGTATGGCTTGGAATGAGCCGGGTGGCGGCAACCAGCATGACCCGTGGAGCGGCGGTGGCCGCAACGGGGACAAGAAGGGGGGCGGGGGTAACGGCGGTGGCAATGGTGGACCGCCCGACCTCGACGAAGCGCTGAAGAAATTCCAGGACAAGCTCAACGGCATGCTCGGCAATGGCCGCAAGCGTCGTGGCGGTGCCGGTGGCAATGGCGGCAACGGTGGCAGCACCAATGCCTTCGCACTGCCGGGTATCATCGGTGTCATCCTGGTCGCCATCTGGGCGGCTTCCGGTTTCTATCTGGTCGATCAGTCAGAGCGTGGCGTCGTGCTGCGTTTCGGCAAGTACAACGACATCGTCGGTCCGGGCCTGCACTGGAATCCGCCGATCATCGACGATGTGCGTGAGGTCAACGTCACCAAGGTGCGTTCGCTCTCCCAGACCAAGTCGATGCTGACCCAGGACGAGAACATCGTCGAAGTCCAGATGTCCGTGCAGTATCAGGTGTCCAACCCGCGTGACTTCCTGCTCAACGTCCGTGCGCCCGAGATCAGTCTCGAGAACGCCATGGACTCTGCGCTGCGTCACGAAGTCGGCAGTGCCGACATGAACGACATCCTGACCTCCGGTCGTGAACTGCTGGCCAGCAACGTCAAGTCGCGCCTGCAGTCCTATCTGGACAACTACGGTGTCGGTCTGACGCTGCAGACCATCAACGTCGAGTCCACCTCTGCGCCGGCAGCGGTCCAGGATTCCTTCGATGACGTCATCAAGGCGCGTGAGGATCGTCAGCGCACGATCAACCAGGCACTGGCCTACGAGAACTCGATTCTCCCGGAAGCCCAGGGTCAGGCGCAGCGCATCATCGAGGAAGCCGAGGGTTACAAGGAGTCCGTGGTCGCGAAGTCCCAGGGTGAGGCCAACCGCTTCACGTCCCTGCTGACCGAGTACCAGAAGGCGCCGGAAATCATCCGCGAGCGCATGTATCTGGAAACCATGGGTGAAGTGCTCGGCAAGACCAACAAGGTGCTGGTGGATGTCGAGAACGGCAATTCCCTCATGTACCTGCCGTTGGACAAGCTGGCCAACAAGTCCAGTGCTGCCGCCGAAGACAGCAGTGGCATGAGTCGTAGCGAGCTGGACCGTGTGTCCCGACAGGCGAGTGATGCCCTGAGCCGCAGCCAGAGCACTGACAGCAGCAACAGCATCCGTCGGGAGGGTCGTTAATGATCAACAATCGCTCACTGATGGCCGTCGCCGGTCTGGCCGTAGTGGCCTGGCTTGGTAGCAACAGCCTCTACACGGTTGATGAGACCCAGCGCGCCATCAAGCTCAAGTTTGGTGAAGTGGTGGAAGACAACATCCAGCCCGGCCTGCATTTCAAGCTGCCGGTCTACAACACGATCCGTACCTTCGATACGCGCGTGTTGACGCTGGATGCCCAGGCAAGCCGTTATCTGACCCGCGAGAAGAAGGCCGTCATCGTCGACTCCTTCGTCAAGTGGAAGATCGTCGATCCGAAGCGCTACTACGAAGCGACCTCCGGCGACGAGCAGATGGCCGAGCGCCTGATCGCGCCGCGTGTCGACGAGAGTCTGCGTAACGAGTTCGGCAAGCTCGAGCTGGTGCAGATCATCTCCGAGCAGCGTGACGCGCTGATGAAGAAGCCCACCGAAGAGCTCGACGAGGTGATGCGCAAGGAACTGGGGGTGTCGATTCTCGATATCCGCGTCAAGCGTATCGACCTGCCGGACGAAGTCTCCCAGGCGGTCTATGAGCGCATGAAGACCGAGCGTCAGCGTGAGGCACGTGAGTATCGTGCCCAGGGTCAGGAGCAGGCCGAGAAGATCCAGGCCAATGCCGATCGTCGCCGTTCCGTTCTGCTCGCGCAGGCCGAAGAGCAGGCGCAGACCCTGCGCGGTGAGGGCGATGCCTCCGCCGCTGCCATCTATGCCGGTGCCTACGGGGCGGATACCGAGTTCTTCCGCTTCTACCGCTCACTGCAGGCCTATCGCGACAGCTTCAAGGGCGATGGCAACATGATGGTCATGCAGCCGGACAGCGAGTTCTTCCGCTTCTTCAAGGACCCGCAGGGTGGTAGCAAGTAAGCAGCATCATCAAGCCCGAAGGCTCGCCTTCGGGGATGTTGCGCGCGGCCTCTGGCAGCATCAGAGGCCGCGCAGTGGATGAACGTCGCTCGAGAGGTTCGCGGGGTTCATCCCACAAGGATTCATGCTAGACTCCTGCAACCGGGCACCGCCCGGTTTTTTTGTGGCCGCTTTTCATGCACAGGCGCAAGGCCGACAGGAAAGCGTCGAGCAGGACCTTGCTTCACGGGTCTCGGTCGGCTGCTGTGAAATCCCTCGCAGGCGTCGCGTTTGTCACGCACGCCAGCCGGGTGAATTTCCTCGCGTCACGAGTCACCCCTTGTCATAAATCTCTCGCAGGATAGCGCAATGACCATCGCAGATCGCTGGCTCCTCCCGGATGGCATGGATGAGGTATTGCCCCCTCAGGCAACCCGTATGGAGGCGCTGCGCCGCGCGCTGCTCGACCTCTATCATCGCTTCGGCTATGACCTGGTGCTGCCGCCGCCCGTCGAATTTCTCGATTCGCTGCTGACCGGCACCGGTACCGAGCTTGATCTGCAGACCTTCAAGCTGACCGACCAGATGACCGGTCGCATGATGGGCGCCAGCGCCGACGTCACCCCGCAGGTGGCGCGCATGGATGCTCACTCCCTGCACCGCGAAGGCCCGGTACGTCTGTGCTACTGCGCCAACGTGCTGCGCACCAAGGCGGACAAGCACCAGGGCGGTCGCAGCCCGGTGCAGGTCGGTGCTGAGCTCTTCGGTCACGCCGGCCTCGAGGCCGACCACGAGATCCTGCACCTGGCACTGACCAGTCTCGAGCAGGCCGGTGCCGGTGAATTGCACCTGGCACTGGGCCATATCGGCATCTATCGTGCCTTGATCGCCGAAGCCGGCATGAATGACGAGCACGAGCGTGAGCTGTTCGCCGCCATCGAGCGTAAACAGTATTCCGCTCTCGATGCATTGATCGATCGCGTGGTGGGTGACAAGGTAGTGGCGGGCATGCTCAAGGCGCTGCCACACCTGCACGGTGATGACGAGATTCTTGCCCAGGCGCGTACTGCCTTCGCCGGCGCACCGGCGGCAGTCGCCAGCGCTCTGGATCAGCTGACGGCGCTGAGCTGCGCGGTTCGCGAGCGTCATCCGCAGGTCACGCTCTATTTCGATCTCGCCGAACTGCGCGGTTACGAGTATCACACCGGCATGGTGTTCGCGGCCTACGTCCCGGGTTACGGTCAGGCGCTGGCCAAGGGTGGCCGCTACGACGATACTGGTCGTGCCTTCGGTCGTGCGCGTCCTGCCACCGGCTTCTCGATGGACCTCAAGCAGCTGGCCTCGCTGGCCGTGCAGGCTCCGGCCTGCGACGGCATCTGGGCGCCGGCTCTCAACGACAGCGCGCTGCGTGAGTGTGTCGACCAGCTGCGTGCCGCTGGCGAGCGTGTCATCGAAGCGCTGCCGGGCCAGACCACCGGCGCGGATGCACACCGTTGCAACCGTGAGCTGGTCAATGGCGACGGCGGCTGGCAGGTCGTCACACTCGATGCCTGAGCTTGTATGGCTGAGCCTGGATGCCTGAGCTTGAAGGGTTGAGCTTCGGTGATCCGAGAGCGATGGCAGCGAGTGACAGATAGCAGAACAGCTGGGGCCACTGGGTCCCGAGGTGCAGCTGCCGACAGGGCAGCTGCACTTGTGAGTGGGTTTTCACCGACGGTTATTCACCGAAAGAGATAGGAACCATGGGCAAGAATGTAGTCGTGCTCGGCACCCAATGGGGTGATGAAGGCAAGGGCAAGGTCGTCGACCTGCTGACCGAATCCGCCAGCGCCGTCGTGCGTTTCCAGGGTGGCCACAACGCGGGTCACACCCTGGTGCTGGACGGCAAGAAGACCGTCCTCCACCTGATCCCGTCCGGCATCCTCCACCCGGGCAAGACCTGCGTCATCGGCAACGGTGTCGTGCTGTCTCCGGAAGCGCTGATCAAGGAAATCCGTGAGCTTGAAGCCAACGACGTGCCGGTGCGTGATCGCCTGCGTCTGTCGCCGGCCTGCCCGCTGATCCTGTCCTACCACGTGCGTCTGGACCAGGCGCGCGAGAAGGCCCGTGGCGTCGCCAAGATCGGTACTACCGGTCGCGGCATCGGCCCGGCCTACGAAGACAAGGTCGCGCGTCGTGGCCTGCGTCTGGGTGACATGCTCCACCGTGAGCGTTTCGCCTCCAAGCTGGGCGAAGTGCTGGATTACCACAACTTCGTGCTGCAGCACTATCACGGTGAAGCGCCGGTCGACTTCCAGCAGGTGCTGGACGAAGCCATGGAAATGGCCGAAGAGCTGCGCCCGATGGTCTGCGACACCGTGGATCTGGTCCACTCCGTGCGCAAGGCCAACGAGAACATCCTCTTCGAAGGTGCTC
>JGI24518J20066_1000255_pt1 | contig 12285 bp, 11 predicted proteins | sample LinPmetageLP42_FD_20066 | JGI IMG/M metagenome (IMG submission 20066) | reverse complement strand
TACCGAAAATTCTTTAAAAGGGCTTAAAAAACCACTGTCGCGCAGCTTATTTTCATCAACGATCACATAGGAGAAACCTACATCGGCTCTTTTATAGTCTGGTAAGCGCGTTTGAAAATCATACGGATCTGCATAACTAGGAGATCCACCTGGAAGTCCCGTGTTGTAGGTAAGGTTTAAATATAACTTCAGATCTGGAATTACCTTTACGTAATCCTGAAATAGAACACCAAACTTAAGTCGTTGGTCTGTCGGTCTAAAAATATAGCCTCTATCGTCGATGTTTTCTTCGGTTTTTAAGTACCCAAAACTCACCCAGCTTTCAGTGCCTGGTACAAATTCACCAGCCAATCTAAGGTCCAACCCATAGGAATAAGCCACTGCATTGTTTCTTGCTCTATATCGAATTCTTACATTTTCTAACGTATACGGATTTACATCGGTGAGATCTTTGTAATAAATCTCAGAATTTAAAGTAAAAGGTCTTTCCCATAAATCGAAACTATAATCATTTCCTAAAACAACGTGCACAGATTTCTGAGCTTTTACTTCTGGTCTCACAGCTCCAGTAGAGTCGCGTAGTTCTCTATAAAAAGGGGGTTGGTGGTACACACCGCCAGAAAGCCTGAACAGCATATCCATATCCCAATCTGGTTTTATAGCGATTTGGGCTCTTGGACTAAAAACAGTTTGCGTAGTACTTTCGATCCCGTCGCCACTTACAGTCCAATTATGTGCCCTAACACCAGCATTTAGCCATAGGTCATTAGTTCCCCAGGTTGTTCTGCGGCTCCATTGCGCGTATCCTGAAATACGATTGATCTGTACGTCATTAATCGCTCTAATATTAGTAAAAGGAACAATAGGGGTAGTGTCTGGGTCGTATGGCTGATTAGTTGCAAAATCTGGTAACGGCGGTGTAATTGCAAAGCCTGCTGAGTCGATGACTTCATATTCCTGTACGCGATCCCTTATGTCTTCATGCGTATACTTTATTCCATATTCAAAATTATTATCGTCAACCTCTAGGTTTCCTTTGTGTTCTACGTTAATAATTAAGGCATCAAGATCATTTCGGGCATGGGTTAATTGTCCGCCTATACCTTCGGTAAATTCAACTTCGCCTAAATCTTCATCACCAATATTGGTATTAACGGCTCCTAATCTGTATTCAGCAAAAATGTCGTAATATTCTTGTTCTTGTGTCTGGTAGATGGAAGCAATAAGCTTTGTGGTGTAATTTTCAGATACCACATATGTTCCTTTTAAAGCGCCAAAATAGGTGTCGTAGCGATCTTCTTCTTGTCCATCGTAGAAAACCAATAATGCGATAGGATCTGTTAGGGTTCCGAAGTTGGTCTGTCTCGTTTCCGGCTCATAACTATAGTTATTAATAGAAACATTCCCTAAAAAGCCCAATTCAAATTTATTGTTGAATTTATAAGTAAGATAGGTCTGTGCGTCTGCAAACGTAGGTCTGTAGTTGGTTTCGGTCTGTTTTGCATCCACAAAAAGACTGTTGTCACGATAGCGTAATCCCACAATACCTGAAAGTTGCCCATTTTTTGAGATGCCCTCAACCGCGGCACTTGCGCCCAATAAACTTACATCCAAGCTCGCTCCAAAATCGGTAGGTCTTCTATAGGTAATGTCTAACACTGAGGATAATTTATCACCGTATTTTGCCTGAAACCCACCTGCAGAAAAATCTACATTAGAGGTAAGGTCACTATTCACAAAGCTAAGTCCTTCTTGCTGTCCACTTCTAATTAAGAAGGGGCGGTATACTTCAATTTCATTTACGTAGACTAGGTTTTCATCGTAGTTTCCACCACGTACGGCATACTGTGTGCTTAGTTCATTGTTACCATTCACTCCAGGGAGCGATTTTAATAAATTCTCTACACCTGCATTGGCTCCAGGAATTTTCCGGATGGTTTCTGGGCTTACGCTCAAAACACCTTCGGCTCTCTTGTTTTCGCGACCAGAAATTACGACCGTTTCAATTTGCTCTATATCTGTTCTTAAAACAGGGTTAAACTCATAATCTTCATTTTTATCAAGATTTACGGTAATCGTCACATTTTTTTGCCCTACATAGGAGTATACAATCTTTACATCCTGATTTGCTGGGATTTCAAGCAAATAATAGCCGTTGATGTTAGTTTGTGTTCCATCACCCGGTATTAACACCGTGGCGCCCGGTAAAGGTTTGTTGGCCTCATCTAATACAATACCACGTATGGTGGCTTTCTGTGCAAAAAGGAGGGTGGAAGTACATAGGAAAAAAATCAGGAAGGATACACTAGTAGTTTTCAAGAGCAATATTTCTTTTTATTTTCTGAAAAATGTTGCTTCAAATGTAGTACTATTTCCCACATTATCTACCACAATAAGTTTCAAATTATTTTCGGTTTCTGAAATCACAGCATCGTCAAAATCATAAGTTAAAACGTCTGTTTTGTAATTATATTCCATCAGGATAAATTTTCCGTTGATGGTTGCCCTGTATTTGCTAATGCCGCTCAGGTCGTCTTCAATATTGATTTCCAGTGTTTTGTTGGAGCTGATCCATTTTTTCTGATCAAAGTTCACCGGCTTTACAGTAGGTGCGGTCGTGTCTGAAACCAGCACATACATTCCAAAAGTTCGCGTTCTTGCTGAGAGTTTTTCACCTTTTCTATACGTTGTATTGTAATAGGGATCTCCTCGATAATTAAGTCTACCTACGTATAATTTATCTTTATCTGCATCACTATAATTTGACGCATCTATCGAGATAGTGATGTTCTTATGGATAGGTATTATGTCTTCATGAAACATCAAGGTGTCCCCGCGCACGGCAATATCTAAAAAGGTGTCTTCGTAAAGCGCTCCAGACGGGATATAAATACTAAACTTACCCTTTGTGATAGAAGTGGCCTGGTTTGCATAGATATAATCATCCGTCTTAGCAACATTCTTTGTTTCTGCAATTTCTTCTTTTTCGCCGGTGATTGGGATATTAATTTTTGTGATATTCCCTTTAAAATCTTTAATCTCTATTATATAATTAGAATTAGAGTTTTCTGGGATGGTGATATAGCCATTATCAACATCTTTTGTAATCACACTCAGCGGGTTGTTGCTTTGTCTGAACAATTTCTGAATCCTGCTCCTGTTTTTTTCGAAATATTCATAATCAATATACCGGTTAAGGTATCTTGTTTCCGCAAACGAAAATTTATCAAAGAGTACTTCAAAATTGTTCTCACCGTTAAAATTAGTCGTTATTTGGTAGGCGCCATTCTTATTTGAAGCACCATCTAATTGATCACTGGTGCCAACACCAAAGCCAATTTTGCCAATCGCGGTAATGTTCTCTGCCTTGTAAGAGCCGCCTTGTTGTAAGATTAACCTAACTTTTACGGGATTTTGAGATTTGTTAACTAGCGCATCTTCACCAATAGGATAGACAAATACATCTGTGACCAATGGTTTTTTACTATCTGGAATATCAATCCCAAAGAGCATCGGGTTCATAGGCCGTGAGGCTGCATCCCGTATTTCAAAATGCAAATGAGGACCACCACTGCTACCACTATTACCGGTATAACCAATGATATCTCCTTTTTTAACAAAGAGTTCGGTTGCTTCAGGAAACAATTCAATCTCAAAAGTCTCTTTAGCGTATTGTTTGTCTTTTACATATTTTTCAATAGATCCTGCGTACCGTTGTAAATGGGCATACACGGTGCTATACCCATTGGGATGCTTGATGTATAGCGCCTTTCCGTAGCCAAAATGGGCAACTTTTATCCTGTTAATAAAACCATCTGCAGGAGCATAAATGGGGAAACCTTCTCGCTGTTGCGTTTTAATATCAAGCCCACTGTGAAAATGGTTGCTTCGTAATTCGCCAAAACTCCCTGATAGTACTAAAGGAATATCTAACGGACTTTTAAAATAATCTTGGGGAAGTTGTTCTTGTGCATTCATGGTAACTCCAATAAACATGACGGCCAGCACTAAATTTTTAAACTGCATAAAACGAATTGTATTATAGATATAAGGGGAGTAGGCGCTTTTTATTGTATATTAAATTCAATATTACGAAAATTTAAGATAAAATGTTGGCATATTAGAAACGGTATGTTAACTTTGTGTTATTAGGTATTGAATTAAAATTGAATGAGCCAACTTACTGAAATTGTTGATTCGCTTGAGAATAGAATTAGCAAGATGCTTCATAAGTATGATAACTTGAAGCACCAAAACTCGAAATTGGCGGCAGATCTTACCGTTTTGGAAGAAAAGAACAAAACTTCACAACAAGAAGTTGAAATGTTGCGTTCTAAATGCAAATCGTTACAGTTAGCAAATTCAATGCTGGGCAGTGACACACATAAAAAAGATACAAAGCTAAAAATAAATGCTTTAATTCGGGAAATTGACCATTGTATCACACAACTTTCCGAATAAGAATAAAATATGTCGAACCAACAGAAAATTAAAATCTCTATTGCAGATAGGGTCTATCCCTTGACCGTTAACCCTTCACAGGAAGAAGGTTTGCGGTTAGCAGCAAAAAAGATTGAAGAAATGATCAAGCGGTTCGAGAAAAGTTATGCAGTGAGAGACAAACAAGACGTTTTAGCCATGTGCGCGTTGCAATTTGCCGCTCAAGTAGAACAAAAGAGTATTGACAAAGAAACAGATACTAAAGTAACTGAAGACAAGCTCAACGCTTTAAACCGGTTATTACAGGAGCATTTGTCATAACGTTCTTAAAATACAATAGGTTACTGCCTACATTAATATACATTTTGGTAAACTCAACACGAATTCTTTAAAAAGGGTGAGTTGAAGTTGTAAAAGCGAGCCGTCTTTGAGCGGATACTTGATCAGCTTGTTAGCCCTAAACTTTTCTTTAAGGAGTTTACACAAATCACATTATTAATGTAGGCTTTTTTTATGGTCATTTTTGAGGTGGCCGAAGCTCTAAGAAATCGCTTGGAGACTAATTAACACATAGATAAATGGATACTATAGTTACTATATTTATAGCTGCAATTGCTGGGATCCTCGTAGGATTTTTAATCGCAAAACTTTTAGAAAAGAGCAACGCTTCTCAACTTGTTAAAAATGCTAAAAAGAGCGCCTCTTCTATTCTAAAGGAAGCGAAATCTGAAGGAGAAGCCATAAAGAAAGATAAAATATTACAAGCAAAGGAGAAGTTTCTCGAGCTTAAGTCTGAACATGAAAAAGTAATCCTGAGCCGTGACAAAAAGATGTCGGATGCTGAAAAACGAATTCGGGATAAAGAGTCAAAAGTATCGAGTGAACTGGCTAATACTAAAAAGCTTACGAATGAAATTAATGCAAAGAAGGCATCGTATGACGAACGCTTAAGCTTTCTTGACAAAAAACAGAGCGATGTAGAAAAGATGCACCGCAGCCAGATAGAGCAGCTTGAGGTTATCTCCAGCCTTTCTGCCGAAGAAGCAAAGGGACAATTGATGGAAAGCCTGAAGGAAGAAGCAAAGTCTAATGCGATGGCCTATATTCAAAATTCGGTTGAAGAGGCTAAGATGACCGCGCAGCAAGAAGCTAAAAAAATTATTATAAATACGATTCAACGTATCGGTACCGAAGAAGCAATCGAAAACTGTGTGTCTGTCTTTAATTTAGAAAGCGATGACGTAAAGGGCCGTATTATTGGCCGTGAAGGGCGTAACATTAGAGCCATTGAAGCTGCGACAGGTGTTGAGATTATAGTGGACGATACGCCAGAGGCGATTATCCTTTCTTGTTTTGATTCAGTAAGGCGTGAGGTTGCGAGATTATCACTACATAAATTAGTGACCGATGGTCGTATTCACCCAGCCAGAATTGAAGAAGTGGTACGCAAAACTTCAAAACAAATAGAAGAAGAAATAATCGATGTAGGAAAACGTACTGTTATAGATTTGGGTATTCATGGCTTAAGTCCAGAGCTTATTAAAGCAGTTGGCCGAATGAAATACCGTTCGTCTTATGGTCAAAACTTATTACATCACTCCAGAGAAGTAGCACGACTATGTGGCGTAATGGCAGCAGAATTAGGCTTAAACCCTAAGTTGGCAAAACGTGCTGGACTGTTACACGATATTGGTAAAGTGCCAGAAACCGAAACAGAAGTACCACACGCAATCCTGGGAATGCAATGGGCTGAGAAATATGGTGAAAAACCAGAAGTTTGTAACGCCATAGGTGCGCACCACGACGAAATAGAAATGACGAGCTTACTCTCGCCTATCGTACAGGTTTGTGATGCCATAAGTGGTGCAAGACCTGGCGCTAGACGTCAAGTCCTCGACAGCTACATTCAGCGATTAAAAGATTTAGAAGATATTGCGTTTGGATTTAATGGCGTGAATAAAGCCTATGCGATCCAAGCAGGACGTGAGTTACGTGTGATGGTAGAAAGTGAAAAGGTGACCGATGAGAAAGCTGCACAATTATCGTTTGAAATATCGCAGAAGATCCAAACAGATATGACCTATCCGGGACAGGTAAAAGTCACGGTGATTAGAGAGACCAGAGCAGTGAATATTGCAAAATAATATTGATATCGCGCAAAACAATAAAGGCTGCCAATTGGCAGCCTTTATTGTTTTAAAGTTAGCATAATTTGGAAATTACTCATCGTAAATGTTACCATATCCTTTTGAAGGCTCTTCAAAGAACTTCCCGGTTATAAAACGGTAGTTTTTATCAAGCTTGGCGATGGTTTCCATATCCTCTTTATCCAATTCAACATTCGCTGCCTTAAAATTTGACTCGATATGAGAAGGTGTGGTAGACTTTGGGATCACAGCCGTGCCGCGTTGTGCATGCCAATTAATGAGTACTTGCGCAGGTGTTGCGTTACGTTTTTTAGCAATGGCTTTTATCTCATCGATTTCCATCAGGTTGGGTTCATCTTCCCCTTTCATGTCTTTAGATCGGTCACCGGACCCCAAAGGAGAATACGCCGTCATCTTTATACCCTCTTTATTACAGAAGTCTAACAGTTCATTTTGTTGCAGGTACGGATGCAATTCTACCTGGTTCATTTCTGGTTTGTGCTTTGCTTTACTGATAAGATCCTTCAATTTTTCTTTACTGAAATTTGAAACACCAATATGTCTTGCCAATCGAAGTTCTTTTGCTTTTTCCATTTGTTCCCACGTTTTAGAAATGGGCGCTTCTTCGGGTGAAAGATAATCTGAAGCCTTGTTCGGGTATTCCACATCTGGTTTAAAGGCAACGGGCCAATGGATGAGATATAAATCTAAATAATCTAATTTTAGTTTTTCTAATGAATCCTGAAGTGCCGGAATTACTTGTCTTTCTAAGTGTGCGTTATTCCATAATTTTGAGGTTATAAATACCTCTTCACGCTTTATGTTCCCTTCGGCAAAGACTTCAGCAAGTGCCTCGCCAATTTCTTCTTCATTTCCATAGGCAGCCGCAGTGTCTATATGGCGAACGCCTGAGTTTAAAGCTGATTTCACAGCGTTTTTAACTTCGTTCCCTTTGGCTTTCCAGGTTCCTAACCCAATGGCGTGCATTTTATCCTTATTGTCAAATTGTATTATTTTCATCTGTTTACTTTTTCTTTTAAAGTTACAAAACAGTCATGTGCTCCCGAAATCGTTAGGACTATTTAGCTTTTATTTAACCACTTTTGTAGTAATGAGACGTGAGACGTGAGACGTGAGAAGTGCTCCCTTGGAATCTTACCAATTTAAAGTTTGCTCCTTTGTATGAAATTTTAAGGTTTACACTTACTCTTTTCTCGGATGAAACTCATTGATGACCTTTGTAAGATGTGTTTTATCTAAATGCGTATAAATCTCGGTAGTAGTGATACTCTCATGGCCCAGCATCTGCTGAATGGCCCGTAAATTGGCCCCGTTTTCTAAGAGATGTGTGGCGAAAGAATGCCGAAAAGTATGCGGACTTATCGTTTTTTGGATCCCTGCTCTTTTAGTGAGATTTTTAACGATCGTAAAAATCATGGCGCGGGTGAGGCCTTTTCCTCTACGGTTTAAAAATAGGGTGTCTTTGGCCAATGGTTGGATATCTTGATGGTTCCTGATTTCATTTTTATAAATCAGAATGAATTTTTTTGTTATTTCGCCAATGGGAACAAAGCGTTGTTTGTCTCCTTTCCCGGTAACCTTAATAAAACCCTCTTCAAAAAACAAATCCGAAATTTTTAAGTCGATTAATTCAGAAACCCGTAATCCGCAACCGTAGAGCGTTTCAATAATAGCTCGATTGCGCTCTCCTTGAGGTTTGCCAAGGTCAACAGCCTCGATGATTGAGTCTATTTCTTTCAGCGAAAGCGTATCTGGCAGTTTTCTAGCAGTTTTAGGACTTTCAATCAATTCTAATGGGTTGGTTTTTCGGTATTCTTCAAAAACCAGGTAATTAAAAAAGCCCCTTAAGCCAGAAATGACCCTACTTTGCGATGCCGGATTAACGTGCTTAGCGATATGATAGATAAAGTCTTGCACCGTTTCTTCGGTAATCGAAATAGGGGATAGGGTTATTTCATTTTCAGATAACCAATGAATCAGTTTTTTTACATCCAACCCATAATTCAGAATGGAGTTTTTAGAAAGACCACGCTCTATTTTTAAAAACTCTTTATAATCTTTAAGTGCCTGATCCCAGTTCATGGATCAAAAATACGGGAATTTAATTTTAATATAACGTTAAGAGAGCCTTAGTACTTGTTATGATTTGTTACCTGTAGCTTCGCATTAGTTATTAACAAAAACAACTATTATTATGAAAAAATTATTGATGATTGCTCTTGTAGCTGGATTTGGTTTAACCACGGCACAAGCACAGGAAGTTAAATTAGGAGCCAAAGCTGGGGTTAATTTTGCCAAACTAACTGGAGATGACGTAGAAGATGCAGATGGAAGAACTGGATTTCATGTGGGTGTTTTAGCAGAAATCCCATTTGCAGACAGATGGGCCATTCAACCAGAAATCTTATATTCTCAGCAAGGCTTACAAGCCAAAGAGGATTTTTTTGATGGCGAAATCGAGAGTAAACTCATACTCGATTATATNAACGTTCCTGTGATGGTNAAGTATTACCTTACGGACGCATTGAGTGTAGAAGGTGGACCACAATTTGGTTTTAGAGCAAAAGCAGAACAGGAGATTGAAATCACTGGAAGCAATGATGATGGTGATGGTATTGAAGGTACCACAGATTTAAAAGACAGCATTTCTGGGTTTGATGCCGGTGTTGGTGGCGGTTTAGCCTATCAACTAAACAATGGGCTGTTTTTGCAAGCACGCTATGTCATAGGATTGACCAATGTAAACGCAGACGATGATGAAGGGGCCTTTGGAGATGATCTTACAAACTCCAATTTATCATTTTCGCTAGGATATAAATTTTAAATAGAAATAGTATAAATAATTGATGAGCAGCGTTTTTGACGCTGCTTTTTTTTTGATTTTAAATTTCTTTTAGTAGCTTTAATCTTAATTAACAACTAAAATACATTTAATTATGAAAAAATTTTTACTTTTTGCTGCTGTGGCAGTATTCGGATTAAGCACCATGAGTGCTCAAGAAATTCACTTTGGTGCCAAGGCAGGTGCCAATTTTGCTTCGCTTAATGGAGACGATGCAGATGATGTTGACGGTAGGACAGATTTTCACGTAGGAGGTGTTGTCAATATTGGTATTACCGAGCTATTTGCCATTCAGCCAGAATTAATTTATAGTGGGCAAGGATTTTCGGCAGATGACGAAGAAGATGTAGAATTCAGTATTAGTTATCTAAATGTGCCGATTATGGCAGATTTTACTATAACTGAAGGTCTCAGTCTGCAAGGGGGTCCGCAAATAGGCTTTAAATTAGACAGTAAGTTTAAGGTCGATGGAGACGATATAGACTTTGATGACGATGATGATGATGGTGTAGAGGGGCTCGATCTTGGAATTGGGATTGGCGCACAGTATAAATTGCCTTTAGGTCTTTTCTTTCAAGCACGGTATGTTACTGGTTTTAACAACGTTTTTGAAGATTTTGATGGAGAAAGTACTGAGGCAAAGAACGCTGTAATAAGTGTGTCAGTTGGATATTTCTTCAACTAAAAAAAAATAATAAGTTATAAAACGGAAGCTATCGGCTTCCGTTTTTTTTATGATGACATTTTAAATTGTATGCGATGTTAAGATGTAACCAATCAAAAAATAAGGGTTTCATATTTCTAACGTAAACAATTTAAATGATGAAAAAATTACTATTACTTATTATGTTATCACTTTGTACCACATTTGTAAGCCAGGCACAGGAGCTACATTTTGGTGCCAAAGCAGGACTTAATTTTGCTTCAGCACGAGGGGATGATGCAGATGATCTTAAAACAAGAACCAGTTTNAACGTTGGAGGCGTGCTCAATGTTGGTTTTACTGAAAAACTANCCCTTCAANCAGAACTATTCTATTCTGGTCANGGATATTCTATTGAACGAGAAGATNGNGGNGNTACNGTTACCAGCGATGGGCAAACAATTGTATTAGAAAAAAGTAGTGGTGCACGAGCATCCGGTGATGATACGGTAAAATTAGATTATATCAACTTACCTATTCTATTCGATTATACTATTAGTGACGGACTAAGCTTGCAGGCGGGACCCCAAATTGCTTTTAACATTAGTAGCAAAGCAGAATTTGGTGGTGATGAAATTGATCTAAAAGATCAAACTAATGGCACTTCCTTTAGTGGCGTTTTAGGAGCGCAGTATAAATTGCCTTTAGGTGTATTTTTTCAGGCGCGTTATGCGCTAGGCCTAAGCAACATTCCAAAAGAAGATGCCTTTGATGCTAAAAATGCAGTGTTCAGTATTTCGGCAGGCTATTTCTTTAATTAATAGTATATAGTATACTAAACATAAAATGGAAGCAAATAGCTTCCGTTTTTTTGTAGCTTTCTTTCTTTCTTTCTTCTATATTTGAGTGAACCAAATATAAAATTTTGAAATATTTATTTTTTCTTCTATTGAGTTCTTTTTTGTTTTCTATGACGGGCTATGCTCAAGAAATTAGTTATGGAGTGAAGGGTGGTATTAATTTATCTTCAATTGGAGGTGATTTCACAGATGGTAACAAACAAATTTTTGGTTTTCACGGCGGATTTGTTGCTGAAATACCATTATTGGAAAACTTTTCTATCCAGCCAGAAATAGTATATTCAATGCAAGGAGGTAAACGTGATACGCGGGCTACCGATGGCCCATTGACAGAAACAACATTAGAATATATCAGCATCCCAGTTTTGGCAAAATACTATTTGATTGATAATTTGAGTTTGAAGGCGGGCCCTCAGGTTGGTTTTTTACTTTCAGCAGAAAGAGAAATAACACCGTCTGGTTTTGGAGGTACTACAGAGAAAAGAACAGAAGATATAAAAGACAATTTAAACACTTTAGACATAGCAGCTGCTATTGGAGCAGAATATAAATTTGATATAGGTATTTTTCTTCAGTTACGGTACGCATTGGGAGTTTCAAATATTAATAAGGATTCTATAACTATGAGAAAGAACCAAAATAATGTTTTTCAACTAGCTGTGGGATATACTTTCTAGTACTTAGATTTCAGTATTGGAAGTGTTTATTATTATGGACTCATAGTTAAATTGGTTTTATACAAACAATATTTTTTTTCTTCTACTGTAAAATATCAATTTTAATGATTTCACACTATATTTGATCTATGAAAATCATTATCATAAACGGTCCTAACATTAATTTACTGGGCAAGCGAGAGCCTGAAATATATGGTTCGGAAACCTTTCAGGAATATTTTTCTAAACTTCAGTTTAAATTTCAGGAAGTAGAGTTGTCTCACTTTCAGTCAAATATTGAGGGGGAATTGATTACAAAACTTCAAGAAGTAGGGTATGAATATGATGGTATCATTCTAAATGCTGCGGCGTATACGCACACTTCAGTAGGGATAGGGGATGCAGTAAAAGCAATCGATACTCCTGTTGTCGAAGTACATATTTCTAATACTTTTGCCAGGGAAGAATTTAGACATCATTCCTACATCTCAGCAAATGCCAAAGGGATCATAATTGGTTTTGGTCTGCAGAGTTATGAGTTGGCAATTCAGAGTTTTTTAGATTAAATTATAATGAATAAAAAAAGTTCCAAACTTTAAAAGGGGTTTGGAACTTTTTATTTTTTCTGAAGTCTATTTTTATAAATGTATCACTTCGCCATACGCATCGGCCACCG
>JGI24518J20066_1000253_pt1 | contig 12340 bp, 8 predicted proteins | sample LinPmetageLP42_FD_20066 | JGI IMG/M metagenome (IMG submission 20066) | reverse complement strand
GTATTTGAGCGCCAAGTGCGTTCCTTTGGTGAGTATTCCGTGGGCGTATATGAAGCGGTAATGAACACTGAAAATAACTATCGCGTCATGCATAAAAAAGAGCAACAAGCGTCCTTACAACCAACGCAGCCTGAAGAAGACACCACCCCAGCCAGCCAACAATACTTAGCGCCTATTATGCCTTTTGGTGAATATGCCCAGCGCAGCGAAGAGCGCATGAATTATTCCATGAGTGTTGAGCTATTTACTGAAACGAACAAGAGTATGCTAGCAACAACCGTTGACGTATCGCTTAGCGGCTTAAAGCTTAAAATCAGTAAAGAATATAGATTTAAATCAGGCGAGCGCTTAGCTGTTCAATTTCGTGGATTGGAACACGAGTATATGCTGGACAACCGCCAGGGTGTTCAATATGTCATAGAATCGGTTGAGCGTAATGCACAAGACCAACGATTGCATTTAAAGCGGTTATTCGACACCTTAATGCCTAGCTTTGATCGTTTTCTTGAGCGCTTTATTCATGGCAACAAACGCCGTTACAAAGTGAATTTAGACAACACATTTGACGCCATACATAAGAAAACGTATGAGCAGTATTACATCCCTAATTTCACCTCGATCCCGGTTTATATCGAGTCTACAGATGATCAATTTGCCCCCCGCTATGCCTTAGCAAATGATTGTAACCGCCAAGATATTTTCTATTGGAACAATGAGATTAACGACCTGAAGTTAGGTTATTTGTTCAGCGATGCCCGCATTAAGCAATGCCTTTCCTATCCTAAGGGTTCACAAGAAACTTACCTTTATGTATTTCACCATATTAAAAATGAAAAGGTGTACTTTTACTCAGCTTCGCATGAAGAGCTGATCGCCAATGCAAGTTTGCGCGATTTATATCTGAGCTACGGTTCTCGTAAAATAAGCTGGCGCGTTTATAAACTGCAAATACAAGAGGTTGAACCGAAACAAAGCCATCGCCCTTTATCCATTGCTGATAGCATCAGTGAGTCAGTTAAGCGCCAAAATCAACCCCCAACACCGCGTCTCATGTCTCGGTTGCGCCATCTAAGTCATATCGCCTTGTTGACCAATGTGACTGACAATGCCAATACCCTTTGCTATCAAAACTTACCCTTGGAGCGCGCCAAACTGCCTAGCCTGAAAGTGTTTGGACATCCTCGTAACCGCTCACCAGAAAACATTCAAGTATTTCGATTTAAATATGCTAATCAGCGCCGTGAGTCTCGTTTCATGCTGCGCACCGCAATTCAGCTTAAAGTTGAAGATATGATCATCGAGGGGCACACAGAAGACATTTCCATTCAGGGGATTAAACTTGAGCTAAAATCATTTTTTCATAAAAGTACCGATAGTCAGGTAGAGGTCAACTTCCCGCAATTGCAAAAGGTCACTCGCAAGTATGATTTGAGCAACTTATCCTATACGGTACGCCATATATCGAATGAGCGTAATGTACTTCACCTCAGTGTGGTAAACGATGAAAATAGCACCACGACCAAAGCATTTTTTGATGAGTTAATTAAAAACAACCGCTCTAAACTCAAGGCCTACCGGGATGAAGAAGACATCCCTGGCATTGGTGAAGCGTTGCGCAACATATACGCGAATAATGTACCGAATGTGGCGTTTTTCATTCGCAAAGAAGGGGCTAAATATCTGCCTGACGCCACGGCAACATGGGCAGGACAAACGCGCCTGACTAACTTACTGAGTTTTCAAGCACCGCTGGGTGAGTTCAATTTACTGCCGTTATTCGAAGGCTTTAACGGGCCAATGGATTTTATTCAACATACCCTTAGCCACATTAAGCCCCACCAGCGCCCCGTGATGAGCGAGTTGTTTGTGGCATTTAATCCGAAAAAAGAAAGTGCATCAGAGGCAATCAAAAGCTGCTATATAGAGCAGTTTGCAAATGACGACCAACGCCGACAGTTTATTTCCCAAGCGCTTGAGCAAGGCCAGTTTATTGCACTGAAAATATTTATCGCCCGTACCGGTCGCCCCGATATAGACCGTCTGCAATCTGAAATTAACTACGTCGGTGTATACGCCGTGCACAGGGCCAAACAACTTGAAGAAAAATTATGGAACGTCAATGGTGTAGGCGATATTTTGGATATAACAGACTTGGTCATGAGTCGTTATCAATTTGATGCTTTAACCATTCACGACAACCGAGAAAGGCAACAATACCAAGCGCATAAAAGTATCGAAATTGAACAATTATTAAATTCAGACCAACCCTAAATTGAGCGCCCAATAAGGCGCTCTGGAGATACCTTATTTACGACTGGGAGTGGCTGCTGCCAATACCCAAAGTAACGAATCTAAGCCACCGTTGCGGATAGATATATCAGCTTGGGCGCGCACTACCGGTTTGGCATGAAACGCCACCCCAAGCGCTGCGGCGTTCATCATGACTAAATCATTAGCACCATCGCCCATGGCAATGGTTTGACAGTCCGTAACATCAAATTCATTGGCCATTTCAAGCAAAGTCGCAGCTTTGACTTGAGCATCAACCACGCTCCCTGATACTTGCCCGGTCAACTTACCATCAATGATTTCAAGTTCATTGGCCACTGCACCATCAAGCTCTAGTCTATCTGCGAGATAATCTGCAAAATAGGTAAAGCCACCAGATGCAATTGCGAGCTTCCATTGATGCTGCTTCAAGAATTTTACCAAGTTGAGCACGCCAGGCATGAGTGGCAACGCTCGGCGGACTTGTTGCAATATATCTTCGTTGGCCCCTTTTAGGCAGCCAACGCGGCTGCGTAAACTCTCTTCGAAATCAAGTTTACCTTGCATAGCCTTAGCAGTAACAGTGGATACTTCGTCCCCGACACCAGCGAGCTTGGCAATCTCATCTATGCACTCAACACTGATTACAGTACTGTCCATGTCCATCACCAATAAGCCGGGCTCATCTAGACGAGGCGCACTTGAAAACAAGCAGATTTCTACTGCATGTTCTGTAGCAATTCGCTCGAGCAGCGGCCTTAAATCTTCAGTGCTCTCGCGCTCAACACGCAATACAACGCCGGCCCCTGTTAACGGGACATCACGTAGAATTTGATAACAAAGTACATTGAGCTTATCTGAAAATGCCATAGATACAGCAAAGACCTTGGCTAGGCTGAGACCTTCAGCAAAAATAACGACACTACTGTGCTCAGCGCTTAAGTCAAACCCCTGCAAGCTAAGCTTGCTTGGCGAGAACCCTTCGTGGGCCACCGTACTGACGATGCGATCATTGATAAAATGAAACTGATTAAACGTTTGATCGGCAATTAAACGTTCCAGAAAGAGGCTAGATGCCAGTTGTTTAGAGTGCGGACTAAATTCAAACACGTATTTGACCTGAATAATAAGTAGAGGTGAATGTTACCAAAGCCAAAGGTAAATGCCACCTGCATTCATCAGCAAAGCCTATATGGGCGGTTTACGTGGTGCAGTTTACATGCGCTAATGTTTAATACTGCGATCTTGGCGAGTTCCAGCATAACCCAGTGTGAAATTTACTTTGGCTATCTCGCTTTAGACGCTTACCATAGTCAAACATCCAAGCTGTTAACTAACCGAACTGTCACCATGCTCAAGCAACACCCTATTAGCCTGCAGCCACTAGGCGTAATTCGCACTCCGTATCAGCAAAAGTTTGCAATTCCTAGGCAACCTAACTTAGTTGATGCCGCCTATGGAGAAGTCGTTTTTAGTGATACGTTCAACGATCCAAACATGCTGCGCGGAATAGAACAGTTCAGCCATTTATGGTTGTTATTTCAGTTTCATAAAACGGCAGAACAAGGTTGGTCTCCTATGGTGCGGCCTCCGCGCCTCGGTGGAAACAAAAAACAAGGTGTGTTGGCCACACGTAGCACCTTTAGGCCAAATAGTATTGGTATGTCGGTCGTTCAGTATCACAAAGTGGAGCACAAAAACGGCCAGTTAAGCCTGCACGTCAAAGGCGTAGACTTACTTGATGGCACACCAATAATCGATATAAAACCCTACGTGCCTTGGGCTGATAACATTCCCCAGGCAACGGGTGGGTTTGCTGCCCAGCCACCACCAACGATGGCGGTGTACTTTGAAAGCCAATGTGCAGAGCAATTAGCCTACTGGCAAAGCAGATACCCTATGCTGAGCAAACTTATCGAACAAGTGTTGGCGCAAGACCCGCGCCCAGCATACAAGGCCAAACAAGAAAGCGATGCTCAGTACGGTATGAGCCTATATGATCTGAACATTCGCTGGCGAGTCAGCGGACAAGCCAATTATGTAACGAGTATCGTTCAGCATGCGCCTGATTAAGAAGAGCAATAAACAGATAAAGTTTAGCAAGATTTAACGTTAAGGGACTTTAGCCTAGCCAGAGTGGCTGGTAGAATAGCCGCCGATTTCTAACCTATACCTAATTGAGAAGCTCACGCCAATGCGCACAAGCCAATATTTATTATCGACCCAAAAAGAAACACCTGCTGATGCAGAAGTCATCAGCCACCAGCTTATGCTACGCGCAGGCTTGGTTCGCAAACTAGCATCAGGACTTTACACTTGGTTACCCACTGGCTTGCGTGTACTAAACAAAGTCGCGCAGATCGTGCGCGAAGAAATGGATCGAGCTGGCTCATTAGAAATACTCATGCCTGTAGTGCAACCTGCTGATTTATGGCAAGAGTCTGGTCGTTGGGACGAATACGGCCCAGAGCTTTTACGCGTAAAAGACCGTCACTTTCGAGATTTTGTTTTAGGCCCAACTCATGAAGAAGTTGTGACCGCCTTGGTCAAAAACGAAGTGAGTAGCTATAAGCAATTACCGCTAAACGTATATCAGATTCAAACCAAATTCCGCGACGAAGTACGTCCGCGCTTTGGTGTTATGCGTGGCCGTGAATTCACCATGAAAGATGCCTACTCGTTTCACTTAAGTGACGAATGTTTAAATAAAACTTATGACGAAATGTTTGCCGCATACTGCCGCGTGTTCGAGCGTATCAATTTAGAATTCCGTCCGGTTATTGCTGACAACGGCTCTATCGGCGGAAACGCTTCCCATGAATTCCACGTACTTGCTGAGTCAGGTGAAGACGATATCGCTTTTAGTAACGCTTCAGATTACGCTGCTAACATTGAAAAAGCCGAAGCAGCAGCGCCGCAATTTGACCGCCCAGCCCCAAGCGCTGAGCTAACCAAAGTTGCCACGCCAAATGCCAAAACCATTGAGCAAGTTAGTGCACTGTTAAGCGTTCCTGCCCAGCAATCAGTGAAAACACTTATCGTGCTGGGTGATGCAGATGATAAAGGTCAACAAGGACTGGTTGCTCTAGTACTGCGCGGCGATCATCAATTAAACGAGCTTAAAGCAGAAAAATTAGATGGCGTTTTTGCTCCGCTTACTATGGCCAGCGAAGCACAAATTGAAGAAGCTATTGGTTGTGGAATTGGCTCAATCGGCCCTGTTGGTTTAAACATTCCTGTGATTGCAGATCACAGTGCAGCGGTGCTAGCTGATTTTGTATGTGGTGCAAATGAAAATGACGTTCACTACAGCGGTGCCAACTGGGAGCGTGACGCAAAAGAATATCAACAAGCAGACATACGTAACGTGCAAGCGGGTGATCCATCTCCTGATGGCAAGGGTACGCTTGAAATAAAACGTGGTATTGAAGTCGGCCATATATTCCAGCTTGGAAGCAAGTATTCAGAAGCGTTGAACTGTGGTGTGCTAGATGAAAACGGCAAACACCAAGTGCTTAACATGGGTTGTTATGGCATTGGGGTTTCACGTATCGTGGCCGCTGCCATTGAACAAAATCACGATAAATACGGGATTATTTGGCCTGATGCAATTGCCCCATTCAAAGTCGCTATCGTGCCTATGAACATGCACAAATCTCACCGTATTCAACAGGTTGCTGAACAGATGTACGCCCAGTTGAAAGCCGCGGGAATCGAAGTGTTATTTGATGATCGTAAAGAGCGCCCAGGCGTTATGTTCAATGACATGGAGTTAGTCGGCATACCTCACACGATAGTGATTGGTGAGCGTAACCTTGATGAACAAAAAGTAGAATATAAGAACCGCCGCAACGGTGAAAAGCAACTGATTGATATTCCTCAGATTGCAGATTTCATCGCCACCTTATAAAGCGACTTTCAGCAAGTCTAGCTAAACTGGCCGACACCCTCAGATCGGAAGANNNTAAAAGCGTATAGATTGCGCTTTTTTCTTGCCCGCAATATACCCGTGTATAAGATTAAGGCTTATTGAACGCGCGCATTAGTGCTAATCTTGGTAGATGCGAAAAGCGTGCTATTAACTGTGCCACTCAATCACTTTGTACAGCCCTAGCGCCTAATAAATGAGTATATTAATGGAATTGACCTTTTATGGTGTACGAGGCTCTGTGCCCACGCCTGGCGCTGAGTATGTGAAGTACGGCGGCAATACTGCATGTGTCCACATTGAATTAAACGAAGGTACCGACATCATTATCGACGCAGGTACAGGCATACGGGCGTTAGGTCAAAAACTCGTTAAGAAAGATGGAGATATTCACCTTCTTTTGAGTCACAACCATTGGGATCATATTCAAGGCTTTCCTTTTTTTGCACCTATTTTTCAGCCAAAACGTAACATTCATATTACCCCTGGACAAACTACCCTAGGGGAGCACGACAATATTTTAAAGCAAATGAGTGGCAGCTACTTTCCTGTACAATTTGATACCTTGCAATCCTCTATTTTGCTAGATGTAAAAGCCGAAAACATTCAGCAATGGCACATTGGCGAAGCGAAAATCACGCGTCAAAAAATCAATCACCCGGGTGGCGGCAGCGCCTATAGTATTATCGCTGATGGTAAGAAAGTCGTGTACATTACGGATAATGAACTTTACCCACCGTACAAGAAAAGCACGGACTTTTTAGATTGGGTTGAGTTTGCCCGAGACGCCGACTTGGTGGTGCATGATGCCCAGTATATGTTAGCGGACATGCCCGGCAAAGCTGGCTGGGGGCATTCGGTAGCAGAAGAAGCAGTAAAACTGACGATGGCATGTCGAGCAAAACGCTTGGCCTTATATAGCCATGATCACTCGCGAACTGACGATAACGTTGCCGCGGTAGAAGCTCACTGCCAAGAGTTAGTTGCCATAGCAGAGGCAGATCTTGAATTATTTGCTGCCGCTGAAGGGATGTGCATCACTTTATAGAAGAATGAGTAGGACCCAAATTGACCATACATAAACGTCATCATTATGCGTTGCTTTTATCAGGTGGTGGTGCGCGCGCTGCTTATCAATTAGGCGTACTTAAATCCATTAGTACTTACCTACCTCGCAACCAAGGTATTCCGTTTCCTATTGTTTGTGGTAGTTCAGCCGGTGCAATAAATGCCACCGGGCTTGCTTGCTATGCCTCATGTTATCACTTAGGCATACGCAAATTAGAGCATGTGTGGAAGAACTTCACCACGCGTCAAGTCTATGGCAGCGGTATTCGTGATGTGTATTCCCATTTAGCGCAAAGTTATTTTCGTAGCTTTCAGTCAACCCTTAATCAAAAACAAGCCAGCAGCTTATTAAATAACGCCCCTCTTCGAAAACTCATTCGTAATCGCTTAGATTTCAAACGTATCGATAACAATGTTGCCAGGGGTTACTTACGAGCGATTAGCATAAGTGCATCGAGCTATAGCACGCACGACTCAATTAGTTACTTTCAAGGTCATCACGACATTGCGCCTTGGCACAGGCAGCAGCGCCGTGGAATAAAAACCGCGTTGCACAGTGAACATTTGATGGCGTCATCTGCTATCCCATTAGTCTTTCCACCAGTCAAATTAGACGGCGAATTTTTAGGTGATGGCTCCGTACATCAATTATCTCCTTTAAGCCCCGCCATTCATCTGGGCGCTCAAAAAATTATGGTCATTGGTGTTGAGCAACCCGAAAAAGCCCCTCGGTTCACTCAAGTCGCTCACTACCCAAGCAGTTTAGAAATTGCCGGCCATTTGTTAGACACCATTTTCGCTGATACTTTGCGCTCTGATTTAGAACGTATGCAGCGCATTAATCAAACGCTTGAACAATTAACGCCGCAACAGCGCCTACAGAGCCCTTTAAAAACCATAGAGTGTTTAGTCATCAACCCAAGTATCTCGTTTAATGACATGGCTGCACGACACTTTCATCAAATGCCGTCGGGGATTAAATCACTTTTGCGATTAATGGGCTTGCACAACAAAGCTGACTCGTCGCTACTCAGTTATTTAATTTTTGAACAAGAGTACTGTAAGGAGCTAATTGCCCTTGGGATGAAAGATGGGCTCGCCAGAGCAGAAGAGATCCGCACTTTTCTTGGTATATGAGGGCTCCCTTATTAATATAAAAACAGACCGTGAGACAGGAAACCGTGAACAGTGTTACAAAATCACTACTTCCTTGCCGCAATCATATTGAGTTTGTTGAATTAAACTGCGATCACTGTTTAACCAGCCCTGCTTGCGCATAGTACGTAAATTTTCTGCAAGTTTAGGGGCAAGTGCATGATGTTTACGATGAATGAAATGATAGCCATAGCGTACAAGCGATGCTTCTAATTTAAAAAAATAGGTGTCTTGGCTTGCTTGGCAAATAATTTGTTTACCTTCAAGCGTGGTGGCTAAAATTGACTGCACCAAACCTTTATCAAGTAATTTAACCAACGCTTTGGCAGACGACACATACTCACAACTCAGGGCAAATTGTGTGCATATATCTTTTGCTCGCTCAAACCCTACTAGCATCGCGATTTTTGGTTTTTTTGAAAGATCGCATTGGGCTATTTGAACACAGAAAAAACCTGTATTCCCTACCCCTATTGGTTCTTCAACCCGAATAAGATTTGCATAGCGTTGGCCCACAGAGGCAAAACGATAGGCCTCTGCATCGATCTCCCCTGTGTTAACCATCGCTAAACCGCGCTTTGATGGAAGGTAAACCAAGGTAGGATCGATATCGAGATTTTCATACAAACGTTTAAACAAACGCAGCGTACTTTTTTGCGGCACGGGGCCTGCTGCTTCAGTCACATTAATCGTGAAAAAATCGTGATTTGTATTTGAATTTGACTGCACTTGAAGAGAAAAAAGTAGCGTCATTAAAAGTACAACGTACGTCAGTAACATAGGCTTATTCTTATTTATAGTGTGTTTAATGTAGCACGCAAAAATAAAATCAGCAGTACTTTACACTTACACTTTAATCTAATGTAAGAACAGCAAAAGCCCGCAAAAACAGGTTAATCCTTTTGGGCTTCACCCCTTAATTTTAGCTGTAACCCCTTTAAAAAGTTTCTCAAGAACTGATCCTGACACTCTCGATAATGGCGATTTCCTGGCTTACGGAACAAAGCACTTAATTCGTGCTTGGAAAGACGAAAGTCACTTTTTTGCATAATATCTAGAATATCTTCTGCTTGCAGATTAAGCGCAATTTTGAGTTTCATTAAAATAATGTTGTTGGTTAACACTCGCTCTACTGGAGCAGGTGCGCCTTCTCGCTTGCCGCGTTTTAAGTTAATCAAACCATTTAAGAACAGGGCAAATTGTAAGTCGGTAATTCGAACAAACTCTGGCTCTTCTTCTTTACGCAACCAACTATGTAGTTGGGTTGTTGTCGCTGGGTATTCTGCCTGAGCAAATACGTCGAGCATTTGCTTATCATTAAAGTCAAAAATATAGCGAATACGACGCATCACATCGTTATTAATCATTTGTTATTCCTATTTGGGCACTGGCTCAAAGTCGTCTTTGAGCGTTGAATGGCGCTATCATACCCATGTTGCCAGTAAAGCACGATCAAAACCGCCTGTTGGCGTTAAAGAATAGGCAGCTTTTATGAAAATAACGTTTGTAGGATCGCCGTTCGAGTACTTGCAGGATCAATGACGGCATCAATTTCAAGTACACTCGCCACTTCCGTGGCTTGACCGTTTGCGTATTGTTTTGCAACGAGCTTTTCAAATAACTGTTGACGCGCATGTGGATCCTCTTGCGCCGCAAGCTCTTTACTGAACCCCAATTTAACCGCTCCTTCTAATCCCATACCGCCAAACTCACCGGTTGGCCATGACAACATATATTGCGGTTTCATCGTGCTGCCACCTAACAAGGCCTGTGCGCCAAGGCCGTAGCATTTACGTATCGCCACTGCAATTAAAGGGACAGTTAGCTTAGCACCAGAGGTGAATAACGCTGACAAGCGTCGTACTGCCCCTCGTTGCTCGTGCTCCGGCCCCACCATAAAACCTGGCGTATCGCATAAGCTTATCAGTGGGATTGAGAACGCATTGCATAGGCGCATAAACTCAGCGGCTTTTTCACCGGCTTCTACATCTATCGCGCCGCCTAATACCTTACAATCGCTGGCTAAAACCCCCACCGGCTTACCTTGCATGCGCATAAAGCCAGTAATAGTCGCGCCCCCAAACTGGCGCTGTAGTTCTGTAAAGCTGTCTTCATCGCCCAAGATCGCTATTGCTTTTCGTATGTCGTACACAAACCGGCGGTCATCTGGTAACACATCTCTTAGCGCAATCTGCTGAGCGTCTTTCTCAACCTGTTCTTGCGGCGAATATTCAATGGGGCCTTGAAAGTAACCTAAGCAGCGCTTTGCCAATTCTGAGGCATGAATTTCGTCATCGGCAACAATATCCACCACACCGTTCGATGCTTGTGTTTCAATGGGGCCAATGTCTTTTGGGCTCACTTTACCAAGACCGCCTCCTTCAATCATGGCGGGCCCTGCCATACCAATCCAAGACTTTTTTGTTGCTATTCGGATATCTGCCGCACCAAATAATGCCGCGTTACCGGCAAAACAATAACCGTTTGCTATCGCAATGCGTGGCACCACATCACTTAACGCTGCCCAACTGGAAAACGACGCACACTGCAGCCCCGAATTAACGATAGTGATATCAGTATCTCCTGGCCTGCCACCTCCGCCTTCGGTAAACATGATAACCGGTAGAGATTGCGCTTGGGCCACGGCCAGAATACGGTCCAACTTTTGGTGATGAAAGAACCCTTGAGTGCCAGCCAGTACGCTGTAATCATTAATCACTATGGCCGTTTTATAAGCTTGAGTTGATGCAGATGCGCCCTGTGGTCGGTTGATCTCACCTACACCTGTGATGATGCCATCGGCGGCGGTGGCCGTTTTAAGTTGTTGATAATCGCGGCGCTGCCTCTGAGCGGCAACGGCAAACTGCCCATATTCCATAAATTGCTGAACATCGCATATTTGCGCTAGGTTTTGCCGTGCACTTCTAAAACCTTGAGCTTGGCGTTTCGCTAGTTGAGTGCTGCGCACCTCATCAAGAGTCGACGCTTTGCGCTTTTCAAACTCACTTAACGCTTTATCAGTATTGGACATCACTTGTGTTTCTGTTGCTTCTGTTACTGCCATTTGGCTTTCATCCACAATCTCAAGTAGTTTTTGCTCAACCTCTACTTCATCATCAACCTTGACCCAAACACGTTTAACCCTGCCAGTATGGCTGGCAACAACCGGCAAATCCGTGCCCATGATATGTAAGGTTAAAACAGTTTGCCCTTTGGTGACACTTTGCCCCTGCAATACAGAGATATCAGAAACAACAGCGATGGAACTAGCAGTGATAATGGTCGAATGAGACATAGTACTTCTTAAAGTTAGTATAAACGTTAATATAAAAGTGAATAAAAATAGCCAGTTAACATTGCGAAGAGCAAGTGAACTGAGAAATCCGGAGGTTTTCTTAGCTAAACGGATTAATCGCCTTCCAGTAAAAACCGCTCAGCTCGCTCAACACGCCTGGGTTTTCCGCTGATCACCAGTACATCACCTATACTTAGCACTGTGTCTGATGGAGGGCTTTCTAATTCGATATTGTCTCTGCGCAGACCCTTAACCTTCACCCCCGAACGGGTAATATTCAGCTCTGTTAGAGACTTACCTACCGCAAATGCGTTATTTGCAATAACCACGGCATGCATAAATTCTAATTTGTCTTGTTTTTCATAGCTTAATTCTGTGGTTTCACCGGGGAAGAAACCATGCATGTTGCCATAGTGCCCTTTGCGCTCTTTACGCACCCGTTTCAAAATGCGTGACATAGGAATACCTGACAAATGCAACACCTGAGACACCAACATCAAGCTCCCCTCTAGAATTTCAGGTACAACCTGACTGGCACCTGCACTGTATAGTTCGCTCATACGGTAGTCTTTACGAGTGCGCACAACGATAGGTAAATCTGGATACAAACTTGAGATAAGCTGAAT
>JGI24518J20066_1000250_pt1 | contig 12383 bp, 15 predicted proteins | sample LinPmetageLP42_FD_20066 | JGI IMG/M metagenome (IMG submission 20066) | reverse complement strand
GACCTTAAAAGCTATTGCATTCAGTTTAAAAAAAGGCTTCCAGTTTCCACAACAAACCGATATCGCTATTAATATTCCAAAATATACAGTTAAAACAGGTACTACAAATGACACGTTGAACCTAATTTCTGAAATTAACGTATTTAACAAATCCAGTGGCTCTATTGTTGCTTCGTTACATGATGATAAGAGTTCATTTCTTAAAGAAGAGAAACAGTTGCTCGATAATGTGGCTTTAAAAATTGGAAATCTTTTGGAGCGCATCGAGATTCAGCAGAATGAAACCTCTCTTAAGCGACAGATGGAGCGTGCAGACCGTTTAGGAATATTGGGCGAAATTACCGCAGGCATTGCACACGAACTCAATACACCCCTTGCCAACATCCTTGGATTTGCCGAATTACTGAAAGATGAATTTACTGAAGATCCATCCATTACCGAAGATTTAGACAAAATTATCAAAAATGCTATCTTCTCGCGCGAAGTAGTAAAGAAACTGATGTTTTTTGCGTGTGAGATGCCACAGCAAATGCAAGAGGTGAACCTGGTTCCCAGTATTAAAAATTCGCTCGCACTGCTAGATGCCTCCTTTAAAAAAGCCCATGTAAAATACCTTGTAAAAATTGAGGAAGAACGGTTGATGATCAAAGCAGATACTATTCAGCTCACTCAAATTATCTTTAACCTCATAATTAATGCGATCTATTTTTCGCCCAAGAATGGGCTTATTACCATTGAAGCCGCACAATCTAAAAAAAATATTGTTCTAAAAATTGCAGATGAGGGAACAGGGCTTTCTGATGAAGCTTTAGAAAAAGTGTTCCAACCCTTCTTTACTACAAAACCTACGGGTGATGGTTCTGGGCTAGGCCTAAGCGTTGTTCACGGTATTGTTGCGAGCCACAAAGGAACTATTACAGTGGAGAACAACAAAAATAAAGGTGCTACTTTTACAGTGAAACTTCCAAAATCTTAATACTTTTAGAGAATAGATGCAGCTCAAAAAAGAGAACATATTAATTGTAGATGATGACATCAATATCCTTGAGCTATTGCAACGGCATTTACAATCGTGGAATTTTCATACCTATAAGGCAGTTTCAGTTAAAGAAGCTGTACTTATTTTACGCGATACTAAGATTGACTTGTTGATTACAGATTTAAAAATGCCAGAAATTGATGGGTCTGAACTTATCAAATTTGCAGCAGAGCATTATCCTAACATGCCTAAACTCGTAGTTACGGGCTACCCATCTGTTCAAGATTCACTTGCGGCTATTAAAACTGGCGTAGTCGATTATTTAACAAAACCCTTTACAAAAGAAGAATTAGGTACTGCCATTGATAAGTGCCTAGGGAATAAAATAGAAGGCAAAAATACTAATGCCCCTAAAATTTCCGAAGCGAATAAACCCTATGGCGATATCATAGGAAATTCAGAAAAAATTAATGATGTTATTCAAATCATTGAGCGCGTAAAGGATAACAAAGCCACCATTTTTATAAAAGGAGAAAGTGGTACCGGAAAAGAGCTCGTAGCACGGGCCATACATTACCAAGGTAAATTTAGCAGAGCACCGTTTATTGCTGTAAACTGTGGTGGTATTCCAGAAAATTTATTAGAGTCTGAGTTGTTTGGGTATACCAAAGGGGCTTTTACAGGAGCCGAAAAAAATCGTGATGGTTTTTTTCAAGCGGCGGATGGCGGCACTATTTTTCTCGATGAAATTGGCAACGCCTCTACTGCCGTACAATCCCGATTATTACGTGTACTTCAAGAAAAAGAAGTGGTCAAGGTAGGGGCTCAAAAAGCAGAGAAGATCGATGTACGCATCATCACAGCCACTAATAGCGACCTGAAGGAAATGATTAAAAAAGAAACCTTTAGGGAAGATCTATATTATCGCCTAACTGTGGTTGAGATTGAAGTGGCTCCGTTGCGAGAACGTAAAGAAGACATCCCACTTCTTACCGAAAAATTCCTATTTAAATACGGTGTAGAATTCAAAGACCGTTTTATAAAAATGACACCAGAGGCTTCGGCTATTTTACAACGCTACGATTGGCCTGGTAATATACGTGAGCTGGAGAATGTGATTCAGCGTTCTGTTATTATGTGTGACCGTATCATAGATGTGGAGCACCTCCCCGACTTTTTAAAACACACGATCGATTTCCCTGCCGACGCACTACTTCCGCTTAAAGAAATGGAGAGAAAATACATTCAAAAAGTACTCAATGCCACCAATAATAATAAGACAAAAGCTGCCGAGATTTTAGGGATTGACCGAAAGACCATTCGGCAAAAACTTTCAGATTAAAAATTTTATAAGATTGGTACTTTCCACCCCAGCTGGGTACTTATGCCCCAGTAGGTAATTAATTGCTATTTCCGAAAAATCACAAAAAACCCTTACACAGCAAGGGTTTCCTTATTTGCGCCCCTCATTGGCACACCTAATGGCATATAGATTGCCCTTAGTATATCAAATGATAACAATGTACTATGAAATCGAATGCATTTAATATATGTCCCACGTGTATCCATAGCGATACATGTGTTTTAACTACTCAAAAAAGTCAAGTATGGTCTTGTAGTGAGTATGATGAATTAGCACCTGAAACCCAAATTGAGTGCAGCAATTTAATCAATAAAAAAGAACAGCCTGAAATGGCCATGGCGTAACCCTTAAAACAAAATGAAATGATATTTAACGACTTAGTAACTTTACTTACCAGAAAAAAAGAAGTACAAACCAAACTGAAATTCAGTAGTGTACGCACTAGCCCTTATAGGTTTGCAAACAGACGTCATTTAAGAAACAGAGGATTGACCACTAATCCATTTTAAAAATCTACAATTATGAATTCACAGTCTCACAAAAATAATAAAGCTCAAAAAAGAGCTGAAATTTTAAAAAGAAGAAGTAAATATATTATTGAAAAGTACCACGAAAGAAGTATTACCAATCGTCTTTTCAAATAATCATAACGTAAAAAAATCCGCACAAAACGGTTTATACATATGGCAACAATAACAGCAGAAGTAAATAGTATTAAAAAGAAAAAAGCACCTGTAAAAGGCATGATGGAGAATGTGATGGAGCAATTTAACAGTGCTGCAGATCATATAGAACTTCATCCTAATATAAGAAAAATACTGAGTATTACTAACAACGAAATTGTCGTGCACTTTCCAGTAAAAATGGACAATGGAGCAGTAGAAATTTTTACGGGTTACAGAGTTCAGCATAATAATGCGCTAGGACCTTATAAAGGTGGTTTGCGCTATCATCCTACGGTTGATATAGACGCTGCTAGAGCCCTTGCCATGTGGATGACCTGGAAAACATCACTGGCTGGACTTCCTTATGGTGGTGGTAAAGGTGGCATACAATTGGACCCTTCAAAATACTCACAAGGAGAATTAGAGCGCATTACGCGTAGGTTCACTTTTGCACTAGCAGACAACATAGGACCCGAACACGACATCCCTGCGCCAGATGTGAATACCAATAGCCAGACGATGGCCTGGATGGCAGATACCTATATGAGCACACGCCCACCAGCCGAACGTACTGCAAATCAACATGTGGTTACTGGAAAACCAGATGGAAGTGGCGGTCTTGAAGGTCGCGACCGTGCAACCGGTTATGGTGTTTATTTAACCATAAAATTCTGGGCGCGACGAACCAATGAAAGTTTAGAAGGAAAGAAATTTATTGTTCAAGGTTTCGGTAATGTAGGTTACTGGGCGGCCTATTTTCTTGAAAAAGAAGGGGCTAAATTAGTAGCGGTTCAAGATGCTTCTGGTAGTATTAGAAATACAAATGGAATTAAGGTTGAGGATTTGTTCAATTACACAAAAGCCAATAACGGAAGTTTAGCAGGCTTCCCGGAAGCTTTTGACCTTGACAACGAAAAATTCTTTACCACAGAATGTGATATCTGCATCCCTGCTGCACTCGGAAACCAGATAACTAAAGAAAATGCGCCAAACATAAATGCCCGTCTTATCGCAGAAGGCGCCAATGGGCCAACGAATGTGGAAGGTGAAAAGATCCTTTTGGAACGCGGCATAACGATCATCCCTGATATTCTCTGCAATTCTGGTGGTGTAATAGGAAGCTATTTTGAATGGCTCCAGAACCGAAATGGAGAGTTATGGCAACTGGATGAGGTAATGGCAAAGCTCGATAAGAAAATGTGTGAATCGTTCAATAAGGTGTTTGAGTATTCTGAGAAGGAAAATATGGACCTGAGAACAGCGGCCTATTGTATCGCTATTAAACGTATTGAGAAAGCATATATCCAGCGCGGAATTTTCCCTTAATAATCACTTAAAAAATAATACGAAATGAAATACGGAAGTTTAATACTGGAAAAAAAAGAGTATGTGTATTTAAAGCGCATACTCAATATCTCGGGATATGCCGAAGATTTTGAAACGCAGAAATCATTGCAGCGATTTAGCGAGGAACTCAAAAATGCACAAATAGTGGATGAGCCGGATATACCAGCAGACGTTATCCGTTTTAATAGTAAGATCATGGTGTACTCTGAAACCGGTTGGGAAAAGGTTCTTCAATTAGTAACACCTTCAGAAAAAGATGCCCAACAAGGTAAAATTTCAATATTAACCCCAATGGGTGCCGCGCTGTTTGGGTATTCAGAAGGAGATACGATTGAATGGGATTTTCCGTCTGGAAAACAGCAGCTCAAGATTGTGACCGTGACACAGGACACATCTCAAAAAAAAATTGAAGTACCAATTTAAAAATATTTAAAAATGGAAACCTTACACAAAAAAATATACAATCATGACTCTGATGTTGACGTAACCCATAAGATCAACTCGATAGAATTAGATAATTGGATCAACCATCTTAAATACATCAAAAAAGAGATCGATAATTTAATTAGTCTCTGTGGAGAAGACTTGAGCCACAAATTAGACCATGAGTCTGTACTACAACGGTTTCAAAAGAAAGAACTGGAAAACGAAGCCTTGTTAACCGCGCTTAAAAAATATATGAATACGAGAGACGAAATTAATGAGTGCGAAGATACTCAGTGCGACATGGCCTATATAAACGAGCATGAAAGCTATCGAAGGAGTTATCTCTACCATTTGGACAAATACCGCAGGTTAAAAGATGAATTTTTCAGTAAAGTACAGGGCAAATTCACACTATTGAATGGAATATCGAAAACCTAGCCCAATTTGGAAATAGAACTCTCCTACAAGACAGATGCGCATAGAAGACTCTGTATCAAGAAAGACCTTATTGAATTAAGCCAATGGATCGATACACTGTCACATATTAATGATGAAATAAGCAGTTTAAAATTAATAGAAAAACAACTTTTAAAAGACAGCATACTTGAGATAAAACTGCAAGGCTTGCGAAGAAAAAATACCTTGATAATGGGTCTGCTATGCAAATACGAGCAAGAACTTAAAACAGAATATGAATACGGAAAACAAGAATATAATGTTACGCGGGCAAAAGCGCACGAAAAAAAACGCGACGTCCATGCTGCATTTATTGAAGAATTTACGCTACTAAAAAAAGGAATTTATAGCAAACTATTAAAGTATCAAACTAGATAATAGAACATTTTAAAAAAAATTAATATGGTAAATAAAAAAAGTTGGTTACACAATATAGTTCTAGGAACCTGTCCAAGGTGCCGAAANGGAAAAATGTATCAAATTCAGAATCCATTTCGTCTAGGAACTGTATATGACATGAAAGAAACTTGTACCTCATGCAGCCTAAAGTTTAAAATTGAACCTTCTTTCTTTTATGGAGCCATGTATGTAAGCTATGGCCTGGGTGTAGCCTTGGGAGTTGCAGTATTTGTTATGAGCTACTTTTTATTTGGATCAACACTAATCGGTTCTTTTGTTGCCATAGTATTAACCCTACTAGTCTTGGCGCCCCTACTCATGCGTATTTCCAGAAATATTTGGATTAACTTATTTATTGATTATAATAGTGATACTAACAAAATATAAACCCAAAATAAACAATGGTTATGAAAAAAATTCTAATTCCTATCGACTATAAATTCAATAGTTTTGAAATTATTGACTATGCCATCCAATTTTTTAAAACAGAACAGTGCGAATTTTACTTTCTAAATACGTACAGCTATGAAATTGATGGCTTAGATGCACTCAGTATTCTTCAGGCAGACGACGATAGATTTGAAAAACCAAAAGCAGATTCTGAAAAACACCTGGGAACCCTCATTGAAAAGTATGCTTGTAATCAACGTGACAGCAAACATCGCTTCAGTGCAATTTCTGAATACTCAGGGTTAATTGAAGGGATTAAAAAGACAATCAGGGAAATTAAAATTGATTTATTGGTGCTTTCAGGAACCAACAACGTCAACAATTCAAGTGAAAAATATAGTAGAAATACAAAACGTATCATTGAACATATAAGAGAATGTCCAGTGATGGTTATTCCGGCTTCAGCAAAACTAGAAGAAAAGCCCAATTTTGTACTTGTTTCCAATTTTAAAGAGGAAATACCTAAAGCTGAACTTCAAAATTGGTACGAACTAGTGGATTTGGCAAAAGGAACAATTAAAATAATCACACTTTCTGAAAAGGATAAAATGACGTCATCACAGAAGTCCAACCAAAGCCGTGTTCGTTTTCAGATTGAAACGTACTCTAATAGCCCCGTTACTATCGAATACGTTGCCACGGTTGACGACTTAAAGGTTTTCGCAAATTATCACTCAGATTATATAATTTGTCTATTGGATAAAAAACCAGATTTTTGGAGAATTTGCGGCATAACACAATCGCAAATCACAAATTTAGGGCCTTTACGAAATACACCTCTTATAGCGTTACATTGTTAAGCTATGAAAATAAACCATCGGAAGTTTCTTCTATTAAACTTTTAAATTTAAAATTATTTTGATTTTACTTGGAGAAGAGTATCTATCTGTTTAAGAGTTATTTCAGTCACTGTGAGAAGATATCAATAGGTTAAAACTAAGAGCAGGTTATAGTAACCAGTCAAGATACATACTCTAATGACAGTACTTAGTCTAGAACGAAATGCTATTTCAATTTCTAGACAATAATATTTTAAAGAATTCCCCCTTTCACTACTAAGGTATCTTTTTACACCCTAATATGGTCCCCAGACTTCTATTTTAGCGCTAGTTTTTTGGGATCGCAATTTTAAGAGCGCTTACTTGTATGGTTGATTTAATTCTTTTATACTTCCCCAAGTATTCCCCGTCTGTTTGTAGAGCTACTTTACTTTTACACCTTATTTCTACTGAAGAAGACACCCTGTAAGTTTTAGCAAAAGATTGCTGAAGCGCATCGGTTCGGAAAAATGTCTTTAAAATCTGGAAAAAATTTAGTTTCCGAAATACGATTACTTCAAATTTTCCATCATCAATCAAACCTTGTGGATTTATAACTGCTCCTGTACCAAATTTTGAAGCATTGGCAAAAGCCAACAAAATTCCCTTTTCTTCTACCTTAAACTCGTCAAAAATTAAATGAAAATGGTACGGATAATTTGATTTAAATAGGGTTGGAAAACTATGTATTAAATACCCCAATTTCCCTCGAATTTTTGAATTATCGAAGTTATAGATCAGTTCAGCATTTAAACCTAAATCCGATATGTGCAAACACAGATGATCGTTTATCATTAAACAGTCCATTACTGTATATTTTTCCCCCAAAGCAATATCAATTTGCTCTTCTAATGAATTCGGTAATTCTATCGCGCTCGCGAGTCCATTGGCCGAACCACATGATAAAATACCTAATGGAGTTTGGGTGTGCAGTAACAGGGACGCTACCAAATTAACAGTACCATCTCCACCGGCAACAATTACCTTATTAGCGGATGTTTCAGCTAACTTAGTTTCTATTTTATCTGTATCGTTAGTACCCGTTGTATGAAAAACATGCAATTGCGCTCCCCTATTTTTAACAGCAGTTTTAACCTTAGCAGTAATGGTAGGTACGTCTATAGAACCTGCTATGGGATTTAAAATGAGCAATACATTTTGCATAGTATTATAATGTTTTGAATAATAAAATGATTAATTTTTATTTTTTAAAAATCAAAGATGAAAATAGACATCAGTATATACCGAGGATATGTAAATGATCAAGAACTCGTGATTTCGGGGCATGTTTTTAAGTCCTGGGCACCTAGTCAATACAGTATTCAGAAAAGGGCCATTAAACATGCTTTTTCTATTTTTAAAATGTTCACCATAAAACCTTTAAAAAACGTGTGTGTTACACTTGACTTTTTAAACCTATCGGTACAAACGAAAACGTTAGATGATGGGTATTTCAGTTTTCGGATTCCCTTTCGCGAAAATTTGAACAGTGGATGGCATCCCTGTACAGTTACGTGTAACGTCGCTTCTTTTAATATTGTTTCTTCTGGTGAAATACTTAAACCTTTTTCCAGTATGTATGGTATTGTTTCAGACATCGATGATACCTTTTTAATTTCTCATAGCGCTAATTTTTTTAAAAAACTATTTGTTATGCTAACCCAAAATATAGATAAGCGAAGTGTTTTTGAAAATGTAACTGCCCATTATAAAGCCTTGAGTGTAGCAGGGCAAGAGAGTCCGGAATCTTCCAATTCGTTCTTCTATGTTTCCAGCAGCGAATGGAATCTCTATTCGTTTATCGTTGCTATAGAAAAAAAATACCAGCTTCCTAAAGCCGTCATTAAACTCAAAAAAATAAAAAGCAGCATTGCAGATTTTTTCTTTACGGGAAGGGGTAGCCATGATCATAAATTCGAGAAAATTAAAGACATTATTACCTTTTACCCATTATTACAATACGTCCTGCTAGGCGACGATTCTCAAAAAGACCCCTATTTATACGAACGAATCTGCAAAATTTTTCCAAAGAACATCAAAGTTATTTATATAAGGCAAACCAAAAAAACCAAAAAATCGGAAGTGGCAGCTGTATTAACAAATATAGAAACTTTAGGAGTGCCCACCTTATACTTTTCAGATAGTAAGCAGGCAATCTTACATTCAAACGAAATTGGAGTTTTAAAATAGGCTATTTTAACTTTTCCACAACTTATTCCATTCGTGCACCCGTCAACATTTTATCCATTAACTGTTTATTACTTGAGGTATGCAAGACAGATACATCTCCTGTTGATTCTAGAACTACCGCAAGTACCTCGTCAAAATCAATGACGTTTGCTTCCCGCAGCTTTGCAATAAGGTCCTCTTCACTCAAATTTGTACTGTGTAAATTATCTTCCAGAATTTTTCCATGCTGCATAATCAACATAGGTTTATTGGTAACAAGTTTTTCAAAAGCTGGAATTTTACGAACCATAAAAGTAAACACAGATTGAAACAATAAAATTCCTCCTAGCGCAATTCCTCCTTTTAAAATTGATTGTCCAGGATTTAATATAATAGTTGCGATAATAGAACCAACAGCAATAGTAGATGCAAAGTCAAAACTTGAAATTTTTGCAAAAGTGCGTAAACCAGAAATTCTTGTAACCAAAATAACAATTGAAAAAATTGCTAAAACTGTTAGTAATACTTTACCAATTATAGGCAATGATGCGTAAATCCAATTTTCCATAATTTTTGATTTTAATTATTAATCAATAAAAAGACCGTCATATTGACGGCCTTTTTTCTAACAACCTTACAATCTCACATGTCTAGGCCAACCAACCTACTTATCCTATTTATAACTATCTTGAGTTAAAAAGTCTAACTTTCACTCAATATCCATAATAAAGATAATTTTAGTTGTTAGAAGTCAATTTTTTTATGATTTTGCTTTTCTATTCAGTCTATCTTCTGCCATATCATTCAACGTATCATCAGCACCATATTCCTCGTCTAATGTTTTTTGAAGTTTTTTAGCGATGTCGTCATGACCCAATTCTTTTGCATACCTCACTGCTGTTCCATAACCAGAAATTTCGTAATGTTCTACCCGTTGTGCTTCGGCAATCAATCCTGCGTCACGTACTTCATTATCGGCATCCTCTTTTAGAAAACCTTCTGCTTCTTTAATTAAACCTTCCATTGCTTTACAGGTTTCACCTTTAGGGTCGATGTCTAATTCTTTACAAACTTCTTCGAGGCGTTTTTTGTGGGTTTTGGTTTCCTCAAGATGATCTTTAAACGCTTTTCTTAATTTCTCATCATGTGCATTTTTTACCATTTTTGGCAAGGCATCAATTAATTGATTTTCTGCACTATACAAATCTTTCAATTGATGTTCAAATAAGTCTTCTAGCTTTTTCATAGTGGTAGTATTTTTTGTTATTCTATAAAGATATATGGATTAATTACCATCCTCATATTCTTTATCTAGACATTAACGTAGGGTGTTAATAGCGTTCTAAATTGAATGTTTTTGGGTTACTAGGAAAAGAAATAGTTAATTAATTCTTTTAAAAAATGGAAGAAACATAGGATCTCTTTTTACAAGAAATATTTATGAACGATGTGAAACAAAAGTTTAGGTATTTTGAAAAGCTATATTTCCATTAGATCGATACACAGTAGGTGTGATTCCGTATTTAGTTTTAAAAATTTTAGAAAAATAACTTCTACTCGTTAGACCAAGTTTATATACAATTTCGGAAATTGTCATCTCCGAGTTTTTTAGCATATTACTTCCAAGATCCAGTCGTCTGTTATGAACGTATTCGTTTACCGTATTGTCGTGAATTAGTTTAAATCCAGACTGTAGTTTATTCGTGTTTAAACCCACCACTGCTGCCAACTTTTTCACAGAAATATAATCCATAATCTCATTGTCAATAAACGCTACTGCTTCATGAACAAGGATGAGTTCAAACTTTCTGAGCACAGATCGATGGATCGCACTTATTCCATCATCAAGATATTGCATTAACTGCAACGTTAAAATCTTATAAGCGCTACCTTCCAAAAAAAGATGTCTTAAAAACTCTTTTTCATCAAATTCATCAATTTCTTTAAACAAATTTGCCATCTTAACACAATAATTACCATGGTAATGAAAAGCCTGTGTTGCAGTTGTATCCCTGAAAAGAGTTTCCAAAGTATTGTCTAAGCTCAATAATTCGCAATCGTGGTTTATTTGAAATTCTGTCCTATCCATTTCAAGACTATGAATAACCGTTTTTACACCGGCACAAAATTTTATTACATGACCATTTAATTGCGCACTGGCTACAATGCTGTTTTCCATTAAATCTAAGGTATGTAAGGTTGTTTCATTTTCAAAACGGTGCTCTAATTTGCCTTCCTCACAAAATAAAAACTTAAGTGGATGAACATTTCCAATGATAAAATGTATTTCGCAATCAAGAAGAAAGGTGCAGTCATAAATCAAAATACCCAATCCCTCTTTAAAGTCAATACCCGTAATCTTGCCTTGCCCTATAGCAGCTGGAATAGTTAGAATATATTCATCACAATTCTGCTGTAAAGTAGTGTCAAACTCAACTGCAAGGTCATTGAGTACATCCTTTAATGGTATGGAATGAGAATAGAAAATGTTCATACAATTAGATTTAACTAATAAGGTACCACAATTAAGCGCTATAATACATCTTAATTGGTTTTATTATAATCCTTCATTGACTATTGGCACAAAAAAAACCGGAAGATATTATACCTCCCGATTAGTTTTAAAACATCGTTAATGACCAAACGTATTAGTTGTTTAAATAAAATTGTCGTTTCGTCGTGTACTCATCCTCATCTATAAGACCATCTTCATTTAGATCAAAATCTTGATACATTCTAGCTCTCAATTCATCTGCATCGATAAATCTATCTTCGTTTAGATCATAATCGCTATAGTAATTCGTGTTTCTAAAACTCTCATAATATTCATTTTTAGAAATCCTTTGGTTTCTATCCGCATCAAATTCGGCATTTGCAGTTGGCTTTATATACTTATTATAAACGTTGTCGTAGCCTATTTTCCATTCACTGCTATCTAATTCTCCGTCATTGTTTTTATCCAAACGATTAAAAGAATAGTCGTAAAACTCTCGGTCATTTATTTGACCATCCTTGTCCAAATCATATTCATTATAACTGGCGGTATACATCTTACTGAATTCGGTCTTATTGATCATTTTATCCCGATCTGCATCAAACGAATTAAAGCCTCTTTCTTGTGCCATAACACTGGTAGCGAATATTAGTATCGTAGCAACACATATGGGTTGCATTACATTTAAAATTTGTGTTTTCATAATTTTGTTATTGATTCATTTATAAATTAAAGATATCGATATAGATTCCTGATATAATGATTTTTGTAAAGAGCTTAACGTAGTTTGTTAAAACAATATTAATTGTTCCCTTTT
>JGI24518J20066_1000249_pt1 | contig 12398 bp, 10 predicted proteins | sample LinPmetageLP42_FD_20066 | JGI IMG/M metagenome (IMG submission 20066) | reverse complement strand
TGGTCGAACCATGACACAGCAGCGCATCGAGGAAGGCATCGGCGACCTCGGCGGCATGTGCGGGGTCGGCGAAGCGCTGCTCGGCAGGGAAGGTGTAGGTATTCAGCCAATCGATCAGGCAGTGGCCGTAGCTTGCGATGATATCCAGCTGCGGGAAGTGCACATGGGTATCGATGAAGCCCGGCATCATCAGACCTTCGACATTGCGCGGCGGAGACAGGCGCATCAACTCGCCCACGGCCTCATGCCGGGCAAGCGAGTGATGATCCCCCACGGCGACCACATGGCCTGCATGCATCACCAGCAGCGCATCGGCGTAGTGTTCGACGGCGCGTGCCAGGGTCGCCGCCATGTCAGAGGCTCGTGTGTCTCCCTTATCGTTGCCATCGCTCGAGGCCGCCTCACTCAGCATGGCGTCTTCAGGGTCGGCGACGAAATGCAGCAGTGCTCCGCGCAGCAGGCTGACGCAGGAAGCGTCCTTGGCGGCCGAGCGCAGGGCTGCCGTCAGGCGCTGCTCGTCCAGGTGGCAGGCCGCAGTCTGCGACGTGTCTTGGTCAGTCATCATTCGGCCTTCTGTGTCGTTTCTGTCTGGTGCATCGCGTCAGGAGCAAAACGGGCGCGCAGCTGGCGGGCACCCTGACGCGTCAGTCCATGGCTGTCCAGTGACGCGCCATGTCCGGTGGCCTTGTCGGACGAGTTCAAGGCCGCTTCGTCACTGCGCCGCGCCTCGATCTGCAGCAGTTCCGCGACGACGCCAATCGCGATCTCCTCAGGGCGTTTGCCGGGAATGCCGGGCACGCCGATCGGGCAGCGAACGCGGGCGATCTGATGCTCCGCGAGATCGCCGCGCAGGCGCTGGCGAAAGCGCGCCCACTTGCTGCTGGAACCGATCAGCCCCAACGACGCCAGGTCATCTCGTGGTGCGAGCGCGGCGACCAGCGCCTGGTCCTCGACATGGTCATGGGTCAATACCAGCACATGGCTTCCCGCCATCACGGGTAGTGATTCACTGGCGGGCGCGGCTTTCGCGGTCGGCGGCTCGGTCAGGATATTGAACGCCTGACGCGCTACACGCCCCTCACAACCCGCGGGGGTCGTAGCGGCCGTGAGCTGCTCGGGGCGTGAGTCCCGCCAGTCGATCTGCCAGCCCAGAGGTGCCAGCAGCGTGACGATCGCTTGTCCGACATGGCCGGCGCCGAACAGGGCCAGCCGTGGCGCAAGCGCCGGGTAAAGCTCGATCAGCACCTGCACATGGCCGCCGCAGCATTGCTGGGCATGCTGGCCGAGCGCGATTTCCTCGAGCAGGCAACCTGACTGTCCTCGGGCCAGCCTCTCGCGGGCGCGCTCCACTACCAGCTGCTCCAGCCGACCACCGCCGAGGCTGTCGTGCAGTGTATCGGGGGTGATAAGCATCTTGCTGCCGGCACCACGCGGGGCAGAGCCCGCCACCGTCACCACGGTGGCCAGTGCATGTGCCGTCAGCGCTGCCTGAGCCTCGGCGAGCGCCTGATACCAGCGGCCGGTCGCGCCACTCTTTGCATTCATGACGGCACTCTTGTCGGCACTCATGACGGCACCTGCGTTGGCTCTGCGCCAGCAGTGTCGTGCTGCTCCTGCCAGTCACGCTGTTCGCGCGCCGCCAGCATCACCCGCTCCGGCGTAGCCGGGGTATCCAGGCGCACCGCGCGGCGATAGTCGGTCAGCGAGGCCAGTGCATCGCGCAACGCCGCCCACACGCTGATGGCGAGCATGAAGGGCGGCTCGCCGACCGCCTTGGAGCGGTAGATGCTGGCGGCCGAGTTGGGGTGCCCCTCCAGCAGGCGTACCTTGAGCGCGCCGGCCGGCACGTCACTGATCGTCGGAATCTTGTAGGTCGCCGGGCCATCGGTGAGCAGCCGGCCATCCTCGTTCCACTTGAGCTCCTCCGTCGTCAGCCAGCCCATGCCCTGCACGAAGCCGCCCTCGATCTGGCCGATGTCGATGGCCGGATTGAGCGAATCACCGACATCATGCAGGATATCGGCGCTTTCCAGACGGTATTCACCACTCAGCGTATCGACGACCACTTCGCACAGCGCCGCGCCGAAGGCGTAGTAATAGAAGGGGTGACCGGTGCCGCTGGCGCGATCGTAATGGATATCCGGGGTGGCATAGAAGCCTTTCTCGGACAGTGAGATGCGTTCCAGATACGCCGCCTGGATCAGTTCTCCCCAGGTCATCAGCACACCACTCGGTCCATGCAGCTCGCCATCCGTGAGACTCAGGCTGACGCGTGGCTGGGCGAGATGCTCGGCGGCGAAGTCGAGCAGGCGCATCTTGAGGCGCAGGCAGGCATCACGCGTCGCCATGCCGTTGAGGTCCGCGCCGGAGCTTGCCGCCGTCGGCGAGGTGTTGGGCACCTTGTCGGTGCGGGTGGCGGTGATGCGCACCTTGTCCACGCTCAGCCCCAATTCACGCGCCGCGACCTGGGTGATCTTGGTGTGCAGGCCCTGGCCCATCTCGGTGCCGCCGTGATTCACCTGCACGCTGCCATCGGTGTAGACATGCACCAGGGCGCCTGCCTGATTGAGGTGCTTGGCGGTGAAGGAGATGCCGAACTTGACCGGTGTCAGCGCCAGCCCCTTCCTGACCACCGGATTGGCGGCATTGAAGGCACGTATCTCGGCGCGGCGCGCCCAGTAGCGGCCACTGTCCTCGAGCTGATCGATCAGGGTCGCCAGCAGCGGGTGCTGATTGACGTGTTGGCCATAGTGCGTGGTCTCACGGCCTTCGCAGTAGAGATTGCGCTTGCGGATCTCCAGCGGGTCACGCCCCAGACGCCGGGCGATATCCTCCATCGCGGATTCGACCGCCAACATGCCCTGAGGGCCGCCAAAACCGCGGAAGGCGGTATTGGACGCCACATTGGTGCGTGCGCGAATGCCGCGCACGTGGGCATTGCCCAGGTAGTAGGCATTGTCGGCATGGAACATGGCGCGATCGACGATGGCATCCGACAGGTCCGGCGAGTGGCCACAGTCGCCGGTCAGCTCGATGATGGCGGACTCGATGCGCCCGCTGTCATCGACGCCGAATTCATAGCGATGGTGGAAAGGGTGGCGCTTGCCGGTCAGGCGCATGTCATCTGCGCGTGCCAGTCTCAGGCGTGCCGCGCGGCCGGTGCGCCGGGCGATCATCGCGGCCAGACAGGCCACCGGCGCGGCCTGGGTTTCCTTGCCGCCGAAGCCGCCCCCCATGCGGCGGGTCTCCACCGTGATGGCGTGGAAGGGCACGCCGAGCACTTCGGCAATCAGCTTCTGGACTTCGCTGGGGTGCTGGGAGGAGCTGTGCACCAGCATCTCGTCATCTTCGCCGGGCAAGGCCAGTGCGGCCTGACTCTCCAGATAGAAGTGTTCCTGGCCGCCGCTTTCCAGCTCACCGCTCAATTGCCAGGCGGATTTGGCGAGTTTGGTGCTGATGCTGTCGAGATCGCCGGCGCGACCATTGGCAAGCCGTGCCTGGGTGTGGGTCGGGCGCACCAGATCACCGCGGCTGGCCGCCTCGCGCGGGTCCAGGCATACCGGCAGGGGCGTGGTGGCGACCTTGGCCAGTCGCGCGGCCTGACGTGCCGCGCGCTCGCTGTCGGCGGCGACCACGAAGAGCGCCTGACCATGATGGCTGATGATGTCACTGACCAGCAGTGGGTCGCTGGGGAAGACCGGCCCCACATCGCTGTGACCAGGGATGTCGGCGGCGCTGAGCACGCAGACCACGCCGGGGGCACGGCGCACCGCTTCGAGATCCAGCGCATCCAGAGTGGCGTGCGCGACCTCGCTCATGCCGATGGCCAGATGCAGCGTGCCGGTGGGCAGTGGCAGGTCATCCACATACTGCGCCGAGCCGCTGACATGGCGCTGGGCGCTTTCATGCTGGCGTGACTGGAGAACGGGGGCGGCTGGCGCGGCGCTGGCGTCGGACTCAAGACTGTGCAAGGTACGCATCGAGGCTCTCCAGTGGCGTGAGGGAAGTCGTGGTCTGGCGCTCATTCAGGATGCGCTGGGCCACGCGGGGAATCAGATGGCTGGCGGCCAGCAGGCGATACTCGCGTGAGCCCCGCACGTCACTGAGCGGTGAGAAATCGGCCTGCACAGCCTGTTCGATCTGCTGGCGAGTCTGCGCCGTCAGTCTGGCGGGAGTGAGAGATTCCAGCGCTTGCAGCGTCAGCAGTGCTTCCAGGTGCGGGGCGCGGGCCGGAACGCCGGCCATGCCGCCGAAGGCCACCCGCCAGTGCTGCGCGCGCCCGCTGGCATCACGCCGCCAGGCGAAGACACCGAGCAGGGTGGAGATGTCATCGTCACGACGCTTGGACAGCTTGTGCACCGCCAGTCGCTGGTTGGGCAGCGGGCGCGGCAGGAAGACGGAGAGGATGATCTCGTCCGGCATCAGCTGGGTACGCTTGTAGTCGAGGAAGTAGTCCTCGAGCTTCAGAATGCGTTCGTCGTCCTGGCTCATCAGCTGGATATAGGCGTCCAGCGCGATCAGCAGCGGCGGCATGTCACCGATGGGCGAGGCATTGCCGATATTGCCGCCCAGGGTGCCACGATGGCGGATCTGTTCACTGCCCAGTCGCGTGAGCAGCTCCGCACCATCCGGGTAATGTTCCCGCAGCAGCGGCATCAGCTGGTGATAGCTGACCGCGGCCCCGATCCACCAGCCTGCCTGACCGGCGTGCTCGCCTTCCTCTATCTTGCCAAGCGCCGCGACCTGGGTGGTGTCGATCAAGGCCGGGAAGTCGCGTAGGCGCTGGGTGTGCTCCAGCATCAGGTCCGTGCCGCCGGCGATCAGCGCGGCATCCGGGCGCTCGGCGCGCAGCGCCAGCAGGGCCTGCAAGGTGACCGGCCGATAGAAACGCCCGGTGTCTTGCTCGTCATCAGGGGCGGTGTCGTGCGCTTCCGCTGTGGTCACGCCAGCGTCCTGCAGGCTGGCTGGCCCGAATTCGCCTTGCAGCAGACGGTGAGCGGCCTCGCGAATCGGGCGATAGCCGGTGCAACGACACAGGTTGCCGCCCAGTGCATGGTCGATCATGGTGTCGCGCTGTCTGGCATCGATCACTTCGCCCTGATCGATCTGGCGCTGATGACGGGCATGCAGCACCGCAAGGCTCATGGCGATGCCCGGGGTGCAGAAGCCACATTGACTGGCATGGGTGCTGACCAGTGCCTGCTGCACCGCCGAGAGGGTTGGCGCCTGGCCGGCATTCGCCAACCCCTCGACGGTGATCAAATCGCAGCCGGCCAGCTGGTGGGCAGGCATCAGGCAGGCATTGGCGGTGCTCACATTGTGGCCCGGCCCCTGCAAGGCAATGGTGCAGGCGCCGCAGTCGCCGGAGGCACAGCCTTCCTTGGTGCCGTCTTGCCCAAGTGAGGTGCGCAGCACTTCGAGTACGCTCGTTCCCGGTGCAGGTGAGGGCAGTCGGCACGCGCGCCCGTTCAAGGTGAAGTCGATCATGCGGGCATCCTGTCAGGTCGTATTGTCATTGTGGTGCCTTGTTGCGTACAGCGGGCTTCCAACGCTCAAGTCCTCTGTTCTACGCTGCCAGCGGGCCTGTTCTATCCAGGCGGCGAGCGTCGGTCTGCAGGCTGTTGTCTCTATCAATGTAACAGGTCGTATTGTGATTCCTGCAAGAATCTGACCAAATGGTCAGTGCATGTTGTGGTATTTTGTTCACCGGTGTCTCAACGGGCTGTTTTCACTGCTGTTCCAACGCCACGTGATAGTCGCTTGACCAGAGCCTCCTGCTTGCGTACATCGCCGCTGACAGGCGAGACAGACAGGGGGCTGTCGCCAAGAGACTCGAATGCTTTTTTCTGACCTGATGAGTGATGCCGATGCCCGCGGATTCTCCTTCTTCCCTTTACGCTGAAGTCCGTCGTACCCGTAGCGCGGAATTGAGCGTGCCGCCTGCCAGCTCTCCGCGTGAGCAAGCCGAGAGCCGCATTCTCGAGGCCGCCGGATGCGTATTCGCCTGTCACGGTTATCGCGGCAGCACCTTGAAGCAGATTGCGGAAGTGGCCGAGTTGCCCAAGGCCAATCTGCTCTATTACTTTGGCTCCAAGGAGAAGCTCTACGTTCACCTGCTGGAGCAGACCCTGACACGCTGGAATGCTTCGCTCGAGGATATCTCGCCCGACGATGAGCCGCGTGAGGTGCTGGAAGCGCTGGTGCGCGTCAAGCTCAAGCTGGCACGCCAGGCACCGCAGGCCTCGCGCCTGTTCGCGGCGGAGGTGATCAGCGGGGCACCTTTCCTGCGCGATTATCTCAGTGGCGACCTGCGTGACTGGGTACAGGCGCGCTGTGATGTCATGAAGGCCTGGATGGCCGCGGGCAAACTGCGTGAGGCGGAGCCGATGTGGGTGATCTACCTCATCTGGTCCACCACTCAGCATTACGCGGATTTCGCCGCCCAGATCGATCAGCTGGGGGGAGCGCCGCAGAGCGATGAAGACTGGGAGCAGCTGGCGGATTTCGTGGCCAGCACGCTATGTGATGGTCTGTGCCCGCGACAGTCATGAGCGGCATGAGCGGCATGAGCGGCTGTGCGGCATGAGCGGCTGTGCGGCTGAGCGCTTGAGCCGGCGGGTTCAGCAGCGCTCTGCCAGTCGCCTGTTGTTTGTTGTCTGTTCTCACAGCCTCGCCGCACAGCAAAAAGCCCGCCCCGGATTCCGGGGCGGGCTTTTGGGTTGTTGCGTCGCTATTGCGTCATTCTGGAAATGTGAAGGATAAGGCCATCAGGCGATCAGCTTGCCATCTCCAAGGGCATGCTAGCATCGCGATCCAGCACGGCTTCTTCCTCTTGCTTGGCCCCCGACAACTCGGCTTTCTCCAATTGAGAGATGTCACAGTGTTGATGCATCTGCCAGCCATCGCGGGCATCGTCGGCCAGATAGATCAGCGCGGCATCGGCGCTGGCCCACAGACGCGCGAGGTCACGTTGGTGGCGGGTGCGGTTGGCCAGCGGCAGCGCATCGGCGGTGACCACCACCACCGGCGCCTTGCGTAGCCAGCGCGGCGCATGGCTCGGCCAGCTGTGGTGCACGGCGTCCAGCCAGGGCGCCTGGGGATGGCCGGGCGTTGACTGCCAGCGCCAGCCACGCCCGACTTCGGTGATCCCGCGCGCCGTCCAGATCAGGCTGCGGCGCGGCAGCTGCGCCTCCAGGCTTTTCAGCAATGCATCGTCGCTATCCGTCAGCGGCTGGATGCCTCCTGACATCATGCTCAGGTACTCGCCAGCATGCTGGCCGGCGGTCAGTTCCAGCTTGATGCGAGGCGCCTGGGCGAGGGCGATGCTGTTCTCCAGCGGTATGTGCATGCCGCATTCCATGCCGATGGTATAGACGCTCATGCCAGCATTCCTCGACGCGTCATGCTCTGACGCAGCAGGGTGTGGTGACGGTGCATCGCCTCCCAGTCAGCGTGAGCCTTGTGATTGATGTCAGGGTTGAAGACGGCTTTCTGCTGCGCGATGGGCGATGCTGTCGGAGTCAATGTCTCGGCTGAGGTCTGGGCTGCCACTGCCGAGGCGGCAATGTCAGCCTGGCTGCGCGTGTCATGGGCCGGTGAAGGCGTCGTGGGGGCCGCCGTTGTCTTCAGGCTCAGCGGCGGTGCCTCGTAGCCCATCGCCATCACGCCCAGCAATTGAGCGGACTGGGCATTGGCGACATCCTGGGTGGCGCTACCAGAGCGCGGCAAGAGGGTGAATGTCTGTGTCGTGACCTTGGCTGTCATGGCTCGGCAGGTATCGAGGAGGGCAGTCATCGTTGAGGGGGCCATGAGAATGCTCCTTGCGCATCGCGAGCGCTTTATCGGGAATATTGCAGTCCGGCAAGGGTCGTTGGCGTTACTGCGCGGCGTATGACCTGTCGGCTGGCTAGTCTTGATCAAGCGGCTTGCGTGCCGTTTTGATGTGATGAACAGTAAAAACAGTCGCTTGTGTCTGTTGCGCGGTGCGGATGGTTGGCGTCGTGCAGCGCTTGAGGGCGTCAGAGGCGTTCAGGATGAGGAAAAAGCGCTCATCGCGAGGGTTACGCCTTTCGTCTATGCACTGTCAGTCAGCACCTGGCCCAGGCTTTGCACTGTCTTGATGCAATCGTTGCTCTGCGCTCACGCAGAATCTTTTCAGGAGTCTGTCTTCATGCCACGAGCGCCCATAGATCACAGCGCGCCCCCCGAGGATGACGTGTCCGGTGAATCCCGGGCAGTGCACCCGGATGGGGAAGTGCCTGCCCCCGATGTCGATGCCGATGCCACCGTCAGTCTCGCCCGCCATGCCGCAAGGCAGGGCACCAGGAGCCTGAGTCTGCATCAGCGTCTGACCCGTTCGCTTGAGGAGCTCACCCCGAACGAGCAGCGCATCGCGCGCTTTCTGCTCGCGCATCAGGATGAACTGGCGCTATACAACGCCGCGGAACTGTCACGTCTGACCGACGTCTCCAAGGCGACGGTCAGCCGCCTGTTCCGCCGCCTCGGCTATCAGGATTTCCGTGAGGCGCGGGACCAGGCGCGCAGTCTGCGCCAATCCGGTGTGCCGGTGGCGGCAGCGCCGACGGCAGACCATCACCAGCGTCACTATGAGCAGGAGTGTCGCAACCTGCGTCAGGCACTGGCGGCGCTGGACATGCTCGACATGGAGGCCTTGAGCAGCGCTCTGGCCAAGGCCGAGCGGCTGCAGATCATCGGCTTTCGCAATGCCTATCCACTGGCGCTGCACCTGCGCCAGCAGTTGCTGCAGCTACGCGAGCAGGTGGCGGTGCTGCCGCAACCCGGACAATCGCTCGGCGAGGAGGTCGCACGCCTGGGCGCCGATGACGCCGTGGTGGTTTTCGCCATGCGCCGGCGACCGCAGGGGCTGGCACGATTGCTTGAATGGCTGGGGCAGGCGCCCTGTACGGTGCTGCTGGTCTGCGATGACAGCCTGAGCACCATCCCCGCCGGTATCGAGCATGTTCTGCGCTGCCCGTTGGACAGCGTCAGCGCCTTCGACAGCTACGCCGCAGCCATGAGCCAGATCAATCTGCTGGCCACGCAACTGCTGCATGACGATCTCGTCGGTGGGCGCAGTCAGATACGCCGCGTGACCGATACCTTCGATGCGCTGGAGGAACTGGGCGACGGCTGATCGTACAGCTTGAAGTGCTCCTGCCTTTCCTTTCTCCCTCTCTATCCCCCTGTGGGCCGCCAGCCTTGCTTCTGATCTGTGCGGCGGCCCGATTCGACTCGCCGCGCTCTGCGCACCCGCAGGGCGCATATGCCTGCCTGACTGCACCATCTGCTGCCATGTCGCTGGTGTCGGCGCCCTGATCTCGCCGCCCGTCGAGGCCACCATCCTCGATTTCGCCTCCCGCAGGTGTGTATCGCTTCTTCTCCTTTCCATTCGCTGTTTGGCTTGCATGCCTGTGCTCAAGCGCGTTCTCAGGCCCCTGCTCGGGCGTGTGAGCCGCAGGTGACTCTGCGCTGCCTGCAACTCGATCACCTGATTGAGCATCTAGCGCAAGCCTTTGGCACACCTGTTGCAAAGATTGATAAGGGAATCACTTGTTTCATTGGTCAGGTTCTGAAGGCGAATGGGACAGCGAGTCATTGGATCTGACTCGGCGAGACACTCGGCAAGAAGCACGGCGGGACGATCAACAACAACCAACAACAATCTACTGCCGCAAGGCACCAGGCGCATGACGAGTCGTTCTCGTATCAGCGCCTGGCATTGACGGATACCGGAGTCGACCGATGAGCAAGCGTCACGAGAGCAAGGCCCAGCAGCGCGCCACACGGACAGGCAACAAGCAGCGTCTTGGCAACTGGGTCCGCAAGGGAATATTGCTGGCCCTGTGGGGCACGTTGGCGTCCACCGCCCTGAGCGCACACGCGGATGCACTGAGTGACATCAAAGATAGCGGGGTGTTGAAAGTGGCGGTGCCCCAGGACTTCCCGCCCTTCGGCTCGGTCGGCCCGGACCTCAAGCCGCGTGGCTACGATATCGACATGGCGCGCTATCTGGCAGACGAGATGGATGTGAAGCTTGAGCTGGTGCCGGTCACCTCGGCCAATCGCATCCCTTATCTACAGACCCGCAAGGTCGATCTGGTGATCTCGAGCCTGGGCAAGAATCCCGAGCGTGAGAAGGCGATCGATTTTTCCGATGCCTATGCGCCGTTCTTCCTAGGCGTGTTCGGCGAGAAGGACAGTGAGGTGGACTCCGCGCAAGGACTGAGCGAGAAGACCATCGGCGTGACACGTGGCTCGGTGGAAGACATGGAGCTCAGCAAGGTGGCACCGGAATCGACCACCGTGAAGCGCTTCGAAGACAACAACACGACCTTGTCGGCCTTCCTGTCAGGGCAGGTCGAGATGATCGCCACCGGCAATCTCGTCACCGCCGCCATCGCCGAGCGCAATCCTGCCCGCGTGCCGGTCAGCGTGCTGCCGCTCAAAAATTCTCCCTGCTATGTGGGCATGCGTCATGACTCGCCGGCGCTCAAGGCGCGCGTGAATGAGCTGATCGCCCAGGGAATCGAGGATGGCACGCTCAATACGCTCTCCGAGACCTGGTTCAAGGCGCCGCTGCCGTCACTGGATGCCTGAATCGAGACGTCACACGTCTGATCCCTTTGCCCGTGAGGCTTGATCGATGAACTATCTCCCGGATTTCCTGCGCCTGTTGCCGTATCTGCCCGACCTGATGGCCGGGCTGATGACGACGGTCTGGCTGACGGCACTGACCACCACGCTGGGGATATTCGGCGCGGTGCTGTGTGTCTGGCAGCGCCATCGTGCGCCGACCAGCCTCTTCAGCCGGCTGCTGGGCATGCTGGTGGAGCTGCTGCGCAACACGCCCTTCATCGTCCAGCTGTTCTTCATCTTCTTCGGTCTGCCGGCGCTGGGGCTGTCACTCAGTGCCGAGATGGCTGCGGTAATCGCGATGACACTCAACCTGGCGGCCTACAGCAGTGAAATCCTGCGTGCCGGGGTCGATGCCACCGGTCGCGGCCAGTGGGAAGCCGGGCGGGCACTGGGGCTTACCCGCTGGCAGAGCTATCGCCATGTGGTGCTGATGCCGGCGCTGGAACGCATGTATCCGGCGCTGACCAGCCAGTGCGTGATCGTGATGCTGGGTTCCGCCGTGGTCTCCCAGATCAGCGTGGCGGACCTGACCTTCGCGGCCAACTTCATCCAGTCACGTACCTTCCTGAGCTTCGAGAGCTATGTGGTGACGGCAGGCATGTACCTGCTATTGGCCATCGCGATGCGCGCCTTGCTCAACCGCATCGGGCGTCGCCTGTTCGGCTTTCGCCACCTGACGCCGGCCCCGCGTAGCCGTCTGTCCTCCCCTGTCCTGAAAGAGGCCCACTCATGATCGACTTCACGCTGTGGGACATTCTGCGCAACCTGTTGCTGGCGGCGCGCTGGACACTGGCGCTGTCCCTGATCGCCTTCATCGGCGGCAGTCTGGTCGGGCTGGCGCTGACCTTTCTGCGCCTGACCCGCTGGCCGGGGGCGGCGCTCTTCTGTCGTCTTTATACCGAGCTGTTCCAGGGCACGCCGCTGTTGATGCAGTTGTTCCTGGCCTTCTTCGGCGTGGCGGTCTTCGGGCTGGATGTCTCGGCCTGGACGGCGGCGGCCGTGGCGCTGACGCTGTTCAGCAGTGCCTTCCTGCATGACATCTGGCGCGGCTGTGTCGAGGCGGTGCCCAAGGGGCAGTGGGAAGGGGCGCGGGTGCTGGGGCTCGGCTACCTGAAGACCATGCGCCACATCATCCTGCCGCAGGCGCTGCGCATGGCCATCGCGCCGACCGTCGGCTTCTCGGTACAGATCATCAAGGGTACTGCGCTTGCCTCGGTGATCGGCTTCGTCGAGCTGACCAAGGCCGGCACCATGCTCAACAACGCCACCCTGGAACCCTTCACCGTCTTCGCGCTGGTTACGTTGCTGTATTTCGCCATGTGCTATCCGCTGTCGCGGCTGGCTCGCCACCTGGAGGCACGTCTCAATGTCACTGCTCGCTGAAGTTTCTGCGCTGGATAGCGCCTCATCCGACGTCTCAGTTACCGACAGCGCCCCTGTCTCCGAGAAGGCCAAGGCGCCTCTGGTCAGCCTGTCGGCGCTGACCAAGTCCTTCGGCGATCTGCCGGTCCTCAAGGGGATCGATCTCGAGGTGCGCCCGGGGGAGGTGGTGTCGATCATCGGGCGCAGCGGTTCCGGAAAGAGCACCTTGCTGCGCTGTATCAATCAGCTCGAACAGCATGACGGCGGCGCCATTCATGTCGCCGGCAAGTTGCTGGACGGTAGCGAGATGGACGCCGCCGCCCTGGCGCAGGATGTCGGCATGGTGTTCCAGAGCTTCAATCTGTTTCCCCACAAGCGCG
>JGI24518J20066_1000247_pt1 | contig 12522 bp, 10 predicted proteins | sample LinPmetageLP42_FD_20066 | JGI IMG/M metagenome (IMG submission 20066) | reverse complement strand
CTCTACAAACTAGCGCGGCGTGCAGTGACCAAACGTAATTTTGGTTTTGCTCAAAATTATGTGGAGAAGGCTTTAGTTTTAGACCCTAACAGCACCCGTTTTTTGACGTTGAAAGCGTTGTCGCACTTTTATTTAAAAGAATACCATGAGGCTGTTAAAACCTATGAACGATTACTTGAACTAAATCAAAGTAATGAGCAATTGCATGAAAAACTGGCAATAAGTTATACCAACACCAACCAATTTGAAAAGGCTATCGATCAATATACAATCCTAATCAATGAGTATAGCGATAAAATACCGTTCTATCATAGCAATTTGGCACGGGCATATATGGCGATAAAAGAATATGACAAGGCCATACGGCACATAGAGATTGCCATTGTGTTACAGGATATTCCGTTAGATAGCGAATATTTGCAGCTCTCTACAATTTACAAAAAACAAGGCAACGATAAATTAGTCTTTGAGATGATGCGTAAAGCTGTTCAAGAAAATCCAGAGGACGAAATGTTACAGTATTTTCAAGTACTAGCGGCAGATAATTACTTTAAGGACAAGACTTCTATTTTAAATTATTATGAGCGCTATTTAGAAAGGTTTGGCGCAAAGGGTCGCTACAGGGATGTCGCAAAACAACGAGTACGTGACCTTAAAAAAGAATTACATTTTGAAAAAGAGTAAGTTTCGCTAAAATTTGTACTTTTCGGGGGAGTATAGCAACCCTTATGATAAATCGCATCGCCATTATATTTCTTTCCTTTTTGGCAACTTCTTGTCAATTTTTTAATACTGAAAAAATTCCTTCAGAAGAAATCTATGAAAAAGAATTAGAATCGATAGACTGGAGCGATGTGGATCAATACCCCGTATTTAAAGGATGTGAGGATATTTCAGAAAAAATAGCGCAAAAAGAATGTTTTGAAAGTACGATTGCAACAAGTATGTACCGCACCATTAGCGACCGAAATATTATAGCGGGACACCAACTTAGTGACACCCTATTCATAGAAATACTAGTGTCTCAAAAAGGAGAGTTAGAAATTAAAAGAATGGAAATCGATAGTACGGTTCAAAAAGATTTCCCTGAACTCCAAAATTGGATTATTCATAGTCTCGATTCAATGAACATTATCGCTCCGGCCTACAAACGGGGAATTCCAGTGAAGACACAATTTACACTTCCAGTGGTGATAAAAACGGAATAGGCTACAAGCTAAATTTATACCCTACCGAAAAATCTATAGGAAATTCGCCGTTATTATCCAATCCAATCGCTACAATATCATTGTACGTAACAAATAGATGACCATTGCCCAATGCAATGTCGGCGCCAACGCCAAAAGATGCAGGTGTGTTAAAATCACCACCCTTGCGTTCTTCGGTGATAGCAACGGGCTCATCTGCGGGCCCTTGACCAAATCCTGTAACAACCGTTACTTTACTGTAGGTATAGGATACCACTTTTGCATTGACAAACAGATCTAGATCGTCAGACTTTATAAACTTAAAGCGATAATTAAGCGAAAAATCGGAAGCAGAATAGTCATATTCATCACTAGAAAAAGTCTGTTCAAACCTAAAAACAATGGCATGACGTCTCAGTTTCTCTTCATCTGTCAGTTCTACATCAAAACCTGCGGTCAAGAGCGTTTGGTTCGTTGGGTTAGGCGTATAAATCTCGTTAGAAAGCCCGGCAAAGGGTCCAATACCTACGGAAAGTTTAACTGAATTATCATTGGCTTGATAGTTTGGATCCTTAAGGAGGTTGTAGTTATTGAAAAAGTCACGTAATCCAGACGTAGTAAGGTTTACGTCATCTACCGTCAAATTTTCATCGCTCGTTAGCGCTCGCAAGGTTTCTTTGTATTCTTCCTGGTAGTCACCATCGATATTTGTGTTCTTAAGTTCGGTAATTTCATTTCCCTTTTTGGCGAAATAACGATATTCTCCATCAATGGTATTCCATAATAATGTGAGCGCGCCATCCACTTCTGTTTTGAGCGCATAGGTAGTTCCTTCTACCGTATAATTTTTTTGAGCGACTACTGAAGTAGTAATTGTGGAAAATAAAAATAGAAAAAATAGGAATGAGAGGCGTTTCATAGTGAATTGATTTGGTAAGATAAATGTAATCAAATTTCTTCATTTAAAGGGCATGCGGTAGTTTCTTCCTTTCCATGTATAGCTACCAGTAAGACTCTTTAAGACTACAAATACTGTGATAAATGGGTAGCTTATAAAAGATAGCATAAAATAAAACAAATGGAACGTACCTTCAGAAAACCGAATGCTGAGCAACAACGCGATGCCATCTACGATCAATTTTAGTACTAAAAAGAACCCTAAAAAAGACAGAAAATCAGTCTGGAAAATCGCAACAATAGCGGCAATTATAATCCAAAGGTTAGTACAAAAGACCAATGCACCCAACAATTTTGAAGTACTGTCTTTTTGTTTTGAAGTTTTAGAAGCCCAGCGTATACGTTGCTGTACAAGATTTGACCAAGTATTTTGGGGCTGCGTTTTTACAATAGCGCCTTTGCTTTTTATAAATTTTGGCTTGGTTGGAGTAGCTCTCTTGGCTTTCTCCAACATAAAAATATCGTCCCCGCTTGCAAGATGATCGTTGCCTTTAAATCCGTTGACTTCTTTAAACAGGTTTTTTTTGTAGGCCAGGTTAGCCCCATTACAAAGTAAAGGATGTCCAATTCCGAAGGTCCCAATGGTTATAAATTGCAAACTCAAAGTGTCAAAATATTGAAACTGTTGCGCAAATGAGGTATTGGTCGTTGTTGTGATCGGAGCCACAATAAAAGGTACATCGTGCTTTTGTATAAAGGAATCGAATGCCTGTAACCAAGTGGAAGGCGCTTCGCAATCTGCATCTGTCGTGAGGATCCAAGTATTTAAAGCGTGTTTAATACCTTGTGTTAGGGCGTCCTTTTTAGGCGAGGCAGAAATACGTTGATTTTGAAGTAGCTTAATATCAATATTTTGTGCATTTTCTGAATGTTTAAAATCTAGAATGATTTTTTCTGAAGAGTCTTCCGAAACATCGTTAATCAGGATAATTTCAAATAAATGGTGGGGATAGTTCAGTTTCTGAAGGGAAGTGAGCAATCTAGGAAGATTTTCAGCTTCATTTCTAAAAGGGATCAGAATTGAAAAGGTCGTTTTTTGTGATGTACTTTCAGGTATGGCTTCAGTACTAAAATAAGGCGTTTTCACATATCCATACATCAAATAGAGCATCACTAGGCTGTACAAAAAAATAAGAATAAAACCCGCGAGTATCATGAGCGTACGGGCTTATAAGTAAACATGAGTACGGAGCCAAGTAAGGCGGGTACTATAAAATTAAGCAGCCACATAGCAAGCACGGCACTCAGTACTGTGAGTTCATTTACGCCGGCATATGAAAACAACCAAACAGCAACACCGCCTCGAACGACAACGTCAAAGATAAAGACAGTAGGGATTATGGAAACTAGAAAATACATCCCAAAAATAAGGGGTGCCGCTTCCTTAAATGTAATCTCGGCGTCAAAAATAGTGAGCAGTATTAAAAATAGCATGCTAAAAATCACATACCGCCATACCGAAAAGAGGACTGTTCTTATTTTTACTGAAGTAGAAAGGTTTTTAAAATAGTGCCAGACGTTCAACAATGTAAATCCTTTTAGCAACAACTGTCGTTCTCGTAACAGGTATCCTAAAAAAAGTAAACCGACGACCACTAGTGCCAGTAAAATGATATTTAGCAATGATATTTGAATTTCATATTGAACGATAAAAATGGACACCCCCACCAACCCAAATAATACAGTGGTAGCCATTTGCGCACCATTTGAAAAAAGGTTAAGGAGTAACACTTTTTTACGCATGGCACTTTCAAAAAAATAGGCTTTGGCGCCATAATCTCCTATTCGGTTGGGCGTGGCAAGGGAAACGGTTAGCGCAACCAGGCTTTGTTTAGTGGCCGTTTTAAAAGAAATTGGTAGGATAGAAGAGACGAGTGTTTTCCATTTAGCGATTTCGAAGATCCAATTCACAATTGCAAATGCCATACAGATGAACAAGGAGGTCCAAAGATGGTCTGTATACCTCACATGATCTATAAATGTCTTCCACTCCAACGTATCATTAGCATTGATTTTGTCATAGATATACCAAAAAGTCACGGCTAAAATTAAAAGTTTTAGGGCAACGAGCAGATATTGTTTAGCTTTGTGAGACAGATCAAACATCGAGAACGAAAATACTAATTTACTTTTCTATGTTTAGTAAAGCTTCAACAAAACCTCAATTTAAATTGCTTATTCTTTAAAACGTATGCCAACAGAAAAAATTTTTTTAGGTATTGATCCAGGAACAACGATCATGGGGTTCGGACTTATAAAAGTCATAGGTAAAAAAATGGAGTTTTTGCAATTAAATGAACTACAACTTTCAAAATATGACGATCATTACGTGCGTTTGCGACATATTTTTGAACGTACCATGGAGTTGATTGACACCTTTCATCCTGATGAGATCGCAATAGAGGCGCCTTTTTTTGGTAAAAACGTACAGTCCATGCTCAAGTTAGGGCGTGCACAAGGAGTTGCCATGGCAGCGGGACTTTCAAGACAGATTCCAATCACTGAATATTCTCCTAAGAAAATAAAAATGGCGATTACGGGAAATGGAAATGCCAGTAAAGAACAAGTGGCAAAAATGCTACAGAGCACTTTAGGGCTTAAAACACTACCAAAAAATCTGGATAGCACAGATGGCCTTGCTGCGGCGGTATGTCATTTTTATAATTATGGTAGGATAGAAGTCGGTAAAAGTTACACAGGCTGGGCAGCCTTTGTAAAACAGAACGAAAAACGGGTTGATAAATAATGAAATCGCAGTCAATTTATAAGACAAAGCCCTCAAATTTCTTTGAGGGCTTAGTTGTAATAAAAAATCCTCTTGTTAAAAGCTAAACGCTAGGCGCGAGTAATAGTACGCACCGCCGAATCCCATCTGCACGGCATCCCAATAACCACCCGATTCGGTTTCTCCATCATTTTGTTGGTCTGGATATTCGTTAAAAATATTGTTACCACCAATGCTTAACTTCAAGTTGTCTGTGAGCTGATACCCAAAATTTAAATCGAACGTAAATTTTGAATCATACACATCTTCTGTGTCAGCAAAATCAATAAGAATGATTTCACTGTAACGTGTAGCTGCCAATGCTGCTGTAAATTTGTCGATGCTGTACCCTACGTTTAAACTAAATTTACTATCTGGCGCAGAAGCTAATAAAAAAGCACGTTCACGAGCACCAAAGAATGTTTCTTCATCAAGGTCTCCATTGTTGACATCTTTGATCGTAATATTATTAATGTTACCTAAGAGCGATGTGGTTAGGGTTCCATCACCAATATCTTTTCTATAGGTAAGTATTACATCTAATCCTGTTGTTTCGGTATCAACTCCGTTTGCAAAAAATTGCGCCTCGTTGACACTTTCTATTTGAGGTGCTTCAAAGGTCCCAGTTAATACAATACGATCTTTTACGTTTACATAGTACCCATCAACAGTAGCTGTAAAATCACCAAAGGAAGCGGTGAAACCCAAAGAAGCATTTAAAGCGGTTTCTTCTTTTAATTCTCCAATACCAAAGGATCTAGTAACAGGACTGTTGTTGGCAGATAGCAACGATTCGGTTGCTACACCTCCTTGAAAATCGGTAAATCTTAAATTGTAATAAATTTGAGCTAAAGAAGGTGCTCTAAACCCTGAACTAACAGAACCTCTTATGTTGATATCATCGGTAGCTTTAAGGCGGGCTGCCAACTTTCCGTTAAACGTACTCCCGAAGTCACTATAATTTTCAAAACGAACCGCTCCTGCTACAAGAATCCGTTCTGTGATATCTAATTCTGCATCGGTATAAAGCGAAATGTTTGAGCGACTTCTGTCCACTTCGTTTGCTGGGCTATATCCTGGAAATCCTTGTGAGCCTCCAGGTCTTGGGTCTCCAGAAACTGGATCTACAGGTTGTTGCTGATTGGCAGGATCTGTTATTGGGTTCCCATTAACATCAAAAGTAGCATAAGAGCCTATTTCTCCTGCAAAAATGGTGAAGTTTTCGGTTCTGTATTCAGCTCCTAAGGCTAAGTTAAAACCACTGGCGATATCTTCATAATATTTTGAAAAATCCAGATTTATGGTGTTCTGGTCTAGTGTATGACCCCCTGCATCAAAATCTGTTGGAGAATTTTCTTCTAAGGAAGCGTTTAGGGTTCCTTTTATATAATAATGAAATGAATTCTTACCGTATGTATTACTAATGTCTACCTTCCAGTCATCTCCTAGTTGAGACCGAACCCCAGCTGAAATCGAATGATCTAAGACAATGGAGGTAATTCTAGGCGTAAAGCCGTTAGGAAAAATTTCGGTAACGACACGAGCGCCATCATTTCTAGTAAAGGCATAAGCATCGGTATCTCGATAGTTTCTTCCTCCAAAGGCATATACTTCGGTATTCTCTGAAACAGGAAAACTTAAATTTCCGAAGATATTAAACCCTTCAATGGCTGCTTCGCCAAAACCACGTCTAAAATCATACCCTGGTCGTAACGTTTTATTTTTGTTGATGTATTCGGTTGTGAAATTAGCATACCCTTCCTCGCCAAGTGCCACACCGTAATTTCCTGCAATCTTTATAGAACCTCCATCAAAACTTTGATCATCGCCAATGGCATTACCATCACGGTCTGTATCTAATCGGTTTCCATCGGTATTAGGAGTTCCTTCAGGAAAATCTCCTTTTGCGTTCGTATTATAGGCGCCATAGCTTACGCTCCCTGTGAATTCATCTACATTATCTTTTAAAACGATATTGATAACTCCGGCAATGGCATCAGACCCGTATTGGGCGGCGGCTCCATCACGTAGGATTTCTATTCTTTTAATCGAGGCAGCAGGAATAGTGTTTAAGTCGGTTCCTGTATTTCCTCTTCCTCTTGTTCCAAATATGTTGATTAATGACGATTGATGTCTTCGTTTTCCATTGATCAATACTAAGGTTTGATCGGGCCCTAAGCCACGTAATGTCGCAGGATCTATATGATCTGCCCCGTCTGAACCAGATTGTTTGTTTGCATTGAACGAAGGTGCCGCATATTGTAATAATTCGTTGATTTCTATTTTACCGGATTGTGTTGATACTTCGGCGACATCTATAATGTCTATTGCAACGGGTGTGTCTATAGCAGTTCGTTTAGGAGATCGTGTTCCTACTAATAGCACGGCATCTAATTCGAACCCTTCGGCTAAACTAATATCAATAGTGGTTTGACCATTCACCGGTATTTCTTGAGATTCATAACCCACATAACTTATGAGTAAGGTTGCATTATCATCTACCGTAATCGTGTATTTCCCTTCAAAATCCGAGATAACGCCATTAGTAGTTCCTTGTTCAATAATGTTTACACCTAGAAGCGGATTGCCACTAGTGTCGTTTACAGTTCCATTGACTGTGGTTTGTGCCATAGAAATGGCAGAAATGAGCATAATGCTCACTAGAAAGAGTGTTGTTTTCATATGTTTTTAGGTTGGTTTATTAATTAAAGTTACTAAAAAATAAGATAAAGAGGAGTTATTGTGCTTCTATTACTATTTCTTTTTTATAAATTAAGCTGTTTGTCTGAATAAAATAAGGGGAAAAAGGCAAATTCTGTTTATCCCTGCTTTCTGAAAAAAATTGATGAAGATGAAAGTTAAACCAGCTAGATGGTATAGGTAAAATTGAAGGGAAAAACAATAATTTTTATAAACTTTTAAAAGACGAATAACGAATTTAAATCAATATTTTTAACGTTGCAGATTTATAAGATTTGAACACGATATTGCATAATGCCTAATACAATTAGGCGCAAAGAGACGCGATTTCCAAACGGGATAACCTTCATTTATGGAAAGCGTTTATTTTATTTATCATAGAAAAGTATGAGTAGTAAAGAAACTAATGAAGCCTATTTGTCTAACGTAAATTTTGCCTTAGAGGAAAATGAGCAAAAACGGAAAGAGATCGATAAAATGGTTATTGAATTCTCCAATGAATTCTTAAATAATATCGGGACAATGAAAGCTTTTCATAGTAACACCTATGATAAAACAGAACAAGATGATCAATTTGAAATTGGAAAAGGANCTATAAAACTGGATGAAATTTTAAATTTCGTCAAGGAGCGTGTTGTGGAAACTGGCTTGAACCCTGCTTCTGGCGGACACTTGGGCTATATTCCTGGCGGTGGAATCTACAGTGCTGCTTTAGGGGATTATCTTGCCGCAGTAACCAATAGGTATGCTGGTGTATTCTATGCTTCTCCTGGTGCCGTAAAAATGGAAGATGCACTAATAAATTGGAGCGGCAACTTAATAGGATATGACGAGGGATTTGGCGGCAACTTGACATCCGGTGGTAGTATTGCAAACCTAATTGCGCTATCGACCGCAAAGAAAACTAAGAACATTTCCTCAAAAAACCTTTTAAAGAGTGTAATTTACTGTTCACAACAGACACATCATAGTATTTACAAGGCCATAAATATTGTTGGGCTGGAAGAGTGTGTTATTCGTAAAATACCTTTAGATAGCAACTATAGATTATCGTCGCTTGACCTCAAGTCTCAAATTGAAAATGACATCAAAGATGGATTGAATCCATTTTTGGCCATTGCCAATGCTGGCTCAACCGACGTAGGTGCAATCGACCCTTTGGAGGAACTAGGTGCCATTTGCAGCAAAAATTCGATTTGGTTTCACGTGGATGCTGCTTATGGTGGCTTTTTTGCCTTGACTGTTTATGGCAAGGAGAAGTTGAAAGGATTAAAACAGGCTGATTCGGTAATTCTAGACCCCCATAAAGGGATGTTTTTACCCTACGGCTCTGGTATGGTACTAGTAAAGGATATCAATCATTTGCTCAATGCCAATAGGTATTCGGCCAATTATATGCAAGATGCCGATAACGAGGCACATTATTCTCCAGCGGATCTGTCTCCAGAATTGAGTAAACATTTTAGAGGATTCCGTATGTGGCTACCTTTAAAACTGTATGGAGCTGAAGTTTTCTCTAATTATCTTGAAGAAAAGTTGACTCTTACGGGGTATTTATACAAAGAATTAGTAGCGTTGGGATTCACAATCGTTTGTGAACCTGCCCTTACGGTCATTGCCTTTAGATACGAATGTAACGATCGTAACAGTGATGGTCTAAACAAAGCCCTATTAAACCATATTCTTGAAGATGGGCGGGTCTTTATTTCTTCAACGTCACTTAATGGCCAGTTTACACTCCGTGCCGCCATTTTATCATTCCGAACACATAAAAAGGAAATCGATTTACTCTTGCAACTATTAAAGAGCAAATTAGCAGATGTATCAGTTTAGGGTAAATACCGATTTTGTTTACAAATAGAAGGGTAACCAGATATCTTTTCAATGTTATCTAAGTCTATTAATGCAGCACATTTTCGGCAATACAAACATTATAATGGAACTTATGGAAACTAGTTAAATGTTGTACATAGCGTTTTATTTAAACGGATTTTAAACAAAAAAACCTGAAGAGTTATCTTCAGGTTTAGTGCGGATGACAGGAATCGAACCTGCACGCCTTGCGGCACTAGATCCTAAGTCTAGCATGTCTACCAGTTCCACCACATCCGCAGGAAACTTAGTGCCCTTAAAAGGGACGGCAAATATAAGCAAGATATTTTATTTACAAACAATCTTTCTTTTAAAAAATTCACTTTTTGTATATTCGTATTCCTTCAAAAAAATAGACTATGAAAAGTGCAAAATCGTATATCGAAGAACATAAAGATCGTTTTATAAACGAGTTGGTCGAGTTGCTTAAAATCCCTTCTATAAGTGCCGATTCGGCGTATAAAAAAGAGGTGCTAAAAACTGCTGAGGTGGTTAAGAAAAGCCTTGAAAAAGCAGGTTGCGATAAAGTAGAAATTTGCGATACACCAGGATATCCTATTGTATATGCCGAAAAGATAATCGATAAAAACCTCCCCACCGTCTTGGTGTATGGTCATTATGACGTGCAGCCACCAGATCCAATAGATTTATGGGATAGCCCACCTTTTGAGCCTGTCATCAAAAAAACCGAACTGCATCCCGATGGTGCCATATTCGCCAGAGGAAGTTGTGATGATAAAGGACAAATGTATATGCACGTAAAGGCGATGGAATTTATGACCGAAACAGGGCAATTACCCTGTAACGTGAAATTTATGATCGAAGGGGAAGAAGAAGTTGGGAGTGAAAGTCTCAGTTGGTTTTTGGAAAGAAATCGGGAAAAACTTGCAAACGACGTTATCTTGATAAGCGACACCGGAATGATTGCAAAAGACGTTCCTTCTATCACTACGGGCTTGCGTGGCTTAAGCTATGTGGAAGTTGAGGTTACGGGACCCAACCGTGATCTTCATAGTGGTTTGTATGGTGGTGCCGTGGCAAACCCGATAAATATATTGGCAAAAATGATTGCATCCTTACACGATGAAAACAATCATATTACCATTCCTGATTTTTATGGTGATGTGGAGGAACTTTCGGCAGCCGAAAGAAAAAAAATGGGTGCGGCGCCTTTCAGTCTAGAGAACTATAAAAAAGCACTGGATATCGATGCGGTGTATGGAGAAAAAGACTTTACGACAAATGAACGAAATGCTATTCGGCCTACACTGGATGTAAACGGAATTTGGGGCGGCTATATAGGCGAAGGTGCTAAAACGGTCATCGCAAGTAAAGCCTTTGCTAAAATAAGCATGCGATTGGTGCCAAATCAAGATTGGAAAAAAATAACCGAACTTTTTAAAAATCATTTTGAAAATATCGCTCCAAAAGGAGTGCGGGTAAAAGTAAAACCGCACCATGGCGGGCAAGCCTATGTGACACCTATTGATAGTGTAGGGTATAAAGCAGCAGAAAAAGCATATGAAGAAACGTTTGGAAAAACACCCATCCCACAGCGAAGTGGCGGCAGTATCCCTATAGTTTCTCTATTTGAAAAGGAACTGAAGAGCAAAACCATCCTTATGGGATTTGGTCTCGATAGCGATGCGATACACTCGCCAAATGAACATTTTGGGATTTGGAATTATTTAAAGGGAATTGAAACCATCCCGCAGTTTTATCATTTCTTTACAGAGATGAGTAAATAATAACGTTGAATAACAATAGTAAAAAAGTCTTTGAGGTATTTAAAATCTCAAAGACTTTTTTGAATTTAAAAACTAAAGCTTTTTCACGTATTCGGTAATAAGAACGATCTGTTGCCCGTCAACTTTACCTTCGATATAGGTTTCATTCTCATGATCTAACGAGATACGGCGAACCGCGGTGCCTTGCTTGGCGACCATGCTACTCCCTTTTACTTTAAGGTCTTTGATTAAAACAACGCTATCGCCTGCCTGTAAGATATTGCCATTGCTATCTCGGTGAACGAGCTCTTTGCTTTTATCCTTTGCATCGCCTGCAGCTGCGGCCCACTCAAGTTCTTGTTCGTCCAGATACATCATATCCAGTAAATCCTGTGGCCAGCCTTCTGCTTTTAACCTGTGGAGCATTCTCCAAGACATGATTTTTACTGCTGAAACGGGACTCCAAATAGTGTCGTTTAATAAATGCCAATGATTTGAATCTCTGTTTTTTTCATCGTCAATTTGAGAACTACACGTAGCACATAAAAGTATAGATGTTTCGGCCTCCTCTTTATATTCTGGTGAATTGGGAACTTCAAAAACCCCTAAGTTTTCATCCTTGTGGCAGAATTCACATTTGTGTTCAGCTCTTTTGTTAAGTTCCCTTTCTACGCTCATGATAAATTAACTATTGGTTACTTCTTTGTATGGGGACAAAGATATGTTTTCATTTTTCGGAAATGTACCTACACTTTTAAAATTATTTTACCTCTACACTTGTAGAATTAAAATAATTGTTCTATGTTTGTAGAGTAAACAATAAAAAGAATATGTCATTATCAAATTCTGAAGAACAACTCATGCAAATACTCTGGAAGCAGAAAAAAGCTTTTATGAAAGATCTTATAGAGGCGCATGACGACCCAAAGCCTGCGACCACAACTGTTGCTACACTATTAAAAAGGATGCAGGATAAGAATTTTGTGGATTACAAACAAGTAGGCAGATCCCGGGAGTACTTCCCTTTGGTAAAGAAGAAAGATTACTTTGGCAAACAAGTAAATGGTCTTATTAAAGATTTTTTTAATAATGATGCAACGCAGTTTGCTTCTTTTTTTACGGAAAGCACCAATCTGTCAAAAACGCAATTGGAAGAACTACGTGCGATGATCGATCAACAAATAAAAAACAAATAGCATGGAACTCTATCTTTTAAAATCGGCCGGGTGTTTGGCAATTTTCTTTGCTTTTTATAAACTATTTCTTGAAAAGGAAAACTTACACACAGTAAAACGTTTCTACCTTTTGGGGAGTT
>JGI24518J20066_1000246_pt1 | contig 12542 bp, 1 predicted proteins | sample LinPmetageLP42_FD_20066 | JGI IMG/M metagenome (IMG submission 20066) | reverse complement strand
GAAATCAATAATTACTCTGGCATTTTCTTTAGACAAAAAAACTTTAATACTTTTCCTAGTATTTTTTGCTTTTGGATTCAATAGTATGTTTTCTCAAACATGCCTTTCCGAATTGTCTGTAGAAAAAAATAGGAATGTTAGATCTGCATATAATAACAAAACGAGCTTTAACTTATTTCTGAAAAATACCACTTCAAAATCAACAGAATATATACTTGATTTCGAAAATTCTCAGCAGTCCTGTGATAATGCAGATAGAAAATCATCATTAGCAAATGTACGTCTAGATGTTCAGTTTTCTGGTGAAAAATTGGTTAAGGGAAATACGACAAGTGTAACGCTAAATCCTGGTGAAACTTTTCAATTTAAAGCTTCAGTAACTGTTTTGGATGAACTTCAATTTAAAAGATGGGGTTGTACTAATATTATAGTAAGGTCGGATGCATGTGAGGATATAGTTTCTCAAAGTCTGCTGAGGGTTTATGTTCCTGATCCATCCGAAAATTAAACAGTTTATATTCTAACGCATAGTACAAAGTAGGAACCATCTCCGCTTAAAAATTCATTTATGAAAAATATTACATCTCTCCCGAAAATGTTACAGTTTAAAAACATCCCGGTATTTTTGCTTCTTTTATTTTCTTTCACTTCTGTTTTTTCTCAGGAAGTTGTTATAAATAAATCTGTAGTGCAAAGTACTACTGTATGTAATCAATACGATGTTACTTTAGAAATTATTGGTGATCCAATAGTCCCAAAACCACAAGAAGTTATTTTGGTTATTGATAAGTCAGGTAGTATGGGTAGGGGTGAAGCTCCTACAGCTATTGACTTTGCAAAGGATGCTGCCATTGATTTTGTACAACAAATGTTTACCCCAGAACATAACCCTACCGGTTTAAACCGTGTATCGGTTATAAGTTATTCAACTACCTCTTATTTAAATATTGCGTTGACTAACAGCTCTGGGGAACAGGCAATTCTTGATGCTATTAATAATATTACAACGGGAGGTAATACCAATATTGCAGGAGCTTTAAATTTGGCCGATCAACAGTTTGCTAACAATGCAACATTTGATTGTGGTACGACCAGAAGTATAGTTTTATTAACAGATGGGGTTGCAAATATTGATGCCAATGGTACTCTATGTAATGATGAAACGGACCCTAACTCTTCATGCGTACAGGATGCAATTCAGGCAGGAGTTGATGCGCAAACAACAACGATAGATGGTGAGGTATTTGAACAACGTATATTTTCTATTGGTCTTTTCAATCTTGTTGCAGGAACTGTTTTTGAGCCTATTGCAGAAAATACTTTAGATCAAATACAAAATGCTGGAACCTATATAACTGAAGATGCGATTGATCTTACGTCTATTTATGATAGTATTATAAATGAACTGGATTTTGTTGCTACGCAATTGCCAGGTCAACCAATTGTAAAGAGTACGCTTACTGGTGGTTTTGACCTGATACCCGGCACTCTTGTTGCTAGCAAAGGAACAGCTTCTTTCGATGACCAAGTGATTTCATGGTTCATTGAGCAAATAGTTGAAGAAACAGTTACGCTTACTTACACTATAGCGGCAATTGAGAATACCGTTTGTGGTATTCAAGATCCTGGAACTAGTGTCATAAATTATAAAGATTCTAATTGTCAAGAAATTTCTAGGGTATTTAATAGCCCGGAAGTTTGCGTGCCTTGTCCAATAGTTGCCCCACTTGAAGTAGATCGGGAAAGCTGTAGTAATACTGTAAATTATTCAACTTCTGTTTCACCAGGAGGGTGTGATCCTGTTTCTGGAGAATTTTCATGGAATTTCTTTCTAAATGACACGCTTGTAGGGTCTTCTGATACAGAATCAGGGACGTTCACTTATAGTGGTTCGGAAGTTTTTGAAGGAGATTTCAGAGCAGATTTTACATATATAGGTACGTATGGAAATGGCTGTGACCTTCCTGAGGTTTCAACCTCAAGAATTATTACAATTGATTCTACTCCTGAGCCACCAACAAGTACAGGAGATATTACCGAATGTGAAGAAGACCCAATCCAGACTTTAAATGCAAACGATGCAATTACAGCAACTGCAGGTCAAACGGTAGTGTGGTACGATGCTCCAACAGGAGGTAGTGTAGTTGCTAACCCAATATTAAACACAGTAGGTAGTATAACATATTATGCAGAGGGAAGTACAAGTGCAGACGCATGTTCAAGTGCAACTAGAACATCGGTTGCTTTAACAATTAATCCAGCAGCTTCAGCACCTATAAGTACAGGAGATATTACGGAGTGTGAAGAGAGTCCAATTCAAACATTGGATGCCAATGATGCTATTACAGCAACATCAGGACAAACTGTAGTATGGTATGATGCTGCAACAGGAGGTAATGTAGTTGCTAATCCAACATTAAACACCATAGGTAATATAACCTACTATGCAGAGGCCAGCACAAATGAAGGAGGATGTACAAGTTTTAGTAGAACATCTGTTGCCTTAGCAATAGTAGAAGCTCCAGAGGCACCAACAAGTACTGGAGATATTACTGAATGTGAAGAGAGTCCTATCCAAACATTGGATGCCAATGATGCTATTACCCCAATATCAGGTCAGACTGTAGTGTGGTATGATGCTGCAACAGGAGGTAATGTAGTAGCTAATCCAACATTAAATACAGTTAGTAGTGTAATGTACTATGCAGAGGCCAATACAGATGCAGGCGGATGCCCAAGTGCTACCAGAACATCAGTTGCCCTTATAATAACTGAAGCTCCAGCAGCACCAATAAGTACAGGTGATATTACCGAATGTGAAGAGAACCCTATCCAAACATTGAATGCCAATGATGCTATTACAGCAACGGCAGGACAGAGTGTGGTTTGGTATGATGCTTCAACAGGAGGTACGGTAGTTCAAATCCAACATTAAACACAGTAGGTAGTGTAACCTATTATGCAGAAGCTGTAACAAATAGCGATAGTTGTTCAAGTTTAACTAGAACACCTGTTGTTTTAACCATTGATCCCGCAGCTACAGCACCAACAAGTACTGGAGATATTACCGAATGTGAAGAGAGTCCTATCCAAACATTGGATGCCAATGATGCNATTACGCCAACANCAGGNCAGACTGTAGTGTGGTATGATGCTTCAACAGGAGGTAGTGTNGTGGCTAACCCAACATTAAATACNGTAGGTAGTATAACCTATTATGCAGAGGCAATGCCAAATTCAGGAACTTGTCCAGGTTTTACCAGAACACCNGTTGCCTTAACGATCAATCCTGCAGCTGAAATTCCAACAAGTACTGGAGATATTACCGAATGTGAAGAGAGCCCTATCCAAACCTTGAATGCCAATGATGCAATTACAGCAACGGCAGGACAGAGCGTGGTATGGTATAATGCTCCAATAGGTGGTGATGTTGTGAATAACCCAACATTAAATACTGTAGGTAGTATAACCTATTATGCACAAGGAGTAACAAATACTGATAGTTGCCCAAGTACTGAAAGAGCATCTGTTGTTTTAACCATTGATACAGCAGCTGCGCCGCCAACAAGCACAGGTGATATTACTGAATGTGAAGAAAACCCTACCCAAACCCTGAATGCTAATGATGCTGTTTCAGTACCATCTGGACAGACAGTGGTGTGGTATGATGCTGCAACAGGAGGAAATGTAGTAGCTAATCCAACGTTAAATACAGTAGGTAATGTTACCTATTATGCAGAAGCAATGTCGAGTTCAGGAGCATGTCCAAGTGCTACCAGAACATCGGTTGCCTTAGCGATAATTGAAGTTCCAGCAGCGCCGTCTAGTACAGGAGATATTACAGAGTGTGAGGAGAGCCCTATCCAAACTTTGAATGCAAATGATGCTATTACAGCAACATCAGGGCAAACAATTGTATGGTATGATGCTTCAACAGGAGGAAATGTCGTAGCTAATCCTACATTAAATACAGTGGGTAATATAACCTACTATGCAGAAGCTATTACAAATGTAGGTGGATGCTCAAGTGCTACCAGAACATCAGTTGCGTTAGCAATAATTGAAGCTCCGGCAGCGCCAACAAGTACAGGTGATATTACGGAGTGTGAAGAGAGCCCTATTCAGACACTGGATGCCAATGATGCTATTACACCAATGGCAGGACAAACAATAATGTGGTATAATGCTCCAACAGGAGGAACCTTAGTAGCTAACCCAACGTTAAATACAGTAGGTAGTATAACGTATTATGCAGAGGCAATGTCCAACTCAGGTGAATGTCCAAGTGCTACCAGAACATCGGTTACATTGACAATATTTGAAGCTCCAGCAGCGCCAACAAGTACAGGACATATTACTGAATGTGAAGAAGATCCTATCCAAACTTTAGATGCTAATGATGCTATTACATTGGCACCAGGACAGACAGTTGTTTGGTACGATGCACCAACTGGAGGTAATGAAGTAGCAAATCCAATTTTGAATGTAGTTGGTACTGTTACGTATTATGCAGAGGCTAGCACAAACTCAGGTGGATGTACAAGCAATGAAAGAACGGAAGTTATCTTAACAATCAATCCTGCGGCTGATGCACCAACAAGTACAGGGCATATAACTGAATGTGAAGAAAGCCCTATCCAAACTTTGAATGCCAATGATGCTATAACGGCAACAGCAGGACAGAGCGTGGTGTGGTATGATGCTCCAACTGGAGGTAGTGTAGTGAATAACCCAACATTAAATACAGTAGGTAGTGTAACCTATTATGCAGAGGGAGTAACTAACAGTGATAATTGTTCAAGTTTAACTAGAACTTCGGTTACTTTAACAATTAATCCAGGAGCTGAAGCGCCAATAAGTACAGGAGATATAACTGAGTGTGAAGAAGACCCTATCCAAACTTTGAATGCTAATGATGCTATCACAGCAACATCAGGACAAAGCGTGGTGTGGTATGATGCTCCAACAGGAGGAAATGAAGTATCGAATCCAATATTAAATACAGTAGGTAGTGTTACCTATTATGCAGAGGGAATGTCAAGTTCGGGAGCTTGTCCGGGTGTTGCCAGAACATCGGTAACCTTAACGATTAATCCGGCAGCTGAAGCGCCTATAAGCACAGGAGATATTACGGAGTGTGAAGAGAGCCCTATCCAAACTTTGAATGCTAATGATGCTATAACAGCAACATCAGGGCAAACAGTAGTATGGTACGATGCTCTAACAGGAGGTAATGTAGTGCCTAATCCAATATTAAATTCAGTAAGTAGTGTTACGTATTATGCTGAGGGAATAACTAATAATGATAACTGCCCAAGTTTATATAGAACCCCAGTCAAATTAACAATAGATTCGGCAGCTGAAGCACCAATAAGTTCAGGAGATATTACTGAATGTGAGGAAGACCCTATCCAAACTTTGGATGCCAACGATGCTGTTACAGTCCCATCAGGACAAAGCGTAGTATGGTATAATGCTCCAATTGGAGGTAGCGTAGTAAATAATCCAACATTAAATACAGTAGGCAGTGTGACCTATTATGCAGAGGCAATGTCTAGTTCAGGTGCATGTCCAAGTGCTACCAGAACTTCGGTTGTCTTAACAATAACTGAATCTCCAGCAGCGCCAATAAGTACAGGAGATATTACTGAGTGTGAAGAGAATCCAATCCAGACCTTAAATGCTAACGATGCAATTACAGCAACATCAGGACAGAGTGTGGTATGGTATGATGCTTCAACAGGAGGAAACGTAGTAGCTAACCCAATATTAAATACAGTTGGTAATGTAACGTATTATGGAGAGGCCAGCACAAATGCAGGCGGGTGTAGAAGTGTTACCAGAACATCGGTTGCCTTAACTATAATTGAAGCTCCAATCGCGCCAAAAAGTACAGGTGATATTACGGAGTGTGAAGAGAGCCCTATCCAAACATTGAATGCTAATGATGCCATTACAGCAACACCGGGACAGAGTGTGGTTTGGTATAATGCTTCAACAGGAGGTAGTGTAGTGAATAACCCAATATTAAATACAGTAGGTAGTATAACTTATTATGCAGAGGGAGTAACTAACAGTGATAGTTGTTCAAGTTTAACTAGAACATCGGTTACGTTAACGATTGATCCAGCAGCTACAGCACCAATAAGTACAGGAGATATTTCTGAATGTGAAGAAAGTCCTATCCAAACTTTGGATGCCAATGATGCTATTACAGCAACATCAGGACAAACTGTAGTATGGTATGATGCTCCAACAGGAGGTAATGTTGTGGCTAACCCAATATTAAATTCAGTAGGTAGTATAACCTATTATGCAGAGGCAATGCCTAATTCAGGAACTTCTTGCCCAGGTGTTGACAGAACATCGGTTGCCTTGACAATTGATTCAGCTCCAGCAGCACCAATAAGTACAGGAGATATTGCCGAGTGTGAAGAGAGCCCTATCCAAACTTTGAATGCCAATGATGCTATTACAGCAACAGCTGGACAGAGTGTGGTATGGTATGATGCTCCAACAGGAGGTAGTGTAGTAGCGAACCCAACATTAAATACAGTAGGTAGTGTAACCTATTATGGAGAAGCTAGTACAAATGCAGGAGATTGTAGAAGTACGACTAGAACATCGGTTGCTTTAACAATTGATTCAGCTCCAGCAGCTCCAGTAAGTTCAGGAGATATCACTGAATGTGAAGAGGACCCAATCCAAACTTTGGATGCCAATGATGCTGTTACAGTCCCATCAGGAGAGACTGTAGTGTGGTATGATGCTCCAACTGGAGGTAGCGTAGTGAATAACCCAACATTGAATACAGTAGGTAGTGTAACGTATTATGCAGAAGCAATGTCCAGTTCAGGAATTTGCCCTGGTGTTTCTAGAACATCGGTTACCTTAACAATTGATTCAGCTCCATCAGCACCAATAAGCACAGGAGATATTACTGAGTGTGAAGAGAGCCCTATCCAGACTTTGAATGCCAATGATGCTATTACAGCAACATCAGGACAGAATGTGGTATGGTATGATTCTTCAACTGGAGGTAATGTAGTGGCTAACCCAACATTAAATACAGTAGGGAGTATAACCTATTATGCAGAGTCTATTTCAAATGCAGGCGAGTGCCCAAGTGGAAACAGAACATCGGTCGCCCTAACAATTAATCCGGCAGCTGCAGCACCAATAAGTTCGGGAGATATTATTGAATGTGAAGAAGATCCTCTCCAAACATTAGATGCTAATGATGCTATTACAGTAGCATCGGGTAATAGTGTAGTATGGTATGATGCTGCAACTGGAGGTAATGTAGTGGCTAACCCAACATTAAATACAATAGGAAATATAACTTATTTCGCAGAGACAATGCCTAATTCAGGAGCTTGTCCAAGTGCCACCAGAACATCGGTTACTTTAGCTATTATCCAAGCATTAACAAGTACAGGAGATATTACTGAATGTGAAGAAGACCCTATCCAAACTTTAGATGCTAATGATGCTATTACACCAGCATCAGGACAAACTGTTGTATGGTACGACGCTCCAACAGGAGGCAATGTGGTAGCTAATCCAATTTTAAATACAGTAGGTAGTATAACTTATTATGCAGAGGCAATGTCTAGCTCAGGAACGTGTCCTGGTGTTTCTAGAACATCGGTTACATTAACGATAATACAATCTCCAACAGCACCAACGAATGGAGGAGATATTACTGAATGTGAAGAAGACCCTATCCAGACTTTGAATGCCAATGATGCTATTATACCAACAGCAGGACAGACCGTGGTGTGGTATGATGCTCCAACAGGAGGAAATGTAGTAGCTAATCCAATTTTAAATACAGTAGGAAATGTAACCTACTATGGAGAATCTAGTACAATCTCAGGTGAATGTACAAGTGATAACAGAACTTCAATTTCCTTGGCGATAATTGGAGCTCCAGAACCACCAATAAGTACAGGCGATATTGCTGAATGTGAAGAGAATCCTGTCCAAACTTTGAATGCCAATGATGCTATTACAGCAACACCAGGACAGACAGTGGTATGGTATGATGCTCCAACAGGAGGTAATATTGTAACAAACCCAATTTCAAATACAGTAGGTAGTGTAACCTATTATGCACAGTCACAGGAGGAGAATTTTGATATAGGAATTTGTGTTAGCTTAACACGTACTCCAGTTACCTTAACGATAATTGAAGCTCCCGAAGCACCTACAAGTACAGGTGATATTACTGAATGTGAAGAGGACCCCATCCAAACTTTGGATGCCAATGATGCTATTACAGCAACTTCAGGACAGACAGTGGTATGGTATGACGCTTCCACAGGAGGTAATGTAGTAAATGACCCAACTTTAAATACAGTGGGTAGTGTAACGTATTACGGAGAGGCTAGAACAAATGCAGATGGATGTCCAAGCTTAGATAGAACACCAGTTGTCTTAACGATTATTGAAGCTCCAGCGGCACCAATAAGTTCAGGTGATATTACTGAATGTGAAGAGGATCCTATCCAAACCTTGAATGCCAATGATGCTATTACGGCAACAGCAGGACAGACCGTGGTTTGGTATGATGCTCCAACAGGAGGAAATGTAGTAGCCAATCCAACATTAAATACAGTAGGTAGTGTAACCTATTATGCAGAAGGCGTAACTAATAGTGACAGTTGTCCAAGTCTAGATAGAACATCTGTTACTTTAACAATAGATCCAGCAGCGGAAGCACCAATAAGTTCAGGAGATATTACTGAAGATGAGGAGGATCCTATCCAGACATTGAATGCTAATGATGCTATAGTAGCAACAGCAGGACAAACTGTGGTATGGTACGATGCTCCAACAGGAGGAAATGTTGTAGCGAACCCAATTCTAAATGAATTAGGAAGTATAACCTATTATGCGGAAGGATTAACAACAGGTAGTAATTGCCCAAGTTTAAATAGAACACCGGTTACCTTAACAATAAATCCAGTAAACACTACCGATGCTATCAATGATATCAACGATACGTTTATTAACCTTTCTGTTAGTGGAAATGTACTTACCAACGATGAGGATTTACAAGGTGACATTCAGACGGTAACTACAACTGGAACTATTACTACTGCTCAAGGTGGAACTGTCGTGTTGAATTCCGATGGTAGCTATACATATACGCCGCCAGTTGACTTTACAGGTGAAGATACTTTTGAATATTCTATTACAGACGACGGAAATCCTATGATGGTTGATACCGCTACTGTAACAATACAAGTACTTCCAGTAGATACTACAAATAACACAACAATAGCTAACGATGATATTGCTGGAACCGAAATAAATGTTCCAGTTATTGGAAATGTATTGGTAAACGATATTGACATTGAAGGTGATATACAATCAGTTACTAATGTTGGTACTTTTACTACAACACAAGGTGGCTCGATTACAATTGCTGCCAACGGTAGTTTTACCTATACACCACCAATCGATTTTACAGGTGAAGATACTTTTGAATATTTTATTGAGGATGATAATCTAAATATTGCGACAGATTCGGCAATCCTTACGATCACAGTGGATGATGATCCTGATAATGATATAAACCGTACCTACGCAAATGATGATGCTTATATTGGTATTCCAGGAGCTACCATTAATGGAAACGTAAGCGACAACGATAGTGATCCAGAAGGCGATGACCAAATAGTTGCTACTACACCAGTTGTAGCGCCACTAAATGGAACGGTTACCTTAAATAGCGATGGTTCTTTTATCTATATACCAACCGATCCTACTTTTACAGGAACAGATCAATTTGTATATAGCGTATGTGATACAGGTTCACCACAAGCGTGTGATGAAGCTACAGTATACATTACAATAGGAGGGGAACCAAATACTACAGATGCTATCGATGATATCAATGACACATTGGTAAACACACCAGTAAGCGGAAATGTATTAACAAATGACGAAGACCTTCAGGGAGATGAACAAACAGTAACAACGACGGGAACAATTGCTACCGCTGAAGGTGGTAGTGTCGTACTAAATGCTGATGGTAGTTATACTTATACTCCATTACCAGGATTTGTGGGCACAGACAGTTTCCAATATAGTATTACTGATGATGGAAATCCACAGGCTACAGATACGGCAAATGTTGTGATCGAGGTACGCGACGGTAACGGACCCAACAGTACTATTGCTAATAACGATATAGCTACAACCGAGTTAAACACTTCGGTGCTTGGCAATGTATTGGTAAATGATATCGATTTGGAAGGCGACGACCAGACAGTAACCACAGTAGGGACCTTCCCAACAGACCAAGGCGGAAGTATTGTTATTGCTGCAGACGGCAGCTTTACCTATACACCACCCGCAGACTTTATTGGCGAGGACACCTTTACTTATAATATTGAAGATGATAATGTAAACCAAGCAACCGATAGCGCGGTACTTACTATTACAGTAAACCCAGCACAGCTTAATACAACAGATGCGAATGATGATGCGTATGCAGGAAACCAAGGCGGAATCATTACGGGGAATGTATCAGATAATGATAATGACCAACAAGGGGATAACCAGATCGTGAACACGACACCAGTATCAGGGCCAACAAATGGAACTGTAGTCTTGAATGCAGATGGAAGCTTTACATATACACCTAATGATCCAAATTTCAGTGGGCCAGATAGTTTTGTATACAGTGTATGCGATGACGGTTCACCAGTTGCATGTGATGAGGCAACGGTAAGTATTATCATCTTCGGAATAAATACAACAGATGCTATCCTAGATATTAATAATACATATATCGATCTTGCGGTTGAAGGTAATGTACTTACCAACGATGAAGATGCTCAGGGAGATGCCCAAATGGTTACGACTGTAGGGACGTTCCCAACAACTGAAGGAGGAAGTATTACAATTGCAGCAGATGGTAGTTATACGTATACTCCACCAGCAGGTTTCACAGGCGAAGATACGTTTACGTATGCTATTATAGATGATGGTAATCCTACAGCAACCGATAGTGCAATATTATACATAGAGGTGCTTCCGTTAGATGACCCATCTAATCAGCCACCTGTTGCCAATCCGGATACAGCTTCAACCGAAATAAATACATCGGTAACGGGTACTGTAATTGTAAACGATTACGATACCGATGGAGATAACATTTCAGTTACTACTACCACAGTAACAACTTCTGAAGGTGTAGTGGTGACAATAGACCCTATAACAGGAATATATACCTATACACCACCAACAGATTTCGTAGGTGTTGATACGTTTACATACACCATTTGTGATGATGGTATTCCTTCCTTATGTGATGACACTATTGTAGAAATTACAGTTATCGACGTGAATGATGAAGACAATAATACCTTCGCTAATGACGATGCATATAACGGTAATCCAGGTGAGGATATCATTGGAAATGTTTCAGATAACGATAGTGACCCAGAAAATGATAATCAAACTGTAGCAACCACTCCAGTTATAGCGCCGCTTAATGGAACGGTAGTGCTTCAGCCAGATGGTAGTTTTGTCTACACACCAACAGATCCTACTTTTGTAGGTACAGATCAGTTTGTTTATTCTGTTTGTGATGATGGTACGCCACAAGCGTGTGATACAGCAACTGTATATATCACTATTGGGGAAGATAATAATACAATTTTTGCAATCGATGATATTAACGATACGTTTGTAAACACTGCAGTAACTGGTGATGTTTCAACGAACGATGACAATTTAGATGGTCCAGCCGGTACAGAAACGTTTACTTTGGTAAGTGGACCAACAGCGGGAGGTACTTTAGTTTTCAATGCCGATGGTACCTATACCTATACACCGTTAACAGATTACATAGGAGAAGATACTTTTGTATATCAAATATGTGACGCGGGTAGTCCGGTAGCATGTGATACAGCAACGGTAACTATTGAAGTCGTTAATGATCCACTTATCGGAAATGATCCTCCAATTGCTAATAACGACACAGCAGTTACTGAAATTAATATTCCAGTAACAGGTAACGTGCTAGTAAATGACTATGATCTTGATGGTGATCAAATTACTGTAACAACAACTACGGTGACTACAGATCAAGGCGTGACTGTGACGATAGACCCTATAACGGGAGTTTACACGTACACACCACCAACAAACTATGTAGGAGATGATTTCTTTACATACACTATTTGTGACAATGGAGATCCAGCTTTATGTGATGATGCAATCGTTTACATCAAGGTAATAGGAAATGATGCTAACATTACAGTAGCAAACGATGACTCGTATTACGGAGAGATTGCAACTACTATTACTGGAAATGTATTAACAAATGATACAGATCCAGAAAATGATAATCAATCGGTGACAAGTGTTACGGTAACTTCACTAAACGGAGTAACGGTAACTATTAATCCTGATGGAACTTTCAACTATACAGCTCCAGTAGGATTTACAGGGACAGATCAATTTATTTATACCATTACAGATGATAATGCTGCAGGTTTTGCAACAGATCAGGCAACGGTTTA
>JGI24518J20066_1000244_pt1 | contig 12563 bp, 10 predicted proteins | sample LinPmetageLP42_FD_20066 | JGI IMG/M metagenome (IMG submission 20066) | reverse complement strand
TTCGTTTTGGTAAGCACGTAGAACCGCCGCTCTTTATCGAGATCACCGTCTGTGAAATCCGTGCGTAAAATCCGGTCGGGAAATTGAGCTTGATATGTATTGCCAAATACCGTAGCGATCTTGTCACTCTTAGTATCGCCCGGAGAGGTAAAAATTTCGCTGCCAGTACCACCTCCCGCGTTGGAATGGACGCTCAAATAAAAACAACGGTTCGCGGGATACTTATTGGCTCTCCGCACCCTGGTTTCAAGACGAACATCCCAATATTCTGGAGCAATATTTACATAGGGTATCTTTAAGCGTGTAAGTTCTTGAATAATCCCGTTTACGATGGCGCGATTAAACTCCCCTTCATAAATAACGTTCCCCGCTCCCCAATCTTTCCTTTTGCCTAGTGTTTGGTAGGTGCCATTAATCAAACCACCGTGACCGTTGTCTAATAGTACAATCATAATTCTTAGATTTAGTTCCTAATTTTGAGGGCTATCTTTTGCTATGTTATTTTAATAATTTACTGGTTAATGATTCTGTTTGTTCTTTAAAATACCACCCTTTTTTTAACTCATTTACATCAATCTCTAGCATAGGGTTCATATGGGCATGCGAATTTTTTAGGCAGAAATGCAATGCGCTGTGTGCATCGTTTATGGCTAATGTGATGGGCGGAAAATTAACGTGATCCAATCGTATCCCATCAATCAGGTTATCATAATTTTCTATCAGCGCTTCAAATTTCTCCTCAGGATATAAATTGCCATCAATATGGTTGGGTAACCGTATTTTAGGAGAGAGGGATAATTTGATGGCTCCTACGTGTCCAGATTCCATCTTTAGGGCTGTATTAGAGGCCGAAAGCTCGGTGGGCGCTATCTTTGCATTTATCTCTGGATAGAGTAGTTTATATACTTGAAAAAAGTATTGATAGCGCTTTTTTCCATTGTAAATAACTTCGGTTCTTTTGGCGACCCGCGAATTTAATTTGGTGTCCGAACATTCTATGAGCAAACGTTCTTTTAAATTCTGGTCGCTCAAAATTGAAATGATAATGGGTTCCAAACTCAGATAGTTAATGGATTGGGACGCACTATCCACTAATTTGCTCAAAATACTATTTCCTTTCCACGGAAGTTTGTTGAACAATGATTTCCAAAGCAATACNGGAGCAGAAAAGAAGCCCGTAACGATAAAAGGAACTTTACTTAATAAATAGGAAAGGAATGCATTGCTCAATACGATATTCTTGACCCGTATGACCGAAAGTTCAAAAAGGTTCGTTTTTAAATCATTTTCATAACTGCTATGCTTTTCAAAAAAAGCAATGTCATTAATCCCTTTTGTTATATTTGATTCTAGCTTTTTCAGTTTTGCTGAAGCAATGAAAGGGTGTTTTTTCCTGAAACCTTGCACGTCTTCCCGAAGCGAAAGTACGGTACTCAACCTACCAAATTCAAAAGCGTATTCTTTTGCCTTTAGGGATGCAAAACCGCCGAAGGCTTCAATTTCTTCGCCCGGCAACTTAATGGTGTTCAGTTTTTCGTTGATGGGCAGAATAGCGGCCCTTTTAGCATTCTCATTTTTTCCGTCGGTATTCAATGCAAAATCAATGATGGTTTTAAATACGGTCTGTGCAAAAATATTCTTGTCGCTTTTTGTAATTATGTTAAGATGCTCGTATGCATCTTTTATTGTTTTTGTTTTCTGTGTATCGACCCCTATTTTTATTTCGGCCAATTGCTTTTTTGTGATCAGTAAACAATTACTAGAAGCTCCTTTTTGATCACAGCTTTTACGCAGTTCGTTAATAAAATACTGCAAAGGGTCTCGGGTCCCCAAAGAGATAATCCCGTTGCGTAGGTTTTTTCTTATTTTGTTAAACGCGGTAGCGATGAGGTCTAGCGTCAAATTTTCGCCCAGATCTGGATTTTTGTCCAAGTATGGAAAAATGGAGTTCCGCAACTTTAAATTTTCTTTAAGGTCGTTTATTTTATGCTCCTCCTTTACACTTCCTTGATTGGTGAGTACCCCAATGATACTAGCAACAGAGCTGGATAGTTTTCCCAGTTCGTTTTGAAGAGCAACCGTTTTGCCATCTATCTTAATGGGTGTAATTCCCTTTAGTTTAAAGGAAGGGTGGTCTTCTTGTCTCACTATGGGGTCTACAAAAAGAATTAGGCGATCCTCATTGCTCAAGTCTCTATTATAATCTTGAAACGTCCCTATTTTAAACGCCTCCCGAATGGGTTCATTATTAAAAGTACCACCGTCCATGTAAGCAAAATTAAAATGATTATAGTCCAATGGCTCAAGAATGTCATTGCCTATAAAGGCATTTTCCTTAAATTTTTCTGGTTGCTCATTTTTGGCGCGTTCCATTTCGGCTTGAATAATTCTAAACGATCGAGGCCATTCCGACTCGGTTTCGGCTCCACCAAATTCGTTGATGAATCTTTTGAGAATCACCGGCTCAAAAGCAATAGGGAAGGCACCACAGGCCAGTGCCGAAGCAGAAATAGTAGACCAGGCGGTTCGATCGCTGAGGTTATATTGAGTTTTTATGTCAGGATCGGGCGTTGCGGTAAATTTTAACCATCGCTCATCGGTAGGTTTTGTCTTTATTTTTTCTTCATCAAACACAAAATCGATCACCCGTAATTCTGAATGGTTTTTAGAACCAACCGATTTAAGTACATTTTTATCCAGTTGCCCCAGGCCTTCATATTTTGAAAGCACCTCAATGGGCAATAGATTGGTAAGGGAGCAGGCAAAAACCACTCGATCGTTGGCTAGGACTTTCTTTCGGGAGCTATCCACACCGCTATCGTTCATGAGGTAAAGTTTCGTCAGTTTTTCTAGCAAGGCTCTATCTAATAGGGCAAAACCTGCATTTTGATCGGCTTTAAAGTCCTTTTTAATTTTGTTTCCGAAGAGCTTTTTAGAGTTTACTTCGTTTACCCATATTTTTTTCTGAATTTTTTGCGATAACTGAAGCGCCAGCAATTCTTCTTTTTTAGCATGTTTTTCAACCAACGCTGTATTGCCATCAAAATAATCTTCAGCTAATTCCTGAAGCAGATCGCTAACCGAAAGTTTTGAATCATATAGTGGCATCATAGATTGATAATCGATCAAGCACTTAAGCATAATGGTAAGTGCAATGGCACCCGCACTCGCACCACTCATTCCATCTATGATAACGTCATCATAGGGATTGCCATCTTCATCTTGACCATAGAGAATAAGAAGTTTTAGCGCTTCGGTGAGGGAAGATCCAGAAAAAGAACCGAGTGAAACCCCGCCACCCATTGCCAAACAAACGCGAAGTGTTTTTGCCATACCAAAAGATTAATGAATAGTATAATTATAAAATTGTGCGAGGGAATACTACTAGTCTAAGATAGTTAATTTATTTAAACCAATAATTATCAACATATTAAATTAAGAAACAGTTATTTTTTGTCACTAAGTTTCCTGTCGATAATCGAAAATAGGGCATTAGGTTTATTTTTCTGTAGCATATCAAACTCAGTTGCTAATTTTTTGTCAATTCGGTTAAAAGCATCGTTTCTTTTAATGGGGACAGTTCGTGATGTTGCTGCAGCAATTTGATCTTGCTCAGCGGTGTATGACTCGTGATGCACCCGTTTTATGTTGCCCTGTGTCTTTACAAAACTTCGGCGATACCAAAAAAACAGTAATATCACTACGACTGCTGTGGCGAGTATTACCACTACATAATTGAGTATGGTGATAAGTTCAATTTTCATATTCAATGTCCTTTTGTTTAAATGCACCAATAGCATAATTAAGAGCAAATTGCGAGATTAAATTGTTACTTGAAACTCCCAACAAATCAAAATCGCTCCCAAAGTCGTAGGTAAGAACTAGGTTGTCTGATATTCTGTAATTGAATCGCACCACATATTTTGAATTTGATTCGGTACGTTCCCGAAACGCAAGGTTGTCTTCAGTGAAGAAGTTGCGCTCCCGTCTCGAAACACCCTCCAATTCAAAAGAAAACCTTTGCGCCTTAAACACTAGTTTAATGCCTACATCGAGTGCATTTTTTTGATATTCCTGCTGCTGTACTATCGATCTATAGTAATCCAAGTGAAAACCCTGATACTTTACAATGCCTAGAAACTCTATCCAGCCTGTGTCGTAAGGTTGGTAACTGGGCGTGACCCAAAAGGCATATTGAGGTACCGTGGAAAAGTCTGTCTCGTTGGTAGGAAAATCGATGGCCAAAGCCGCCGCTACTTCTAGTTTAAAACCTTTTCTATCCGCAATCATTTCTTGTAGGGACAATAAATTGCGTTCTAAGTCTGAAAAGTATTTGTTTTCAGCTAGGTCATCAATGTAGGCGCGGTACGAACTTCCATCGGTAGACATGCTGTCTAGGTTTGCTAACAAATGTACTTTAAGCTGATCGATAGTTTCCAGTTTCTCCGTTTCAGAGAGGGACGAAGGAAACACCTGATTGCGCTGTATAAAAAGTTGTGTTGTGAATTGATCGACGAAAGCTTCTTTTGTACAATTTTGGCAATCCACGTTCATGAGTACGGGAAGTAAGCGGGTGGTGAATTTTAAATCCTCCTGTAGTGCGCGATATCTGGTTTCTAATGTTCCTTTTTCCAATTTTGTTCCCCGCCAAAGCATCGTTCGCAGTCCGATAGCTAAAGACGTATTTTTATGTCCTATGGAATCTGGTATAATTAAATTATTGGAGGTGGCCAGCGAGACCGTGAAATTTTGCTTTATGTTTTCAAGCGGGTCCTCCTGCAATATAAATGCTTCGGTCGTTATTTTTCTGTCTTTTTTTAACCAATAGGGCGATACTTCGATATTTACTAATCTATTGAGGTTGATACCACCTTCTTCAGTTAAAAAATCAGTAAAAAGGCTTACTTCAAGTTCGTTCCACGACTTTGGCCTTGTTATTTCGTTGGGCTCATTACCCAATATCTTGGAGGCGGGCGAAGAAGGCGCACGAATTTGGCTGAGTACTGTTTCTGTAGATTCTTGACCCTTACAAAAACTGAAACACAGTAAATATATACCTGCACAAAAAAAGAATGAGTTCTTCATTTTTTAAAGTTTACGGTAAGGATTATTGAAGGTGTAGCGTCTTCTTTTTTTAGGTTTTCATGCGCGTAACAAATCACACCATTTACATTATAATTTATCGCTACAATGGCTATATCGTCTTTAAGATTAAGTGCCTTGGAATAAATGATAATGTGCTTTCCAATAAATTGAGCGGCCTTACCGATTATAACAGAGCCTTCATTGCGCCATTCGTGATCATAGTACGTTTCGTTTTTTGGGATGTCAATAATATGATATGACTCGGTTCCAATAAGTGATTTATGGTCCACCGAGATGGAGATTTGATCTTTTGGATTTGTGATCGTGACATCTTTTTCAACTTTAAATAGTGCCATCGGGTTCGTTTTAGAGGGTTCTTAAAAATAGGTATCTAAAATATCCTTGTTCTCTATCTAATTAATAATGAGAGGGTAATAAAGATACAAAAAATATTACTGAGTGATTTATTTTTGAACTATCGTTATTTTTCGGGAATGTCATCAATCGAGTTTAGTTGCATACAGATTGGTAGAATGCTTTTATGGAACCCCCATTTTTTTATTCGACATAGACAAAAGTTTCATCGTGCGCTATATACGTTATTGGTCCTTTAAGGGAAATGACAATACTGTCTTTTATCTCAAGTGGGCTCTTATCAAACCGTTCTAAAAATTCGAAATGCATTGCAATTAGGAAAAGACCTTGACGGTGCACCCCAACGATGCCCTTTTTGGCTTCCTGGTTGTAACGGTCAACCAGCGTTTGGGTTGTTTCAGTTTGAAAATTTTCTCTGTACTCTAAAATTACTGCTTTGTCCCCACTACGAGGAATGTATACATATTCCATAATTAGATTATATTAAGTTAATAAACCACATTACGGTAAACGAAAGCTCAATGGAAAGTAATAACACATTTTTCCTTAGATAGGCTCATTGTTTTAGCACCTTCGCCTGTTTTGGCAGGTTGCTACCTCATTTAAGAGGTTCGTAATGATGACATAAAGATACAGGTTTTATACAATATTCCAAAAAAAGATATTTTTCAGAAAGTTGAAAAGGTTTTAATTTTATCCTTTCCGAAGCTATTGGATACGTTTTTTTTCAGAAAAAAAAGCAATTATTAGCTAAAAAACGGCTTCAATTTGTGGGTATAAATTTCAGTAAAATCTGATATGACCAAATCTGCTTGCGAATAATCCTGCGAAGTAGAATGTTTGCTATCGTAGCCCACACAAAATATACCGGCACCTTTGGCCGCTTTTATGCCATTGGTGGAATCCTCTATTACGATACATTCTTTGGGCAATGCGCCGGCTGCTTTTGCGGCTTTTTCAAATATTTCTGGATGTGGCTTGCTTTCTTTGAGATCGGCACCACTTAATTTGGCTACAAAATAGGGGTTGAGGTTAAAGCGGTCAAAAATGCGATCGATATTCGGCATAGAGGCTGATGAGGCCAAAACAAGTGTCAAACCGTTTGTATGGTATTCCTTTATCAAGTCGAACACCCCGTCGAGGAGTGTAAGTGAATCGTCGTTTTCAAAGAGGTATTTAAAGTGTTTTCTTTTTATAGTAACTAAGGTTTCGGGCGCAAGATCCAACTTAAAGTGACCAACTAATTTTTTACAGATATTTAAGGTGGATTGCCCTGTGAATGAAGTGTACATTGCTTCAGTAACCGAAATGNTNACTTCTTCAAACATTAAAAAATAGGCTTTTCTGTGGAGGGGTTCCGTATCCACAATCACTCCATCCATATCAAATAAAATAGCTTTTAGCATGCTGGATATACATTTATTGTAAGCGGCAAAGATACTTAAAGAGGAAAGAAGTCCTTAGCAAAGTTTTTTTATTTGATTGTTTATTGCTCGCCTTAAAAAGAATATTTTTGAATACTCATAGATAGAAAAAATACGAATGATTTTAGATACCATAAAAAAACGCCGGTCGGTTTACCCAGAACAATATAACGACACCCCTGTTACTCGGAATGAAATTACGCAGATCCTGGAAGCGGCAAATTGGGCGCCTACCCATAAAAAGACAGAGCCATGGCGCTTTAAGGTTTTTAGGGAAAGTGCTAAAGAAAATTTAGGTACTTTTTTAGCGGATAAATATCAGGAAACGGTTGAAAATTTTTCAGAATTCAAACAGAATAAAATTAAACTGAAAGCTTCAAAGTCATCTTGTGTCATCGCTATCTGTATGCAACGGGATCCAAACGTGTCACTGCCAGAATGGGAAGAAATAGCAGCGGTAGCTATGGCAGTACAGAATATGTGGTTGGTCGCCCATGACCTTGGCGTTGGAGCCTATTGGAGTTCTCCCGCATTGATACAGTACCTTGGAGAACATGTACATTTGAATGAAGGTGAAAAATGTATTGGGTTTTTCTATATGGGAAAATACGATGGGAAATTATTTGAAGGGGTTCGTAAATCTGGGATCCATACAAAAACGGTCTGGATATAAACACGGAATGATTTTAATCGTAGTCTGATAGTCTTCATATGGGGATAAGCTCTATTTAGATGGCTATTTAAGGTTGTTACGATTTCATAAATAGATATATTTCTGTAAGCAAGATGTAACTTCTGGACCTTTAGCCTTTTTAGGTGATTGTTTTTAATATGAGCCCGTATCTGCATATGAAGATTTTCATTACTACATGGAAGCTTGAAAGCTAGTTGATAGCATTTATTTGCTAAGTACGCATCTAAGGTGTTAAAGTGAGTACAATTATTCCGATATTCAGTTCGATTTTAAAAGCTATTTTCTTTCAAATTGTGCATTTTGTCGATAAAAAACTACAGCACATCTAAAATTATATAATTACCATGTAGGAATTTGCCACAATAACAATCTGTGTTCTATTTTTACACCATATTTAAGCACATGATGAGAAATTACATTTCAATACTCTTTTTTATAATAGGGTCTGTAATCTATGGTCAAGTGGGTATCAACACCTCGAAACCAAGTGTGGAATCAATCCTAGATATTCAATCTCCTAATAGGGGCATACTACTACCAAGGCTTGCTTTAACGGGGACTCAGAACGCAGCTCCCTTAGTGTCTCATGAAACGGGACTTCTACTTTATAACACCACCACTAGTAGTGATGTGACCGAACGTTATTATTATAACGATGGGACACAATGGTTCGGGATATCTAATATCCAAGATGTTGATATAACCTTAGAAGGGCAAAACAATCATGTTTCTCAGGGAGTCTATTCAACAATTATGGGTGCTTATAATACAGGTATTGGGCAGTATAATTTTAGATATGGAAGTGCTGGAACAAGCAACCTGGCTATAGGATATTTTGTTATGAGCAGGGCTTCTGTTTCTGGTTCTCATAATATCGGTTTCGGGATAAGAACTGTTCATAATGTGACTTCAGGCTCTGCTAATATTGGTTTCGGAAATGCTTCTGGAAGGGCTTCTACCGGAAATAACAACCTGGGTATGGGGCTGTACGCATTAGAAAGCAATAGCACGGGAAATTCTAACGTGGCCCTCGGTTCTGGCGCCTTGCAACGAAGTCGAACCGGCGATTCCAACATCGCCATGGGTTCTGGAGCGTCAGTTAAAAATTTATACGGTAACAACAATATTTCACTTGGGTATATTACTAATGGGGGTGTGGCAACTAGTAATAATATTGCCTTAGGAAGTAATGCAAATTACGAAAATGTGAGCGGTGAAAATAATGTGGCTGTGGGCAATAATGCTATAAACCGAAATAATAGTAGTTCTCATAATATTGCCTTTGGATTATTTGCAAATGTATATATGCGAACTGGAGCCCGCAGCATTGCTTTTGGTAGTTCGGCATTAAATTGGAACGGGACGGGTGAAGACAATATCTTCTTTGGTAGAAATAGCGGTTATTATTCCTATAACGGAGGTGAGAATATTGCTTTTGGACGGGATGCCTTACGATCTGCTGATGGATTTGGAAATATCGCACTGGGTCAATCATCACTAACTCGTAGTGATGGAGATAACCATATAGCAATTGGTTTTGCAGCCCTGCTTACGTTGAGCGATACAAAAACCAACAAGGATGTTGGCAATATTGCGATAGGATTGAACGCCTTACGTAAATTAGAAACAGGATCGTATAATACAGCAGTAGGATATGAAAGTCTATTGGATGCTAATATATACGCCAGAAGTAACGTTAGTCAAAATTCCGCATTGGGAGCCACTTCCTTTCTAACCGGTGTAAATACTTTTAATAATTCAATGGCTTTAGGTTACAATGCTAGAGTTACAAGTTCAGATCAAATCGTACTTGGTGACAATTTTGTCACTGAAATTGGAGGGCAGGTAGACTGGACGATACTTTCAGACAAGAGATTAAAATATAATATTCAGGAAAATGTGCCTGGGATACAATTTATTAATAAACTGCGACCAGTGAGTTATACTATTAAGAAGGATGCATCTCTTAACTTTCGAGCCATGCATGAAGAAGAAATGGGCGCGGAAAAATTAAGGACAGACACCTCTGTTGACTCTGGTTTTATTGCACAGGAAGTGGAGAAAGTGAGTAAAGATATTGGTTTTGATTTTAATGGTATTTCCGCTCCAAAAAATGCGGAAGATGCATATGGATTAAAGTATCGAAGTTTTGCGGTGCCTCTTGTGAAAACACTTCAGGAACAACAAGAAATCATAAAAAAACAACAAGAATTAATTAAGGCAATTAAAGTGCGTATTGAGAAGCTTGAAAAAGAGTAACAATGCTATTTATAAAAATATTAATAGGAAATAATATGAAAACAAAATACATATTGCTAGCAGTACTTTTTAGTACTTTAGTTTCCCAGGCCCAGGTAGGTATTGGAACCAATACCCCCAGCCCTTCTTCTATACTTGAAATCGCGTCTGATGACAAAGGAATACTAATTCCTAGAGTTGAGTTAAGAAATACCACTTCATCTTTTCCATTGTCTAGTCATATTACGAGTATGATGGTATTTAACACGGCCACCACGAGCGATGTAATTCCTGGATTTTATTACAGTTTAGGTTCAAAATGGGTACGTTTAAACAATTTTGATGATGTAGATATTCGTTTTGTCGGTAATAATAACCATGTATCAAAAGATGCAGGGATAGGAAGTAATGGAACTTCAGTAGGCTCTTCTGCTTTTAATGTCGCGATTGGTCAAAATAGCATGAGTAGTAATGTTTCTGGAAATTCTAATGTGGCACTAGGATTAAACGCCCTCACAAACAATACTACTGGACATAGCAATATGGCTCTTGGAGAGAATGCAATGTTTAGTAATATTAATGGTGTTAATAATGTTTCTTTAGGACCAAATAGCCTGTATGGTAATATAAGTGGTGGAGGCAACGTAGCCTTAGGTGTAAATTCCATGCTGTCTAATGTTGATGGCAGCCAGAATGTAGCTTTAGGGCCAAATGCGCTACAGAGTAATACCGCGGGTAACAGCAATATCGCTATTGGCGACTCTGCGTTGAATAGTAATGATAATGGAAGTTCCAATGTTGCAATAGGGGAAAAATCATTATTCAGTAATCAAAATGGTAGTAATAATATCTCCGTAGGCCTTAACAGTTTATACAGTAATACGTCGGGAAGAAACAATATAGGCATGGGGGTGTCGTCACTTACAAGCAACATAAATGGCACAGACAATATTGCCCTAGGAACTCAGGCGATGTCTGCTAATACTTCGGGTTCTCATAATGTTGCCATAGGAGTGTCGGCCATGGAAAATAATAGTAACGGCCTAGACAATATTGCTATTGGAAAGGATGCCCTGCTAAACAGTAATGGTGGTGCAGGTAATGTTGCCATCGGGGTGCGAGCGCTTCAAAATAATCAAAACACCAATTTTAATGTTGCTATTGGTTATGAGGCATTAACTAGTAATACAATAGGAAGTAACATAGCAATAGGAACTAGAGCTTTACAAAACAATACCGTTGCCAATAATAATGTAGCGACCGGGCGAGAGGCCCTAAAGAATAATATTGTGGGTGAAAATAATACTGCTATAGGAGAAGGAGCCTTATCTAATAATACATCTGGTAACAATAATACGGCTTTTGGAGCATTGGCATTTACAACGGCCCCAGGATCTATTAATAACTCAATGGCCTTGGGTTATAATGCTCAGGTGACTAAAAGCAACCAAATATGGTTAGGGGACACGAATGTAACCGAAATAGGGGGAAATGTTGATTGGACAGCGCTAAGCGATGGCCGTTTCAAAACAAATGTTAAAGAAAATGTGCCTGGCCTGGATTTTATATTAAAATTAAGACCTGTAACTTATTATTTTGACAAAGATAAATTAGATGCTTTCCGAAACATCCCAGCCAAAATTAGAACTAAATCTAATGAGCAACCAAAGCTAGAAACCGGTTTTATCGCCCAAGAGGTTGAAAAGGCCGCTAACGAAGTTGGATATGATTTTAGCGGTGTGGCGTCCCCATCAAACGAGAACCAATTGTACAGTTTACGTTATGGAACTTTTGTGGTGCCATTAGTAAAGGCAGTTCAAGAACAGCAAGCGGTTATTGAGACCAATAACAAAATACTCGAAGATCTTTTAAAACGAGTGGAAAAACTTGAGCAAAAAGCAGGGCAAAATTAATATTTTGTACCAACAGCTTGGTTTCTTTTAAATTATATATAAGAATCAATCTCCTATAAATCTTAGTAAATACGTAAAGATCAGCGTAAAACCTCCTTTTTTTAAAAAGTTTAAACTAAAAAGTTAGTTTAAACTAATTTTTTAGTTATATTTGAGTATTGAAATCAAAAATAATGAAACAACTTACAAAAGCAGAAGAGGATATTATGCAAATCCTTTGGGAACTAGGTGAAGCCAATGTAGCGGCTATTATAGACGAACTGCCTAAACCCAAACCTGCCTACAATACAGTATCTACTATTGTTCGTATTCTAGAAAGTAAAGAGTTTGTGCATTATCGCAAAGAAGGGCGTGGCCATATATACTATCCTATTGTAAAGAAAACCGCCTATAGTAATCAATCAATCAATAAATTGGTAGATGGCTATTTTCAGGGTTCGTTTAAGAGTATGGTTTCCTTTTTTATGAAAAAGAATGATATCAGTATTACAGAGATGGAATCTATCATGAAAGAAATCAATAAAAAAGAAAAATCATGATACACTACTTACTACAAACACTGGTTTTTATGCTACTTTTTTTGGTAGTGTATGACTTATTCTTAAAGAAGGAAACCTTCTTTTTCTATAACCGTTTATATTTAATTTTAACACCTATCGCAAGTTTCTTATTACCGGTGATCAAAATTGACGGTATACAGGAGCAAATCCCCCAGCAATTTATAGTGACTTTACCTGCTGTGATTATTGGAGGCGCATCAAGCACAGATAGTGTAACGGCTAATACCGCTATTGCTGCTGAAGGAATTACAGCAAGTACCACACTCTTAGAGAT
>JGI24518J20066_1000240_pt1 | contig 12733 bp, 10 predicted proteins | sample LinPmetageLP42_FD_20066 | JGI IMG/M metagenome (IMG submission 20066) | reverse complement strand
TTAGCTTCGTTTTTAGTCAAAGGAAATACAAAGGACAAAGTGCTTTTCATTTTTGATGAACCTACGACCGGACTTCACTTTCATGATATCAAAAAACTATTGGCTTCCTTTAACGCATTATTAGAAAAAGGACACACGGTAATTGTGGTAGAGCACAACTTAGATCTTATTAAGTGTGCCGATTATATTATTGACCTTGGTCTGGATGGCGGTACTACGGGTGGGCAAGTAATCGCACATGGAACTCCCGAGGAAGTTGCAAAAAACAAGGAGTCTTATACCGCGGCATATCTTAGGGAAAAAATTTAGTATATTTAGGATAGAAACTAGACTATCATGAAAAAAATACTACTTCTCTTTACGATTTTAATGACTACTAATTTTTACGCTCAGGAATATATACCCATGTTAGAAGAAGATCATGAATGGGCAGTTCCTTTTTATGGATGTTATGAAGGATGTTATTCTGGAATGAACAGTTATTATTTAGGTGAAGCAACAATGATTGATAACAAAATTTATTATCCAGTAAATGATGATTTTTGTTATTTGCGTGAAGAGAATGGACTTGTCTACGGTCTTTATAACAATGAAGAATTATTAATTTACGACTTTACACTTGAACTAGGAGATAATTTTACTTTAGAGTATGGTGACGATTATTACTGCAGTAGTTTAAATTTAGGATCTCCTGTTAATTATACAGTCTCTGCCGTATATAACATATTATTAGCTGGGCAAGATCGCAAAGTGATAGAGCTTGAAAGTGAAAATTTTCCTGTAGTGGAGTTATGGATAGAAGGCATAGGATCTAACAGGGGGCTTTTCCCTTATGGGCTAGATTACCATACGGGTTCAGAATTGGCTTGTTTCACAGAAGATGGGGTTACTTATTTCTTTAATGATTATAAAAAATGTGAAGCAAGATTAGGAATAGAAAGTTATAATTTAGACCAAATAGTCCTATCACCTAACCCTGTAAGTGATACTTCGATCTTACAAGTACCTTTTGAGGCATCTGTTGATGTCGTCAAGTTTTTTGAAATTACAGGTAGATTAATTAAAGAATTTAAAGTTACTTCAGAAAACGTTCAGATTTCAACATCAGACTATACGAGCGGAATTTACTTTTATCAAGTTTTTTCAGAAGAGAAACTCCTTAAAACTGAAAAGTTTATCATTAATTAGTTGTAATTCTCTCCTTTCATAACAACGTACATTTTTCTTTTTGGCACGGCTATTGGTTTTTACTAATCAAATAGCGCGAACTGGTATCGCTTTAAATACCGGTAAACCCAAAATAGAGAAGTATGAAAAAAGCGATCTTATTAGTAGCTGTATTCCTAGGAGGGATCACTACGCAGACTTTTGCCCAACGCCGCCAGAATGTAACGATACAACCAGAAAATGCGAATCATTATTCCAATAAACAGTCAATTAGTTTTGTGGAAGACGGAATTCTATTTTCTGTAAATCCCGAGGGTGCCTTTGATTTTTCGTTCTTAGAAAACGGAAAAAACAAGCATGATAAGGGGTATAAAAATCATAAAGTGAATTATTATGGAAAGGAAAAAAAGAACCATCACGATCATTCAGATTATAAAAAAAGAGGAAAGATCAAAACCGATGATTATGGTAACATCGTGAAAATTGGAAAAACCAAAATCGACTACAATCGATACGGTAGTGTCATCCAGATAGGACATGTACCTTTATTTTATGTGCACGGTCGCTTACAACGTGTCGGTAACTTAGAGATTAACTACAACAGGTTTGGTGACATAAGAGATACTAGAGGATTTGTAAATCGACATAACAGTAATTCTTGGCATAATGATTGGTATACATATAGTAGAAGAAATGAAGTTACTTTTCGCCCTGAAACTTCAAGGATTAGAAAAGTAAGAAGATAATTAGTTTTTTGGTTGGTTAGTTTTAAATCCGTCGTCATCTCGCAAGAGTTTCGGCGGATTTTTCAATAAGAATAAATCCGCCGCGAAACAGTTCCTTTTAAATGTCTGGTCGTTTAAACCATTTTCAAAACAACNTTCAATGTTATCCTCTAAATTCATCGCCATACAACGATAAATATAACAAACTGATTTTCAGTACAAAAAAATCTTGGCACGGTCGTTGAATACTAATAAATGTACAAAGCTGACCAAAAAATTAAAAGCAAGTACAACCCTCAAAAATTTTAATTATGAAAAAATTCGCAACATTAGTTTTTAGTTTCCTCTTGGTAGGAATGGCAGCAAATGCTAAAACCACACTGGACGAAAATGCTCCAGTAAACGATCGCTACGATGGCAAATCCTACATATTTGTAGAAGGCGGCGTTGAGTTTTCGGTATTTCCGGACGGTCAGTTTGATTTTGTTTATTTAGGACAACAACAAGGCAGCAACGTAAATGTAAGTGTGAACACACCTAATGTCAATATTAGCTATAATTCTGGCTATGACTATGAAACGTATGTACAATATGACGATTATGGCGCGGTGATACAGGTAGAAGATGTGCCTGTTTATTACGATGAATATGGTCGTATCTCACAAGCTGGTGATGTTGAAGTTAGGTATAACGACAGGCGTATTGTTCGTGTAGGAGGTCTCCAAGTACATTATAACAATTATGGCCATTTTTCATATGCTTCAGGATATATTAGTCCATATTACAGAACGTATGTGTATCGCCCATGGCATGTGTATTATGCACCGCCTATCTACTCTAGTTGTGTAGTATATGACTATCCGTATAGAAGATATTATAGCCCTGCGCGTTTCAGTTTTAATGTTCACTTAGGATATTATCACAACAGAAATAGAGTAGCCTATCATAATGCAAGAAGAGATTTTTACCGTCCTGGAAGCCGCGTACATTATAAAAATGGTCGCGTAACTAAAAACAGTAATTATAATCCAAACCGTAGGAATACGTATGTGTCTAATAGCTCTGGAAGAACCAATGCGCGTTCAAATTCTGGAAATAGAGCTTCTAGCAGAGGAAATGTAAGCAGAAATAACGCGGATACCAGAACTGCAAATAGTCGCGGAAATGTGAGCAGAAATACTTCAGCAACTAGAACTTCTAGAGGAAACACTCCTTCTAAAAGTGTAAGCCGAAACACAAATACAAATCGAAATGTAAAAGGCACTACCGCTAGAAACAATAGCACTAGAAAAGCAACTGCCAATAGAACCTCCAATGTTCGTGGTGCAGATCGCACAAAGACCATTCAGCGTTCTTCTAACAGTCGTGGAAAAGTAACAAGAAGTAGCAATACTAGAAATAAAAGCGCAGTATCACAACGAAGTAGCGCTAACAAAACGACACGTTCTCCTGCAAAGCGAAGCACACAGGCTTCAAAAAGCCTTAGCAGAAGCGTAAAAAGTAATAGTAATACGAGATCGTCGAGGTCAACCACTGCAAAACGCAGCTCGCCATCAAGATCTAAATCTTCTGGAAATAGATCATCGTCTAGTCGCTCATCGTCAAGAGGTAGCGGTTTGTAAGATTTTTTGGTTGGTTAGTAGAAATCCCCATGAGACATTAATTTGTTGAATGGGGATTTCGTTTTTTTAAGAGATTTGAGGACTGCTAAAAGACTGTACTAAATAGCTTCAATAAGTGCCGCCATTTTTTTTGTTAGCGCCCTCCTACTGTATTTTTCGATCCCTTTAGAATCTATTTCTAAGCAATTACCTTTAAAACTTTTATAGCAAGCTTCTATATGCTCTTTTAGGGCATTCTTTTTGTCATAGGTGAAAAATATTCCACTATTGGTTTCATTTAGAATCATTTCTATATCACTCGCCATAGGCCCAAGCGCAACAATAGGACGATGGGCAATCATGTATTCAAAAAGCTTCCCCGGTATAATGGCACGTGTCTCTGTACTGTCTATTTCAATTAACAGCAGCAATTGCGCATTGTATTGTAGTTGAAGTGCTTCTTCATGTGGTAAATACCCCAAATTGTTTAACGTATCACCTAGATCATAAGAATGAATGCTATCGATCACATCTTCACTTACAGTACCTGCTAGGGTAATTTCCAGATCATCTTTAAATGCTGAATTTTCTGAAGCAATGCTGCTTAAAACTTCCCATAAAACCGTTGGGTTTCGTTCGCTTAGCAACGAACCTATATGGGCTAGACTAAATTTTTTGTCCAGAATAGGGTATATCGCTTCGTTTTCCTCGTAGCCATTGGTGACCACTTCAATCGGTTTTTCGGTAATTTGTTCAAATTCTTTCTTAGTCGTTGGGCTTGTAACCGTTATCAAATCGGCCGTGTTTAGCACTTTATATTCTAACTGCTTGTGTTTTTTTTCGGAAGCCCTTGTTAACTGAAGCGATTTATGGTAATGTATGGTCGTCCAGGGATCCCTAAAATCTGCAATCCATTTAATCCCTAACAACTCCTGAAGCTGTAGCCCTATAAAATGCAAGCTATGCGGCGGGCCAGTCGTGATGACAGCATCGATCTTATTTTCACTAGCTGCCGAACCTTTTGAAAGATAGTCATTCAAATAACGAACCGAAGGTTTTACCCAACCTACCCGAGCATCGGGTATAAAATAATTGCCGCGCACATAGAGCATCAATTTATCAAGTGACGATTGCTTATTTGAAGGGATTACGCCACTGCTCATCTGTTTCGTTTTCTTTTTTGAAAACAACTGTGCCAGTTTATAAGGTTCCTTTATAGGAGTTTTTAAAATTGTGATATTCTTTGGTACTTCGGCCAGCATCGCCTCATCTACCAACGGATAATGTGGATTTTCTGGAACATAAACAATAGGTTCAATACCGTATTCTTTAAAATAGGTCACAAATTTTAACCAGCGCTGCACTCCTGGTCCACCTGCGGGCGGCCAATAATATGTAATGATAAGCACGCGCTTCATAAGTTATTCCTTTTGTGGCTGTTGTCGATTCTTATAGCTGTAGAAAATCCCGCCAAACAAGACTAATACCAAAACGATGCTACTCGCAAGCGTTATGGTACTACCCGTTTTGATCACTTGTGGTTCAAACTTGAACTCTATTTTATTATTTCCGGCTGGAATAGGCAAGGCACGTAATACATAGTTTGCCCTAATGTGATCAACCGGCTTATTATTTATGTAGGCATTCCAGCCATCCTTGTAATACACTTCAGAAAAAACAGCCAATTGTGGGCTTTTTGTAGAAGCTTCATACACCAGATGTTCTGGTTCATGGCTTACAAGATCGATAGTTGCGGTACTATCTCTTTCTATTTTTGCGAGCGGCAGTTTGTCTTTAAAGTCGGTATGCACCACTGCAGTGGTTTTTGTGTTTAAACTGTCCAATCCTCTAATTTCTTCATTTGCATCCTTGGCTATAATCACATTCTGAACAAACCAAGCATTCCCATTAGCATACGGATTTCTTTGCGCAATAGGGCCTCCATTCTCTTTCTTGACGATGATATATCTTACATTCATCATATTAAGAATCCCGACATCTCCTTTTCTCAAATAGAATTCGTTGATATCGTTGATCCGTCTAGGTTTGGCAGCATGATACCCGCCCAAGGCATTATGATAGTAACTTGCTTGTGCGCTTGTAAAGGCATCATTTGTAGCATCAAAAACCCTGTAATATCCATCGTCTTCTAGGATTTGAATATCCGCCCCATTTTTAGGAAATGGCATTTCCATATTTCGGCTAATTACAAAATCGTCATTATTTACATACCTTCTATCCACGCCTACGAGGTCAATCGCAATTAAAACGACCAATATAACAATCGCTACCGTTTCTTTGATCTTAGCTTTTAAAAATAACCACAACACACCTCCCGTAAGTAGCACAAAAATTAGCGAACGTATGGCATCGCTCATGAAAAGGGACATACGATCGGCCCTGACTGCTTCAATATATTTAAAGGAAAACTCAAACGCATCTGCTATTTGACGATCCAAAGGAGTTGAAAAACCAAATAGCGCTGACTTAAACAGCATAAACACCAAGGTTAAACCACCCACAATTCCGGTTGCCCATAAAAGTGATTTCTGTTTTACTTCCGTTTTAACAACTTTATTAAAATACTGATGCAACCCTACTACTGCTAAAATTGGGAGCACCAGTTCAATAATAACCTGAATGGATGACACCGCCCTAAACTTATCATACATTGGAACATATTCTATAAAGAAATCTGTCAATAAAGAGAAATTTTTACCCCATGAAAGTAAGAGGCTTAAAAGGAACCCGGCTACTGCCCACCATTTTAATCTTCCTTTGATTAAAAATAATGCCAAAACTGCAAGAAATATAATGATGGCCCCTACATACGCTGGTGCCGCCACGATAGGTTGATCGCCCCAATAAGGTCTTGTGTAATATAAAGCTTCATTTGCTTCCTCAGCAGGCGTACCAGATTTAACCAAATATTCCATCACTTGAGAATTCTCTGGAAGTGGATCACCCGAGCCGCCACCCATAAAATTGGGAATAAAGAGATTTAAGCTTTCTAGTTTTCCGTAGCTGTATTCGGTAATATAATCGTAATCCAGTCCTGATGTATTTTCTTTGGGCGTGCCATCTGGGTTTATGGTCAATTCGGTTTTACCACGTGTAGAAGCATCTGCATACTCCTTAGTTGCCATAATGTTTGTGGCATTAAGCCCTACCGCTATTAGAACCCCTAGCGCCATAATCCCGACCGCTTTAAAATAATGTGGTAGCATTTTTTTCTTATACGCATCNACTAAGTAAGTAATACCAATACAGAGCACTAAAAACATGAGGTAATAGGTCATCTGAAAATGATTGGTCACCAACTCCAGCGCCATGGCAATTGTGGTAAGTACAAATCCCCAGAGATATTTTCCCCTAAAAGTTAAAAATATTCCGCTCAAAACGAGCGGCATATAAGCAATGGCGTGTGCTTTTGCATTATGACCAACCCCGAGAATAATTATCAAATAGGTGGAAAACCCGAACGCAATCGCCCCTAGAAAGGCCAGTCGATAATCCACTTTTAAGACTAAAAACAGAATATAAATACCAATAAAATATAAGAGTAGGTAGTCCGCAGGTCTTGGCAAAAACCTAAGTGTTAAATCTAATTGCTTAATATAGTTATGAGGATAGCGCGCTCCTAGTTGATAGGTAGGCATCCCACCAAAAGCAGAATTCGTCCAATACGTTTCGGTACCAGTCGCTTCTTTATAATCTTTTTGTTGTTTAGACATCCCAACATATTGTGCGATATCATTTTGATAGATCGTTTTTCCTGATAATACAGGGCTAAAATAAGCCAGGGAAGCAATCACAAAGAGTATAAGGACAACTAAATGTGGGAGAATTTTTTTAAAAGAATTTTGCATAAAAGTAGCTAAACTATGAATTGTGAAAATTAATCAATTTCTTCATAATCCACGTATTCACCTACAGTTGATTTTGATTTTTTCCCTTTTGTAGGGACTTTATCTATGGTTATACTACCCTCTTTTTCGCGTTCAGGATTGGATTGTGTAGAGCCTCTAAAGGCTTTTTCAAACTTTTCCCCCGCCTTTTTAGCGATATAACGCATAACATAGGGTGCAATAAGTTTAATTAAAAACTTAAGCCCAAAGTATACCAGAAGGATAATTAATATCGTTTTTAACAAAGTCATCATAGCGAGTGCACTATTTTTTTTTCAAAAGTAATAATAGCTTTATAAAAAGAACGCCATGAACTACTAAATAAATGATAAAATCTTATATTTGACCTAAAGCCACAAACTATGCGCAACCTATTTTTATTCCTACTACCTATACTATTAATGCCGTTTAATATACTTACTGCGCAGTATACTGAAAGTTTAAACGCCAATAGACCGGGAGAATCGCAAGGAGCTTTTTCAGTAGGGACTAATGTATTGCAGTTTGAAGCTGGTTTTGGGTTGGGAAAAGAAGACCACCGCTTGCTTGAGACAGAAACCAATGCATTTTTAATAGATTATGCCGTTCGGTATGGTTTACTGAAAGAAGAGTTAGAAATCAGTATTATTGGTTCCTTTCAGTCCAATAATGTGACCGACACCCGAGGTGCCATCGATCGTGAGTTCAGTTTTAGTAATTTTAGAAGCAACACCATTGGAGCAAAATATTTAATTTACGATCCAAACAGAAAACGTGCCTTAGAAGGACCTAATTTATATAGCTGGAAAGCAAATAACAGAACGCAATGGGAAGATTTAATCCCAGCCATTTCAATATATGCGGGAGCAAATTTTGACTTTGAAGATAATCCGTTTACACCAGAATTTGAATCAACCATAAGTCCGAAAATCGTTTTAGCCACCCAAAACAACTTTATAGGCGGTTTCGTTTTTGTAACAAATATTATTGCCGATCGCGTTACAACAGATTTCCCAACCTATGGATATATTTTAACCTTAACCCATACACCCACCGAATGGTTTTCTATTTTTGTAGAGAATCAAGGATATAAAAGTGATTTTTATGCCGACCAGATTTTTAGAGGTGGCGTTTCAGTATTAATTACGAAAGATCTGGAGGTTGATGGTTCTATTTTACTGAATTTTAAAGACACTCCTTCTCGTACCTTCGGAAGATTTGGTGTGGCGTATCGATTTGATATGCACAACAAAGACACCTTTATTGAAGAGACCGGTCGTAGTGGACGCAATAAACGTAGAGAAGATAAAGCAAAAAAGAAAGCTGAAAAAAAACGGAACAAACGTAAAGATGGCTTTGATCCCGACGGCGACTCCCTATAGCAAATTATATGATAACAGTATTACAAGCAACTACCAAAAAAGACATAAAACAGTTTGTAACCTTTCCTTTTAAACTGTATAAAGACTGTCCTTACTGGGTGCCACCGTTGATTAAAGACGAGATGGAAACCCTTGACTCTGATAAGAACCCTGTTTTTAAAAATGCCGAAGCATCCTACTATCTCGCTCAAAGAGATGGAAAAACTGTGGGTCGGATTTCGGTTATTGTAAATCATTTAGAAATAAATGAAATAGGAAAGAAAAAGGTTCGTTTTGGGTGGTTTGATGCTATAGATGATATCGAAGTGACCAAAGCGTTGTTAGAAAAGGTCTATGAAACGGGACGAAAACATAACCTGGAATATGCCGAAGGTCCTGTTGGTTTTTCAAATATGGAGAAAGCGGGCATTCTAACGAAAGGTTATGACGAAATGAACACCATGATCACTTGGTATCATTATCCTTATTACGCAGATCATTTTGAAAAATTGGGATTTGAGAAGCAAGCAACTTGGGTGGAATACAAATTATCGATCCCACCTTCTATTAAAGAAAAAGTTGCTAAATTTTCCAGTATCATCAAACAGCGGTATGAACTTTCGGTCATTCGGTTTAATAATAAAAAAGAAATCCTGCCGTATGTGGATACCATGTTTGAGTTGTTGAACAAAACATACAACACCCTTCAAACCTTTGTACCCATTCAGCAATATCAAATAGACTATTATAAAGAAAAGTACTTCACCTTTATACAACCCGATTATATTACCTGTATCAAAGATAAAAACGGAACTTTGATCGCTTTTTCCATCGTAATGCCTTCTTTTACCAAAGCGTTGAAAAAAGCCAATGGGAGCTTATTTCCGCTAGGATGGTATCATCTTTGGCAAGCCCAGCGTAAAAATGATCGTGCTGCTTTTTACCTCATAGGAATCGATCCCGAATACCAAGGAAAAGGTGTAACAGCCATTATTTTTGAAGAAATGCAGAACCTGTTTAACAGTAAAGGGATTGATACCGTAGAAACAAACCCTGAACTTAAAGAAAACACCGCAGTACAACTTTTATGGAAAGACTACAATCCTGTTCAGCATAAAGAACGCAGTACGTTTCGGAAAGATTTGTAATAATTGGGTGTATTTTCAGTTATAATAGGACTAATCAATACCAAACTATATGAAAAACCTATTTAAAATAGCACTGGCCGTGCTGATTGTTTCCACTTTTGCTTTTACGATCCAACAGAACAATGACACCGATAAAATCGTCGCAGTAATCGACGTAGGTCATGGCGGTACAGATTCAGGTGGAAATGCTGGGTTTTACAGCGAGAAAGAAATTGTACGACAAATTTCAGAAAAAATTGCGCTATTAAATACCAATGAAAATCTAGAGATTCATTTTACACGTGCTGGTGATGCGATGGTTTCTTTGACGGATCGGGTGGCGCTCATCAACAAACTAAATCCAGATGTGGTTTTTTCACTTCATGTGAATCAAAGTAAGAACAAGCGTAATACGGGTGCAGAGATATTTTACAGCACTTTGGAACCGAATGAAAAGTCTAAAAGCATTGCCGAATTAGCAAAGAAAAAAATAGATGAAAGTAATCTGTTTTCTAAATCAAAAATTAAAAATGCGAACTTCTTTATTCTTAAAAACTCTAAAGCGCCTTCCATCCTTTTACAACTGGGCTTTTTGACCAATACTAAAGATATTGAAACGTTAACAAACCCTGATACACAAAGTGAGATAGCAGAAGCTATTCTTGCGACGATTTCGGAAATCTAAGTGTTTTTTTTGACAGTTATTTAATATAAATAAAGAAACCACGAATATACCAGTATAAAGGATATTCGTGGTTTTTTTAATTCGTACTTCGGCAATCGTACCTCGTACTTTATTTTTATTCTCCCATAGCCGCAGCTACTGCAGCCGAAAGCCTTTTATAGGTTCCATTCTCTAAACGTTCTCTTATGGATGAGAAAGCTACTAACGTCTCATCGATATCTTTCATCGTATGAGAAGCCGTCGGGATCATTCTAAGCAATATCAATCCTTTAGGGATTACAGGATATACAACGATAGAACAAAAAACACCGTGATTTTCACGAAGATCCTTAACCAACGCCATAGCTTCTGGAATACTTCCTTTGAGGTACACCGGAGTTACACAACTCTGCGTAGTACCAATATCAAAACCACTTTCTTTAAGTCCGTTTTGTAAGGCATTTACGTTCTCCCAAAGCTTTTCTTTAAGCTCAGGCATGGTACGCAACATATCTAATCTTTTTAAGGCACCTTCCACCAACTGCATTTGCAATGATTTTGCAAACATCTGTGAGCGTAGGTTATATTTAAGATAGTTTATAATTTCTTGGTCAGCCGCAATAAAAGCACCGGTACTTGCCATCGATTTCGCAAACGTGGCAAAATACACATCGATATCTGCCTGTACTCCTTGCTCCTCACCTGCTCCAGCACCAGTTTTACCTAGCGTTCCAAAACCATGGGCATCATCAACAAATAATCTGAAGTTAAATTTTTTCTTAAGGGCTACAATTTCTTTTAGTTTTCCTTGTTCGCCTCGCATTCCAAAAACACCTTCAGATATTAAAAGAATACCTCCGCCAGTCTTTTCGGCCATTTTAGTAGCACGTTGCAAGTTTTTCTCGATACTTTCCATATCGTTATGCTTGTACGTGAAACGTTGCCCCAAATGCAATCGTACGCCATCGATAATACATGCGTGTGCATCTACATCATAAACAATCACATCGTCTTTAGAAACCAATGCATCTATGGTAGACACCATTCCTTGATATCCAAAATTTAACAGGTACGCCGCCTCTTTATCTACAAAAGTTGCCAATTCATTCTCCAACTGCTCATGCATATCTGTATGTCCACTCATCATACGAGCTCCCATAGGGTATGCTGACCCATATTTTGCTCCTGCTTCGGCATCCACTTTACGTACTTCTGGATGATTGGCAAGTCCTAAATAGTCATTCACACTCCAGGTAATTACCTCTTTGCCATTAAAACGCATTCGGTTTCCTATCTCACCTTCTAATTTAGGGAATACAAAGTATCCTTCTGCCTGCTCCGCCCATTTACCTAAAGGTCCTTTGTCTTTATAAATCTTATCAAATAAATCCTTCATCTATAGTCAATAGTTTATTTATAAGCCGCAAAAGTACTCAAATAAAGTAGGATTGCAATAAATTTCTAAAACTCAGCACTCAATTTATCAACATCAAATGTTCAAATCATTATATCTCAAATAAAAAAATCCCGATACCAAACATGATATCGGGATCCGTTAACTATTTAATGCCTTTATTTTATATAGGAAATGCCGTCTTCCTTTACAGTTTCAATGTCTAAGAATCCTTGTTGTTCCATCCATTCGTCGTTATAAATTTTACTCATATAACGGGATCCGTGGTCAGGGAAGATGACTACAATATTGCTGTCTTCTGTGAACTCACCTTCTTCTTCCAGTTGCTTTAACCCTTGCATGGCTGCGCCACTGGTGTAGCCTACGAACAATCCTTCAGTTTTAGCAATTTCTCTTGCGGTGTGTGCGCTACTTTCGTCTGTAACCTTTACAAATTCATCAATCGCGTCAAAATCTGTAGCTGTCGGTATCAAGTTTTTACCCAACCCTTCTATTCGGTACGGATAAATCTCGTTGGCATCAAATTCTCTTGTTTCATGGTATTTCTGTAATACCGAACCATAGGCATCAATACCAATGATCCTAATTGCTGGATTTTGTTCTTTTAAAAACCGTGCTGTACCAGAAATGGTACCCCCTGTTCCGCTACACGCAACAAGGTGGGTAATCTGTCCATTAGTCTGTTCCCATATTTCAGGCCCTGTGGAAACATAGTGTGCCTCCATATTTAACGCATTAAAATATTGGTTGATATAAACAGATCCTGGAGTTTCTTTATGAAGTCGTT
>JGI24518J20066_1000239_pt1 | contig 12753 bp, 18 predicted proteins | sample LinPmetageLP42_FD_20066 | JGI IMG/M metagenome (IMG submission 20066) | reverse complement strand
GGGGGCGTGACCACACCGCTGTATGCGTTGCTGCTGGCCTTCACCAATGATTCGCTGACGGCCGAGGAGATGCCGGGCGCCTCCGGCGGGCTGGTGTTCGCCTTCGGGCTGGGCGCCATCGTCGGGCCGCTGGCGGCAGGTGGCGCGATGGAGGTGATGGACCCCTACGCCTTCTGGCTGGTGCTGGCGACCACCTTCGTGGCCATCTCGCTGTATGCGCTCTATCAGATCACCCAACGCGAGATGGTGCCGGTCGAGGAGACCGACAGTTACCTCAACATCCTGCCGACGGCGTCACCGATGGCGGTCGAGGTGGCGGTGGAATGGGCGCATGAACACGCCGAGGATGAGCAGCTGGCCGCCGAGGCCGCTGAGGCGGCGGCGCAGGAAGAGGCCTTCGAGGTCGCGCTGGAAGAAGCCTTCGAGGAGGCATTGGAAGAGGCGCTGGATGAGGCGTTCGAGGCCAACGTCGCGCCGCTGGAGGAGGCGGAGCTGGTGGAGCCGGATCACGAGTACGTGGCAGAGCCGTTGCTCGAGGCTGATGCTGACACGGAAATCGCGTTCGAGACGGAACTGTTGTCCGAGCTGTTGCCGGGAGCGGAGCTGACAACTGAGACAGAAGCAGCGCCGGCAACGGAAACAGAGCCTCGCTCACAGAAAGATTCAGAGAGAGATTCTGAGCCGCACGAAGAGCGCGACCCGCAATCGCCCTATCAGTTTGACTCCGAACATCAGCCGCCCAAGGGGCCGTGGCCCTCCATGCCCTGAGGTCGTTGAAGAGAACCAGTCAGTAGCCAAAAGCCGCCACCCCGGCAAACGGGGTGGCGGCTTTTTTGGGGCTGCCATGAGCTTTTGCCAGTCTTGAGCGTTTGCCGGGCGAGCGCAGCGCTCAGGGCTCAGGGCTCAAGGGCCTCAGAGAGCCAGTATCTCAGTGCTTCAGTCGATCACTGCAGGCCCAGCTCCTGCGACATCTGCTCGACATCGCTGACTTGCTGGGTGATGAAACGATCCAACGCCTTGCCGGACTTGTGGAACGGCATCAGGCCATTGGCCTGCATCACCTGCTGCCACTCGGGCGTCTCGGCCATGCGGTTGAGGGTCTGCTCCCACCAGTCGAAGGCGGCATCCGATGCGCCACCCGGCAGGTAGAAGCCGCGCCAGTTGGGCGCGACCACATCGATCCCCTGCTCACGTGCGGTGGGGATGTCGCTGTACTGGCCGGGCAGACGCTCTTCACTGAACACTGCCAGCAGGCGCAGATGGCCAGATTCGACGAAGCCGCGGGCCTCGGTCATGTCGCCGGTGAAGGCTTCCAGGTGGCCGCCCATCACCTGGGTGATGGCGACGGAGCCTGAGTCGTAGGCGAGATATGGCAGGGCGCGTAGATTGTCGATGCCCGCCTCACGCGCCGCCATCAGCACCTTGAGGTGATCGAAGCCGCCCGCGACATCGCCACCGGCGAAGCGCACCGCCTTGGGGTCTGCCTGCATGGCGGCCAGCAGCTCGTTCAGCGATTGGTAGGGCGAGTCCTCGGCCACGGCAATCACACCGTAGTCGGCGCCGAGAGTCATCAGCCAGCGCACGTCGTCGACCTTGCCGTCCTGATAGGCATGCTGGCCCAGGCGGGTGGTGGTCGCGCTCGAGGCGGCGACGATGACCTGCTCATCGGCGTGGCGCTTGGACTTCACATGCGCGAAGGCGACGCCACCGCTGGCGCCGGGCACGTTGAGGGTCTGCATGCCGGCAGGGATGAGGTTCTGCTCATCCAGCAGGCGGGCTACGCTGCGACAGGTGAAATCCCAGCCACCGCCGGGCTTGGCGGGTGCGATGCACTCCGTCTTGCCCTGCGGGGCGAAGTCGGTCTGTTCGTTCTGCTCCTCTTGGGCGGCGTTGGCGCTCAAGGGCGCCAGCAGGCCAAGGCTGAGCAGCAGCGCAGCGGGCAGGGCGCCAGTGCGCTGTCGAGAATGCTTTCTGCGTGAGAAGGGATGGCGGGCAGGGGATGTGGCGTGCATGGCAATCGTGTCCTTGGTGTTCAGCGTCGATCGTTATGGTTATGTCGGTCAGCGCGGCATCGGGCTGGGCGTTGCTGGCTGTCGCACGCTCGTGACTGTTGTGGTGAACCTGTGTCGTGAGTTTGTGTCGTGAGCTTGCGAGAGTGCGAATGAACGAAAATAGCCTATTTCGGCGAGTCGCGAAAAGGCACGGCAGGCGGGCAGTGCGCAGAGAAATCGCATTTCCCGCGCCGTCACTCCTCAAGGTGGTCTCGGGATTGCTAGAATTGCGCCATCAGGCTGTGGTGAGCGCTCCGCGATCTTCCAGCCGCCGCCTTTCATTGAGGAGACGGGCCATGACCCTTACCCCGCGCATGCACGACTTTCTCGCCCGCCTGCCCAAGGTGGAGCTGCACCTGCACATCGAAGGCTCGCTGACGCCGGCCTTGATGTTCGAGCTGGCGGCGGAGCAGGGCATCACATTGCCCTACGCCACCCTGGAAGAGGTCGAGGCGGCCTATGACTTCGCGGATCTGCCTGCCTTCCTCGCGCTCTATTACCAGGGCATGGGCGTCTTGAACGACGAGTCACACTTCTACCGCCTGGCACAGGACTACTTCCGCCGTGCGAGCGCCGATGGCGTCAAGCATCTGGAGCTGTTCTTCGATCCGCAGGCGCATCTGGCGCGTGGCGTGAGTCTGGAAACCCAGTTCGCGGGGCTGGAGCGCGCCTGTCGTGAGGCAGTGAAGGAATTCGATATCACCTCGGCGCTGGTGCCGAGCTTCCTGCGCTGTCATTCCGCGGCGTCTGCGCGCGAGCTGTTCGACGCGCTGATTCCCTTTGAATCGCGCTTCGTGGGCGTCGGCCTGGACAGCGCCGAGATCGGCAATCCGCCGGAGAAGTTCACCGAGGTCTTCCAGCTTGCGGGGGAGCGCGGCTGGCATCGTGTCGCGCACGCAGGTGAGGAAGGCCCGGCAGAGTACATCCGCACGGCGCTTGAGGTGCTGGGGGTGGAGCGTATCGACCACGGTGTGCGCTGCCTGGAAGACGCCGCCCTGGTCGCGGAGCTGGCCGAGCGGCGTATCCCGCTGACGGTGTGTCCGCTGTCCAATGTCGCGCTCAAGGTGGTGGAGCGCATGGAAGACCACCCGCTGCCGAAGCTGATCGAGGCGGGCCTCAATATCACCCTCAACTCGGATGACCCGGCCTATTTCGGCGGCGGCATGCTCGACAACTTCATCGCCGTGCAGCAAGTGCTGAATCTCAGCGAGGCGCAGTGGCTTACCCTGTGCCGCAACGCCATCGACGCCGCCTTCCCGCAGCGCGCCGAAGGTCTCGGCATGAGTGACGCCCGCCGTGGCGTGCTGCTGGCACAACTCGATAGCTGCGCAGCCTGAGAATTATCACCGGCGCTTGAATACTGAATGCAATCAACGGCTTGGCCACCAACATCGCCAGTACGACGCCGCCTGCGGCAACCGCTCCATCAGATGTTGCTTGACCGCGCTAAGTCGTTGAGTACAATGTAGTTCTGGCGTGCGCAATGCACCGCCCTGCGGGTGTAGCTCAATGGGAGAGCAGAAGCTTCCCAAGCTTAAGACGAGGGTTCGATTCCCTTCACCCGCTCCAATAGGGCATCTTCTGATGTTCTAAATTGATTCTAACCTCCTGATTTTGCTATCAACTAGCAGTCGGGAGGTTTTTCGTTGTGCGTCCATATATCCCTGTAGGCCGATCATTCCTGTATGTTGTCGTGTATGTTGTTTGAGAAACATACACGAGGCCCCCTCCGACATGAAACGCACCGCCATCAAGCGCCGCCCTTTGGCCGATTCCGTGCTTGCCAATCTTGAGCCTGAGCAACGCATCTATCGCGAGAGCTATGGTGTGGACCGCCTGTATTTCGTGGTGTTACCCAGCGGCACCAAGCGATGGGAAGTCAGGTACAAGCGTCCCTCAGATGGCAAGTGGGCGTGGGTTGGCGCTGGTAGCTATCCCAAGATTTCTGCCAAGCGTGCACGAGCCAAAGCGTTGGAGGTCGCCGCCATGGTGGACGAGGGGGTTGACCCTATTCATGGTGAGCAGCAGCAACAAGGCGTCTCTTTCCGTGAGGCATCGAAAGCCTGGTTCGAGCACAAGAAGGTCCAGGGGAGAGCAGCCAAGACGCTCACGGGCATGCAGCTCTGGATGAAGAATGATGCTCTCCCAATGCTGGGTGACATGCCTCTAACGGATGTGGGGCGCAAGGAGTGTGCTCAGCTGCAAAAGCATATTGAGGATCGCAAGGCGCACAACACAGCGGAAAAGAGTCGAGTATGGCTGAAGCAGATATTCGACTATTCCATTGCAAGCGGCTGGGCAGACAGCAACCCCGCGACCAATCTTGTGGCCATAGCGGCGCCGACGCCTGTAGCAGACCGCTACCCGCACCTTATGGAATCCGAGCTTCCGGACTTCCTGAACAAGCTGAGTCTTAGCACGAGTTCGCTGCATGTGCGTACAGCTGCCAGGGTTGTGATGCTGACTGCATCACGCCCCGGGATGGTTCGAATGGCAGAGTGGCAGGAGCTCGACCTCGAGGAGGCTATCTGGAGTGTCCCTGCTGAGAAAATGAAGACCAGACGGCCTCATCGTGTGCCACTTTCCAAACAGGTGGTTCAGCTTTTGAAGGATCTCAAGCCCTTGACCGGACGGTCGAGGTGGGTATTCCCTGGGCAAGGGGAGGCTCCGACCATCAGCGATATGAGCATCAATGGATGCTTCAAGCGTATTGGCTATGGTCGGAAGATGACAGGCCACGGCGCCAGGCATACCGCCAAGACATTGTTGGCTGAGCATGGCTGGAGCCGAGACTGGACAGAAACTCAGCTGGCTCACAAGCGCCCAGGACTCGAGGGCGTGTATAACCAGGCTGAGTATCTGGAGGAGAGGAGGGAGATGATGCAGTGGTACGCCGACTATCTTGATGCCTTGGAAGCCGGCGATGGTAAGGTGCTGAAGAAGCTGTCACGCAAGACTGTCTAGCCACGAGTTGCCATTCGCTGGGTCATCCATTGATCGATCTCGCTTTCGACCCAGCGGATCTGGCAGGTACGGAGTTCTTCCCTCCCGAGCTTGATGGGTTTCGGAAAGTCCGGATCTTCATTGCGCAGCTTGTAGAGCTTTGACCGTGACAAGCTGGTCTTTTCAATGAGCTCATTGGTAGTGATGAAGCGGAGCTCGTGTTCGCTGTGTAGTGCTTGAGCTGTATCTGACATTTTCAGTCTCCTTGATATCGACCTTGGCCATAGCCCATGGCCTCACGTTCTTGCTCTGCCTGTCGCGCCGCCTGGTACTGATCCACGGCCTGACGTACGCCGGGCACCTTCATCAGTTGGGCATGTGCTTGTCGCCAGTGATCGCGGCGCCGACTGATCATTACGATCAGGTCTTCCAATGGCAGCGCCTCACCATCGTCAGCGGCGTACCCGGTGCCATGGCAGTGAGCACAGGGCGAACGATGGAAGACGCCATGGAATGTGCCGCTGCCACCACACTGCGGGCACGGGCCATGTGCTGGCGGCTCCCACGTTGATTGCGATACCTGACGCATCTGGCCTCCCTGCGGGCACAAAAAAACCACCTCGTGGGTGGCCGTGATATTCGAGGTCGTCGACTCTCGATATGCATTGATTTACAAGGGATTATTGCTTGTCTTCATGCTCTGGAGGGGGAGGTCGTCGACTCTTGAGAAACTCTTCCAGGCATTGAATTCGTTTCTTCTCCTGCCTGCCGACATCCCAGATGACCAGCGACATAAGCCCCCAGATGGCCAGCGTGATGCCTATGGCGATGAGTGCTTCAGTAATGGTGATGTTCACTGGCCGTTGCTCCATTCATGGCTATCGACGAATTCTCCGCAAAGGTGATCACGAAGAGTGATGATATGTCCGGCATCTACCGGGAGGCTTATGCCTTGCAGATCAATCATCGAGCATCGTTCCTTCCCGGATACCGGTGCTGATCGCGTGCAGTCTCCTACCACTGTGTTGTGCCATCGCCAATGATCACACCCTGCGCAGCACTTACCATGCTGAAGGTAGAAGCGGTCGATTAGCTCCTGTCTGCTACGAACTAGCTCCATGATCGTTTCCCTCCGCCTGCTTGCGGTATCCGGCTGCAATCATGCGCTCAACGACCCCTCGCACGTTTGCGAAGTCCCCATCCTCTCCGTCAATGGCGTCCATAGCCTCCGTCGCCGCCTGCTCTCGGTGCAGGTTGGCCATGCGGTTGACCAGCTTGCAGATGCCCACTGGATTCATATCCCACGCATCCTCACCTATCGACTTTGCGAAGCGGGAAAGATCGTGGGGGTTAAGCGCCTCCAGCGCCTCAGCCTTCATTCGGGCGTCGCGGCGGGTGAGAATGGCGGTGGTTGCGTCTTCGACATCCCGCGCCGCTTCAAGAAATGCACTGAAGGAATCTGCGCTAGACGAACGGCTTCCCATGAACGCGCTGCGGGCCTCAAGCATTTGACCTAAGCCCGCCGCCAATTCATCACGCTCTGTCTCAGCCTTCCGAAGCCGCTTGAGCGCCTCCGCCATCAGCCCGCTGATTGACACGTCACCGCTATGGCCACCGTCATACTCGATCTCGAAATCGTCGCCGTCGATCATGTCTACGTCAGATGCCGCCAGTGACTCGGCCTGATAGATGAACAGGTCCGTCAGGTATTGTTCGTTGCTCATGCTTCACCCCTCCACCTGCTTGCGGTACTCGGCGGCGAAACCCCCAAGTCTGTCGATGCAATGCGATATACCTAGCGCCTTGTTTGCGTAGTTGATCCCATCTCTCACCACCATCGGCTCGCCCTCGGCATCAATTTCGATGTACTTAGCCTCTAGGGATTCTTGGCCCTTACGAAGCTCGACGCACAACTCGACAGCCGCTTCCAGCGCCTCGGCCTTCATGTGGGCGGCGAGGCGGTAAAGCGGCGACAGGCTTGGCTGCTCGCCGACAACGGTTCGCCACTTGGCCATCGCCGCGCTCGTTTCTGGGTCGCGTTCTGTAAGCGACCACTGCTGAAGCTCGTCATGAAGGGCGCGCCCGCCTTTCACCAACTCGACAACGTGCGCCGCCAATTCATCACGCTCAGCCTCTACCTTCAGCGCGGCCTCTCGAAATCGGTTCTTCTGCTCGATGGTGATCATCGGCATGTCGCTTAGAGTGGTCATGACTTCACCTTCCTGCCGTCCACGGTCATGTTGTTGATGCCGATTGCATCGATCTCGTCATGCGTGAGGAACGCACCAGACCAAGCGTCAACATCCCCTGGCTCTATGGTCATCTTTACCACTAGATTCCCGACCTTTCCGATGGTCACCTCTCCCGCGCGTGGCACATCGCCCGGCTTCCCGTAGCGGTCAATGCATCCGTTTTCACCAAACGCATGCTTCGTTACCTGAGCTTCAATGATCGCGCCCAGCAGTGTTGCCGCTGCCTGCTGAATGTCTCTCGGATTGATGCCGACTTCGATGTTATCGATCTCTGGATACTTGCTCATGCTGCCTCCTTGGCAACCGCCTTCATGACTTGCTTGATCGTGGCCGGCCCGATGCCCTTGATGGCCGTCAGCTGCTGCTCGATGCCGTCGGCTTTCAGTTCGGCCAGCGTCTCGATACCGGCATCTTCCAGGCGGCGCATCACCTTGGTGGGAAGGTCGAGGTCTTCGACGCGCAGCCGGTGGTTGTCGGCGCGCCACTTGGCGGCCAGGGTGCCGATGGCGCCTTCCACGAATTCGGCGTAGTCGCCGGCGCGGATGCCGTCGATCAGCCCACAGAATACGACGCGGGCTTTCTCTGCCTTGTTGAGCGGCTGGCTGCTGACCATGTACCAGCGATCCGGCTCATGGATATGCACCTGGTTGTAGGCCAGCTGCACGATGCACTTGCCGTCGTCACTCTTGATGGTGGCGTGGTTGCCTGCGTCACGTTGCTTCTCTCGCCGGGCTTCTGCGCGGGCCTTGTCCAGTGCCTGCTTCGTCTCGTGGCGGATCTGCTTGGCCTGCTTCTCGGTGGCATCCAGCTTGGCGCGTAGTCGGTCGGCGCGGTCCTTGTACTGCTGCGCTTCCTTGGCGGCCTTCTCGGCCTGCTTGAGCTTGCCTTCAAGCGACTTGCTGCGCTGGCGCTCTGCCATCAGCTCGGTGCGCAGGTCGGCGTTGGTGAGCTGCTGCTGAATGGCGAAGGCGAGGGGGTCATCGTGCTGCAGTTGAGTGTTCATGCGGCCTCCTGGTCTTCATGCTGGCGGTACTGCTTGATGGCCCAGACAATGGCGTAACAGCACCACAGGTAGTGGTAGCGGTATCGGGTGTCTGAGGTCTCGTGGAAGTCGTCCAGCATGTCCGGCGCTTCATCGCAGTCGAAGTCACGAACCGCGGCGACTGCTTCGAACTCATCGCAGCAATTGAGCAGGTTGTCCCGCAGGTATTCCTTCACCTCTTCCGTGGCTTCGGGGTCGGGCAATGAATCGCCTTGAAGCCAGTCTTTCCAGCACCCCAGTACGGACTGCTTGAATGAGTCGGAGTCCCACTCCTCTGCGATGGCTCGGGACCCTTCACTGCCGGCACCGGCCTGCAATTTCTCCTGCCAGTAATGTGGGCTGATGCCTCCACCGGAGCCCATGAAGAAGTCGAACATGTCGGCATTGCGGTAGAACGTGAAGGTGCCCATGTCTCCACAGATGGTGAGGTACCCGGGCCACGTCACGATGCGGAAGTGCTGGTCAGTGGTGCCAGGCTTCTTGAACAGCAGGTGGCGATGGAGGCCTTCATCCAGAATGACCTCCATCTGGTGCTCGGCCACGTTATTGGTGAAGCGCTTTCCCACTTGAATGTAATCAGTCATGCCTTGCTCCCTTGTACGTTGCGTGCCGGCCCCACCAAGGGCGGCTGGCCTTCATCGAGCGTCCACTCGAATATCAGGTGGCAGTCGCCGCATTGCTTCTCGTTGGTGCTGCTGTACAGCACCAGTGCCGTGCTGCCGCATTGAGGGCAGCGCTTGGTGGATGTCTTCACGGGGTGTCTCCGGAGGCGCTCACGCGGCTTGCTGCAGCGCCTTGATGATGTGGCTGACCGGCGTAGGGCATACCGCGTTGCCGAGCAGATGCACGGCGAGGCGGTGGTTGTCCGGTAGCTGGTAGGTGTCGGGGAAACTCATAGCCGACCGACATTCCCACCGGCTGAGCATGCGCATGCGGTCGCCATCGACGATGGCCCAGCGATCGCGCGTGGTGATGGTGCCGATAGGGCGATACAGCGAGCGTCCTGTCTTGGTGTTGCCGTAGTAGCTGATCAGGAATCGCTCGCCGTGGGTGGCGCGGCCTGCGCGAACTCGCTCCAGGGTGGCGGCGGCTCGCCCGGGCTTCTCGATGGGCTGCCAGCGGCCTGATTCGAAGTCGATGAAGCTGGCGGCCGGCAGGTGATCGAGTGTCGGCAGGTTCAGCTTGAGTGGCTGGGCGGACTGGGTGAGCACAAGGAACATGCGGATGCGGTTCTGCGGGGCGCCGAGATCCGCGGCGTCTACTACGTGTGGGCTGACGGCATAGCCCAGTGCCTGCATGGCCAGCACCCAAGGACGGTAGAGCTGCCAATCGAGGAACTCGGGGACGTTCTCCACGAGGATGGCTGGCGGTCGGTGATACTCGGCAGCTGATACCACTGCCCAGGCAGTCGAGCGGCTGGCATCGTGCTGAGGGTTACCGCTGGCCTTGCCTCGCGCCTTGCTGTGGCCCTGGCAGCAGGGCGACGCCAGCATCAGGTCATGCGCGGGTACCTGACTCCAATCTGCCTGATGCAAGTCCTGGCAGATATGCGCTGCGTCCGGATGGTTGCGGCTGTGCCACTCGACAGCATCCGGCCAATGGTTGGCAGCCCAGGCCACGTTGCAACCGGCCATGCTGGCGCCGGTGCTGAATCCACCTGCACCGGCGAAAAGGTCGATGACGTTCATACCTTCACCTTCCGATGGCCTGCATCGTAGAGCGCGCCCAACAGATACTCTTCCGACAGTGCCCCGTGCAGCTCGCGCTTATGAGCGTCAGCCGCGGCCTTGGTTATCTGCTTCATGTCCTCAATGGCCGTCTCACGCTCGCTGCGGATGGGGCGGAATTGAAGATCATTGAACGCTGACACCCACCAGCCGCCATCTTTCGTTTCCCATAGTTCGCGGCAAATACACACGGCAAGCCCGCGATTGAGGTGGGCAATCACCTCGACTGCCTTCCCGTCACGTCTGACGTCTTCCTCGCTCACTCGGTCATGAGTAGTTAGCACCAGCTTTACCACCGCACCCACCGGCGGCAGGCCCTCGCCATTCCAGTCGCCTGGATCGACTTCATCTGCTGAGGTGGTTGGAACCGCATCGCAGACTGGCCGCTCGAGGTGTTGGACGTGTGCCAGCAGCGCCTCTTCCCATTGTTCCCGGGTGATGACAATGCGGCGCTCATGGGCGCCGATCCATGCGTAGTGCCATTCGTTGTTGGTCGGGCCCTTGATCCAGCCCTCGAGGTCGCCGTGGCCGTTGTCGGTCGGCAGATTGCAGTCCGTCTCGGGCCGCGGCCACGGGTGGGGGAGGTGCAGCAGGCTTTCCATCAGTTGATCGCGGGTCATTGGCGCTTGTCCTCTTTCAATATGCTGTCCATGGCACCTGCTCCCCAAAGCGCCAAGACGATGAGCAGAAGCGCACCAACTACGAGGAGCAGATAGATCATGGTCACTCTCCCTTGGTGAGCAGCGTGTCGAGCCAGCCACCGGCGAGCAGGTAAAAGAAAGCCGCCAGGCAAGTGGCGGCGATGAGTAGCGGGTGAATCATGGTCATTCCCTAGAACGGGATCTCATCATCAAAGTCATCGAAGCTGCCGGCTGGCGGTGCCCCGAAGTTGTTCGGCTGTTGTTGGCCTGCTGGTGGCTGACCTGCGCCGTGGTGTGTGTTTGCGGGTGCCGGTTGCTGGTAGCCGCCTTGCTGCTGGGGTGGCTGCTGATAGCCCTGCTGAGCTGGCGGACGCTGTGCCTGGGATGGCTGCCCGCCACCGGAACCGCCGAGCATCTGCATGTCGTTGGCGACGATCTCGGTGCTGTAGCGCTCGATGCCCTGCTGATCCGTCCACTTGCGAGTCTGCAAGCGCCCTTCGATGTACACCTGAGCGCCTTTCTTGAGGTACTGCTGGGCGATCTCGGCGGTCTTGTTGAACAGCACCACCCGGTGCCATTCGGTGCGCTCCTGGACGTTGCCGGTCTGTTTGTCACGCCACTTGTCGGTGGTCGCGATGCTGATGTTGGCAACGGCTGAGCCGTTGGGGGTGAAGCGCACCTCTGGGTCTTGGCCGAGATGGCCGATCAGGATCGCCTTGTTGATGCCGCGGGCCATGCTGGCCTCCTTGAGTGGTTACGTGGCGGGCTGAGCTTCGCCACCCATCCATGAGATGAGGTCTGATGCCACCTGGTCGAGCAGGCCAGCCATCAGTGCGAAGTCTGCTTCCAAGCGCAGCACCGGGTCTTCGTCATCATCCTGGGCGTTGGCCTCATCGATGATGGCGTCTGCGAAGTGCATCTGCTTGAGCGACATGTCATCGCAGAGCGTCATTGCTACCTTGCCATCCAGCTCAACGGCCATCTGGCTGACGATGCGCCCGAGGCTGAGAGCGGTCTGTATCTCTTCACCATCAAGGTCGTACAGGCGGGCGCGGAGCACGCCATCCTCACCACCTGGCGCCGTGAGCGTGACAGCATCGCCGACGATGAGGCCTTCCGGACGTGAACTCACATCCTTGAGCCAAGTCGTCATGACCTGTGATGGTGGTTGAGCGACTGCCAGCGGCGTCGCCTTGAGGCTGCCGAGAGACTGTCGCAGTAGGTCCAGCACCTCTTCGGCCCGCTTGGCCGTGCTTGCATTGATCGCGATCAGCCCGCTGCGGTGACTCCACCACAGGTCAGTGCGCTTTGAGCGCGTGAAAGCCCGGGGCAGAAGCTCCTCGTATATCTGCTCCTTGAGTGTCAGCTTCTCCCGCCGGCGAAGCGGTCGGCCTTCAGTAGCCTCACGCTCAGCGACTCGCTCATCCAATTCATCCTTGATGACGCTCGATGGCAGGATGCGATCCTGATAGAGCGCCGAGACTAGGAAGTGTCCGGACACTTCATGCACCAGCACATCGCTGTCTCGCCCCGCTGGCGGCACCCACCCGATTCGCTTGGCTTCCACTCCGGACACGGGGCGGAATCGATGCTCAGGCAGGCATTCAGCCAGGCGGCCATCGTCAAGCGGCGTGCTGTCGTGCAGACGGTAGAGCTGTAGATTCTTGAACCACATATGGGGCTTCCTCGTGGGTGGTTGAGCGCACAGGTCAGCCCCCAGAAGAGACTGGCGTGTGAGCACAAAAAAGCCCACCGGTTGGGGTGGGCAAGGTGCGCCGAGAGACACGATGAAAAGGGGGATGCCCAAAGGCCCCGTCAGGGACGTGACGGGAAGCACAGGCACTGCAGGGAAAGGGCATGGGTAAGCCGACACATAGAGTGACGGCTTGCTGATGGCCTTTCTTGGATGCCCTGATCTCGCCCAGGGCAGCGCCATTTCATCCAGCTGCGATACCAGATGATCCGGTTCCGTTGTGGTTTGGCGTGGGCTTCCCTCCTCTCGGCTCAATCGCATCGTCGAGATTCTTAGGGCCATTACAACGCCGGTGATGCAGCCCGGTGCACAAGTGATTGAGGCACGGCCGGCGAGGTCGTATG
>JGI24518J20066_1000234_pt1 | contig 13048 bp, 14 predicted proteins | sample LinPmetageLP42_FD_20066 | JGI IMG/M metagenome (IMG submission 20066) | reverse complement strand
TCATAACGGTAAGCAGTATATTTGCACTTTAGAATCATTCTAAAAACAAACTATGAATTTGAAGAAAGAAGATATATTAAAAGCACTAGAAACCATCACTGTAGCAGGCGAAGGAAAGAATATGGTAGAAAGCGGTGCAGTTACTAATGTGATGACTTTTGCAGATGAGGTGGTGGTAGATATTACTATTGCAACGCCTGCAATGCACATTAAAAAGCGAACCGAAGAAGATATCATCAAAATTATTCAAGATAAAGTTTCAAAAGATGCTAAAGTACAGGTCAATCTTAAGGTTGAAGCGCCTCAAAAACCATCCAACCCTAATTTAATTAAGGGAAAGATAATTCCTGGAATTAAGAACATCGTCGCAGTAGCCTCTGGAAAAGGGGGCGTAGGTAAATCTACCGTAACGGCCAATCTTGCGGTTACCCTGTCTAAAATGGGCTTTAAAGTAGGAATTCTGGATGCCGATATTTACGGACCTTCCATTCCTATCATGTTTGATGTTGCGAATGAACGCCCATTATCGGTGAATGTCGATGGAAAGAGCAAGATGAAACCTGTAGAAAATTATGGTGTAAAAATCTTGTCGATCGGTTTTTTCACAAAACCAGATCAAGCGGTAATATGGCGAGGACCTATGGCTTCAAAAGCATTAAATCAGTTAATTTTTGATGCAGATTGGGGCGAACTTGATTTTATGTTGCTCGATCTTCCTCCTGGTACAGGCGATATCCATTTAAGTATCATGCAATCTTTGCCCATTACGGGAGCTGTTGTGGTAAGTACGCCACAAACCGTAGCACTTGCAGATGCGCGTAAAGGGGTTGCGATGTTTCAACAAGAAAATATTGATGTTCCCGTTTTAGGGATTATAGAGAATATGGCGTATTTTACACCAGATGAACTTCCTGAGAATAAATACTATATCTTCGGAAAAGAAGGTGCCAAACATTTAGCTGAAGATCTTAAAGTACCCTTTCTGGGCGAAGTCCCATTGGTGCAGAGTATTCGTGAAGCAGGAGACGCAGGTCGTCCGGCAGCCATGCAAACAGCGACACCTACCGAAGCAGCTTTTGAAGAAATTACAAAGAATGTGGTTTCTGAAACCGTGCGTAGAAATGAAAACCTACCNCCAACCGAAGCAATTAAAATAACAACAATGGCAGGTTGCAGCGCCGTTAAAAAGTAATATGGAAACAGAAGAGCTTACAAAGAAAATAGAAATAGCACTAGACGAAATTCGTCCTTTCTTACAAAGTGACGGAGGAGATATTGCATTGATTTCAATTGACGAGAAAGGCACGACCGTAAAAGTACAATTACAAGGCGCTTGTGTAGGTTGTTCGGTCAATCAAATGACGTTAAAAAGTGGTGTGGAGATGACGATAAAAAAACACGCACCGCAGATTGAAAATGTGATAAATATTGAGAAATAATAGCGTTGTTAAACACTGTAGTGGGTTGATCACTATTTTAAACAAACTTGAATCTTTTTAAAAATTGCAAATTACCTTTGGATAACACTATAATTAAAACAGATATACTTATAATTGGCGCAGGACCTACAGGTCTTTTCGCTGTTTTTGAAGCAGGACTATTAAAATTAAAATGTCACTTAATTGATGCATTACCACAACCAGGCGGTCAGTGCAGTGAGATTTATCCTAAGAAACCCATTTACGACATCCCAGCATTTCCCGAAATTTTAGCGGGTGACTTGGTTACCAATCTCATGAAGCAGATTGAACCTTTTCAACCAGGCTTTACCTTGGGTGAACGGGCACAGACCATCGAGAAACAAGAAGACGGAAGCTTTATTGTAACCACAAGCAAAGGCACAAAGCACCAAGCCCCCATAGTGGCAATCGCCGGCGGACTAGGAAGTTTTGAACCAAGAAAGCCACCCATTCCTAATATTTCAGCATTTGAAGATCACGGAGTTGAATATATTATTCGGGATCCAGAATTGTACCGGAATAAAAAAGTAGTAATTGCCGGTGGAGGTGACTCGGCTTTAGATTGGAGTATCTTCTTGGCAGAGGTAGCTAGCGAGGTAACGTTGGTACACCGTAGAAACGAATTTAGAGGTGCGTTGGATTCTGTTGAGAAAGTACAGGAATTGAAAGACAACGGAAAAATAACCTTGATAACGCCCGCAGAAGTAGTTGATATTATAGGAAAGGATAGGTTAGAAGGTGTTTCAATCAAGCAGGGTGCAGATGTTTTTAATAAGGAGTGCGATCACTTTATTCCGTTATTTGGGTTGGCACCAAAGCTTGGACCCATTGCAGATTGGGGACTTGAGATTGAGAAAAACGCCATTAAAGTAGATAACAGCTTAGATTACCAAACCAATATTCCAGGAATCTACGCCATAGGTGATGTAAATACGTATCCAGGGAAATTAAAACTTATTTTATGTGGCTTTCATGAAGCAACGTTAATGTGCCAAAGTGCGTATCAACGTATTTTCCCAGATAAGCGCTATGTAATGAAGTATACCACCGTAGGAGGTGTAGAAGGTTTTGACGGAAGCAAGAAAGAAGCTCCAAAAGCCGTCGTGAAATCAATTAATTAATAATAAATGTTTTTTGCGTGAGGGATAGAAGCCGCTACCGTGTAGCGCTGAAAGCCCGACCCGACTTAGGGGCACGCCCAGAAAATAATGCAAGATATTACGTTANATATCACAGACCGAGAAGGGAAAGAGCACCAAGTGCAAGCGCCCACAGATATGAATATGAACCTAATGGAGGTGATACGCTCTTATGAGCTTGCCCCAGAAGGTACTGTTGGGGTTTGNGGTGGTATGGCGATGTGTGCTTCCTGCCAGTGTTATGTGGAAAGCGAGCACGATTTGCCCGAAATGAGCTACGATGAAGACCTGATGCTTGCGGAAGCCTTTCATGTACAGGAGAATAGCCGTTTGGGTTGCCAACTCTTTATTTCGGAAGATTTAAATGGCTTAAAAATAACGATGGCACCAGCCGAAGATTAATCTATGATCTTTTTTGCTTCAGCGCGGATTTTTTCTACAAATAACCGATAGGCTTCTTTCGAAGGGTGTAAGCCATCTGTGGCCACTAGTTCTGGGGTTGCTAATCCTGCTCTTGTGATTTCGGTAATATCGTAGAACGCGACATTTTTCTCTTCGGAAATTTTCTTAGCATATGTATTGTAGGCATCGAGTTCTTTAGAAATTTTAGCTGCTTTACCACTTTTTTCACCGTAGGGTGTAAACGCATAATCGGGAATAGAAAGTACAATCACTCTTTTTGAATCTCCTTGCGAAAAGGCGATGGCCTTTTCTAAAAGTTCAGGGAATTCTTCTTCGTACAACGTAAAGGGTTTTCCTTGAAACTGATTGTTTACACCTATAGATAAGGTTACTAAGTCATAAGTGGAGTTGGGCTGTTCTTGAGCAATACCATTCAATAAATCTGAAGTGGTCCAGCCTGTTTCGGCAATTCGCTTGTAAGTGCCTTCTTTATTTAAATCTTCGCTGAGCGCTGAGGTAAGCTGACTAGGAAAGTTACACGTGCTACAAACGCTTTCCCCTTTTGTATAACTATCGCCCAAAGCGAGGTACGTGAAATCTGCTGAAATCGATTCTTTTTGCTTGTTTTCTTTTTGTGATCCACAAGCGGCAATAAATAGAAAAATAAATAGATATTTCATGTTGATAGGTACAGTTAAAACGGTTAATCGGTTTTATAGTCTATTAATTTTTGAGGACCTTCCAATACAATCCGGATCACTTTAAGGGTTCCGTCTTCGGTNGTAGAGATATTCCATTTTATGAGCGAAATTTTGCCCTCTTCAATTTCCAACCCTGTGATGCTCCGCGGGTGGACGCAGCTTCCGTCATTAAAATAAGCGATGTCTCCAGGTTCTGGAAATCGTGGCCGATGCGTATGGCCGGTGATAGTAAATAAATTCTTATTATTGATGATCCATTTTTTCGTACGGCGTTCTACTTTAATGAGTTCTTTAAAATTCTTGGCAGGACTTGTAGGGTCACTAATGCCCACCACCTGTAATTGCCGCCAGAGCGCGCGAACCATAAAACGATTGAATTTCCAACCCCTATAGTTCATCCAGTCTGCCTGATGGCCGTGCAACATAAAAATCTCTTGCCCATTATCTTCATGGGTGAGGATTAATCCTTCAGGAAATTCAATCCCTGGAAATAGCGGTTGCTCCTTACCTGTAATCTTATCAAAATAGTGATAGAGGTTTTTTTCCACAAACCGCTGATTTTTATATACCATGTCGTGATTACCCACTAAGCGATACAGTCTGTTTTCAGTATAAAAAAGTTGAAGGATGTCGAACACATTTTTATGTGCTTCGTGTATTTCTTTAAACGTGATATTTTCCCAAAGCTCATCACCATCACCCAGTTCGCAATAGGTAAAACCTTCTTTGTAATAATGTTTTAATGCGTGGAAGTAGATATTACGGTTATTGGCAAAATCGTCTGCAAAACTGTTGTCGCCGCGATGACAATCACTAAAAATGATGAATTTTGACGAGTCATTAAAAGAAATCCGCCTTGCGGTCTGGTAAGCTTGAGATATCCTTGTTTGCGATGACATGTACTAACTTTGTTTAAAGATACTATTTGCTGTCTAAAACCAAAACCAGTTGTGAACTAAAAATGAATTTAAATTGGACTTGTAAATATTATTTGGTTCCTGAATCGTCCCTAGACAAAATGTATTATTTTCATACTAAATATACTCCTACGTTAAATTTAATATCATTCTTACACCCTTAATTTTCGTAACTTTAAAAAAATAACCAAATCATACATAATGGGAAATAAAAAGAAAAATTTCGCACGTTTTGGGGTAGCGACAAAAGGAGTGGTTTATCTATTAATTGGATGTCTCACAGCTTTTGCAGCATTTGGATTTGGAGGTAAAAAATCTGGAAGCAAAGGAGTGTTGGATTTTATTGCGAATCAATATTTCGGCAAAATTTTACTAATTGTTCTGTCCATAGGGTTAGTAGGTTATCTGTTCTGGAGATGGTACCAAGCATTAGCGGACCCTAAGAATAACGGTACAGATGCAAAAGCAATCATCAAGCGCGTTAGTTATTTTGGCAGTGGTTTATTTTATGGCCTTTTAGCCTATTCTGCAATAGCCCAAGTATTGGCTTCAAGAAATTCTGGTGGTGGAAGTAATAGATCGTTACTTAAGAAAATGTTTGAATCTGAGTATGCAATGACATTTGCCATCATTATTGGAGTCATTCTTTTGATTAAATCAGGTTATGAATTCTATCAGGCGTATTCGGGAAACTTTCGTGAGGAAGTTGATGAAGCCGGGTTGGATAATAAAGCACAGAGGATATTGATAAAATTTGGAAAAGTAGGATTCACTGCCCGTGGTATTGTAATAGGTATCATGGCTTTTTTGATGTTTAGGGCAGCCTTTAGCGGGAACATTGATAAGGTTGGCAAGTCTGATGCTTTTGGATTCCTGCAAGATGAATTTGGTACGATCGTAATGGGAATTATCGCTGTTGGATTGATTGCTTACGGCGTTTTTATGATAGTTAAAGCCAAGTACAGCAGTCTAGCAGTTGATTGATATTTATGAGGTACGGTTTTAAACAAAACCTGCTCAAGCTTTTCGCTCAAGCAGTTTAAAATTTGTTTTAACGAATAGTCAAAAAAAGTTGCACGACTATCGCTGTGTTTGATAGCCCTATCTCATGATACTATTTTTAAAACGCTTTTTATTTAAAAGCATTCAAGCCAGTAATATCAAGTCCTGTTATGAGTAAATGAATATCGTGTGTACCTTCGTATGTGATCACACTTTCTAGGTTCATAGAGTGACGCATGATGCTATATTCTCCCGTGATTCCCATTCCGCCTAATATTTGGCGTGCTTCTCTGGCAATTTTGATAGCAATCTCAACATTGTTACGTTTAGCCATAGAAATCTGAGCCGACGTCGCTTTCCCTTGGTTTTTTAGCTGTCCTAACCGAAACGCAAGTAATTGCGCTTTGGTTATTTCTGTGATCATTTCAGCTAATTTCTTTTGCTGTAATTGAAAGGCTCCAATAGGTTTGCCAAACTGTACGCGTTCTTTAGAATAACGTAACGCAGTGTCGTAGCAATCCATGGCTGCGCCGATAGCTCCCCAAGCGATTCCAAAACGAGCCGAGTCCAAACACCCTAACGGTGCGCCCAGTCCCGATTTGTTGGGTAATAAGTTTTCTTTAGGTACGCGTACATCCTGAAAAATTAATTCTCCCGTAGCACTTGCTCTTAAAGACCATTTATTGTGCGTTTCTGGCGTGCTGAAACCTTCCATACCACGCTCTACGATAAGACCGTGAATTCTTCCCTCTTCACTTTTTGCCCATACCACAGCGACATCGCAGAAAGGAGAATTTGAAATCCATAGCTTGGCACCATTCAGTAAAAAGTGATCGCCTTTATCTTTAAAGTTGGTCACCATACCAGACGGGTTACTGCCGTGATCTGGTTCGGTAAGTCCAAAAGAGCCCATCCATTCTCCGGAGGCTAATTTTGGTAAGTATTTTTTGCGTTGCGCTTCATTTCCATATTTCCAGATAGGATACATGACGAGAGAGGATTGTACCGAAGCGGTAGAACGTACACCACTATCGCCGCGTTCAATTTCCTGCATAATCAAGCCGTAGGAGATTTGGTCCAGTCCGGCGCCGCCATATTCGGTTGGGATATAAGGGCCAAAGGCTCCAATCTCCGCTAATCCTGGAATGATCGATTTTGGGAATTCTGCTTTTTGTGCAGCTTCTTCAATGATCGGGGATACGTCGCGCTTTACCCAGGCACGGGCTGCGTCACGTATTAACTTATGCTCTTCGGTTAAAAGATCGTCAAGATTGTAATAATCGGGTGCTTCAAAAAGATCTGGCTTCATCTGTATATTTTTTTAAGGAATACAAATGTAAAAACCTCAAACCGATTGACCTACATTTTTAAATAAAAATCCTTGACCAAGTCGATATATTCTGGCGTATAATCGTGGCGGGATTTTTCAATGGTGAGCGAAGTGATTTCGGTTTCTGTTTTGGCGAACTTAAATTCTAAAAGACTTCTTATTTCTTCGGAAGTTGAATTTCCACGTACCCTGCAAATTCTGGAAGGATATAAGTTTGCTTTTTCTGCAAGAGCAATAAAACTCGTTTCTTCTTTCTTCGGAAGAATTACTGAAAATGTTCCCTCAGCTGAAAGTAATCTCGCCGCACATAGCACCAAATGGTCAAAAGGCAACGCTTCTGAAAAACGTGCCGTATCGCGGGCTATGCTTTCGGTTTTATAATCTTCGCTGTAGAATGGCGGATTAGAAACAATGCAATCATAGCTGTCGTCCATTTCTTCTGCAAACTCTTGGACCGAAGCATGGTAGCAAAACAAGCGATCTCCCCAGGGTGAGTTCTCAAAATTCTCGGTGCATTGCTCGTAAGCGTCGTCGTCAATTTCGATGGCGTCTATCGTTTCTGCATCACTTCGTTGGGCTAATTGGAGTGCAATAACACCCGTGCCGCTCCCCATATCCAAAATGGTTTGTAGATTAAGTTGCAAAGAAACCCAAGCACCCAATAAAACACCGTCGGTGCCAATTTGCATGGCGCAGCGGTCTTGGTTTACAGTAAATTGCTTGAAATGAAAGGGTTTAGACATTACAAATATATCTCAATCAATCCTTCAGGTACGTCGAGGTGTAGTGTTTTGTTTTCGCGATCCACTTTTTCGATAAACGAATCATTCACGGGTATAAGGATTTCTTTTCCGTCGAGATCAATAATAAACAAGTGCTGTGCAGTAGAGTCGTTAACGCCAACGATTTTTCCGGCGGGGCCAAAAGTTTTGTCCACAACCTTAAAGCCGGTGATTTCGTGGTAATAAAATTTATCGCCGGTAAGTTTTGGTAATCGATCTAAAGGCAGGTATAATTCACGGTTTAAAAGTGCATCCGCATCTGCTTCGTTTTTCACTTCTTCAAACTGCACACGAAGTAACAGTGATTTATGAAGTGAACTACGTTCAATAAAAAATGGAATCAGTGTTTTGTTTTGTTCCACAAAAACCGATTCCATTTTTAAAAATTGTTCGGGCTCGTCTGTATCAAGTTTGATAAGGAGTTCGCCCTTAAAACTGTATTTTTTAACGATTTTGCCTACGAAGAAACAGTCCTTCTTTTGCATATCGTTTCAGTTTTAGTCTTCTTTTTTCTCTTCAGTCGCTTCTTCTGCTTTCGCTTCAGGAGCTTCGTCAGCTTTCTTTGCAGGAGCTTCATCAGCTTTCGCTTCTGCTGCTGCTGCCTCAATTGGAGATGCCTCGGTTGCTGCTTCTTCAGTTGCTTCACCTTCGGTAGTTTCTGCTTTTGGCGCTTCTGCTGCCGGAGCTTCTTCTACTACTGGTTGGTTAGCAGCGATACGAGCTTCGTTTACTGCTTTCTCTGCTGCTAAAGCTTCCGCTTTTTCTTTGTCTTTAGCGTCAGATACTTTAGCTTCCTTAGATTCAACCGCTTTTTCTTTATCGGCTACCCAGTCGTTAAATTTCTTTTCAGCTTGTTCTTCGGTTAATGCACCTTTACGAACGCCACCAGCAAGGTGGTTTTTCATTAAAGCTCCTTTATAAGAAAGGATTGCTCTAGCTGTGTCCGTTGGTTGCGCCCCGTTTTGAAGCCATGTTACTGCACCATCAACATCAAGTTCGATAATTGCTGGGTTTAAATTTGGATTATAAACACCTAATTTCTCTAAGTATTTACCATCTCTTTTTGAACGCGCATCTGCTGCTACGATCCAGTAAAAAGGTTTTCCTTTTTTACCGTGTCTTTGTAATCTAATTTTTACAGGCATAAAATTAATTTTTGAGGTTCTCGACCTCGGTTATAATTTGTTATTAATTTCTCCGTTTAAGGAGCCGGCAAAGATAGTACATTTTTTATTTGAACGTCAATAGATTAAAGTAATTCTTTTACATTTGTTTATTCATTTAGTTTTATAAATATTCCAATGAAGCGTATCCTGATTTTAAGTTTAGTACTCATTACGTTTTACAGTTGTGAAAATCTCGAAGATAACACGCCTGCGTTACAAAGCACGGTAGATCAAGAGTTTTTTAAGGCAATTGATGCCCGTGCGACAGAAAATGAAGATGGGAGTTTTTTAATTCAAGCAATTACAAACGTGGAGTCGCTCAACTTAAGAATACCCTCTGGAGATCCCCGGGTGTATGTCTTGGGTGGTACGTCTCCTAGTTATGCTACTTTTGAGAACGCGTTAGGAGATACCTATACAACAGATCCTGATGGTGGGGGAAGCGTTGTGATCACCAATTGGGACACGACTGGTAAAACTTTATCAGGAACCTTTACATTTAATGCGGTACTGGCAGATCGTGATACTTTATTTGTGGAACAGGGTGTGTTTTTCCAGGTTCCCTATGGCGGTCTAGAATCTATAGACGACGAAACTCCTCCCAATGCGGGTACCTTTGTGGCACGAATTGATGGGGTCACTTTTAATCCATTTACCATTACGGCAGTTGGAGGGCCAAACGCTATAACTATTAAAGGAGCTAGTACCTCTAAAACAGTTACGCTGCAATTACCAGAAGATATTGGTGTTGGAGGTTTTACCTTACCCTTAGATGGTTTTGTGGCCACATATATGAACAACGAGATCAACGAAGANGCTACTGAAGGAAATGTCACTATTTTTGAACATGATATTGAGCAAAGAAGGATAAAAGGGACTTTTTCTTTCAGAACACCGAGCAGCACCGTCTCCTTGGGTCAATTTAATGTCCGATACCAGTAAAAAAACGTTAATTTACGTTAAAATAACACCTGTATTTTCTGCTGAAGTTAAACCTTCCCAAATCACGTTAAGCTTGGGTTAATAAGTTGCGTAAGCCCCATATATACTGTATATTAAAGTATAATAACTAAAACAAATGATGATGAAGTATACAGATAAGATGACGAATAAATTAAATGAATTACTAACAAAGAATTACGATGCCGAAAAGGGCTATAAAAAAGCCGCTGAAATTGTAGAAAATCCTAAATTGAAGCAGTTTTTTGAAACCGAAGCACAGGTGAGATACGATTTTGGTCACGAACTAAAATCTGAAATCAGAAATTTCGGAGAAACTCCAGAAAAAGGCACGAGTACCACAGGTGATTTACATAGAACCTGGATGGATATAAAATCTACTTTTACCTCCAATGACGAGGAAGCAATTTTAAAAGAAGTAGAAAAAGGTGAAAAATCAGCAGTTGATGAATATAATGAGGTAGTTAATGACACAACACTTCCACCAACGACCAAGCGGATTTTAACGAAGCAAGTATCCAACATCGAAAATACATTACAAAATGTAAAGAATTTTGAAATGGTACTATCCTAAAATAAATTGCATTGAAAAAGAAAGAGAGACCGAATTTATTCGGTCTTTTTTTATGGACTGCGGACTAAGTTAAAAGCTGTTAAAGCACGTTAACATGCGGTTAATTACAATATAGGTTTTTAAAATCTAGTGTATCTTTAATAAAAAAACAAAAAGCTATGAATAATTTAGAAAAGAACATCAAAAGACTCAACGAATTAATCACCAAGAACTATGACGCAGAAGAAGGCTATAAAAAAGCGGCAGATTTAGTAGATGGTGATGCGCAACTCAAGCAATTTTTTAAAGATCAGGCGCAAAACAGATATGATTTTGGGCACGCGTTAAAAACAGAAATTAAAAGCGTTGGTGGCGAAGTGGATAAGGGAACCAGTGTGACAGGTGATTTGCACCGTGCTTGGATGACTATTAAAGACACTTTTTCTTCAAACGACTCAAAAGCAATGTTAGAAGAAGTAGTGCGAGGAGAGGAAGCTGCGGTCGAAGAATACAGAGATATCCTAGACGAAGCTACTTTAGCGCCAACCACACAGTCATTATTGCAAAAACAGGTCGCCTCGGTACAAACAGCATTAAGCAATGCCCGTTCATTGGATGCCTGGGAGGCAAAGTAAAATAGAGTTACTTTAAATTAATAAGACCGAAATTTATTCGGTCTTTTTTATGCAGTACTGTGAACAACTCTTCACAACTTTAGCTGAAAAAAAGATGTACATTTTCTATTTTTGACTTCGGTACATTCTAATAAAAGCGTTGCTTTTACTCGAACACTCAGCAACCTTTGTTTTTGCGGCCAAATTAAAAGTTAGCACATCATAATTCGGAATTATAAAATTTAAACTTTTAAAAACACCTAACACCTAACACCTCATACCTAATACCTCAGCAAATGTATTTAATCTTTGATACCGAAACCACTGGCTTACCTCGCAACTGGAACGCTCCGTTAACCGATAGCGATAACTGGCCACGCTGTATCCAGATTGCATGGCAGTTGCATGACGGGATGGGGAATATTATAGAGCATCAGGATTACCTCGTGCAGCCAGACGGATTCAATATTCCTTTTGATGCCGAAAAAATCCACGGAATTTCAACCGAGCTAGCGCAAGCCGAAGGAATTCCACTTTCTGATATGATTGCTAAATTTCAGGAAGCACTCGGTAAAACAAAATTCATTGTCGGTCAAAATGTGGGTTTTGATCTCAATATCATGGGCGCCGAATTTTTACGATTGGGCATGGAGAATCCATTGCCAAAAATGCCTTTGCTCGATACCTGTACCGAAATCACGGCGCAACTCTGCCAACTCCCCGGAGGTCGTGGTGGTAAATTTAAATTGCCCACCCTAACCGAGTTGCACCAATTTTTATTTAACCAACCTTTTGCCGAAGCCCACAACGCTACAGCAGATGTGGAAGCAACCACGCGTTGTTTTTTAGAGCTCATACGCCGTCAGATTTTTACGATTGAAGAACTGGACGTGCAACCGGATTACTTCGATAAATTTTCAGAGGAAAATCCGAAAGAAATTGAATTGATCGGCCTAAAGCATATCAACCTCAAGAAAGCTTCAGATAAAATTCGGAAAGAGCTTGAAGCCCAAGTTGAGACCCAGACGATTTCTTCCGAAGAGATCAAAGAAAATCTGGAGGTTTTACAAGAAACTACTTTTGCGCACTTGCACAACCATTCGCAGTTTTCGATCCTACAATCTACATCGAGTACACAAGACCTTGTGGATGCTGCCATTGCAGATAATCAGCCAGCTGTAGCCATTACCGATACTGGGAATATGATGGGCGCATTTCATTTTTCGCGCGCCGTTAATATGTACAATCAGTCGCAAGCTAGCGCTTACAAAGAAAAATTGGCTGCGTATGTAGCGGTGGATGACACAGCAACCGATTTTGAAGGTGAGGTGCCAGAAAAACCAGAAGAACCAAGCGAATTAAAAGCCATTGTAGGATGTGAATTTTTTGTCTGTGAAAACCATTTGGACAAAACTCAAAAAGACAATGGCTACCAGATTGTATTGCTCGCCAAAAACAAAAAGGGCTATCACAACCTTGCAAAAATGGCAAGTATCGCTTACATCAATGGGTTTTATTATGTGCCTAGGATAGATCGCGCGGTCATCGAAAAATACAAAGAAGACGTCATTGTGCTTTCCGGGAGTATGTATGGCGAGGTGTCCAGTAAAATATTGAATATTGGTGAAAATCAAGCCGAAGAGGCCTTGCTCTGGTGGAAGGAGACCTTCGGCGCCGATTTCTATTTGGAGATCATGCGGCACGACCAGGAAGACGAAGATCGCGTAAACCAAACCATCATCGATTTCTCTAAGAAGCATGATGTAAAACTGATTGCGGCAAACAATACCTACTACATTAATAAGGAAAATGCCAATGCGCATGATATTCTGTTGTGTGTAAAAGATGGTGAGAAGCAGGCGACGCCTATTGGCCGGGGACGGGGTTACCGCTACGGGTTGCCCAACCAAGAATATTATTTTAAGACACAGACAGAAATGAAGGCGCTTTTTAAAGACCTTCCAGAAGCGATTGCCAATATTGCTGAAATTGTTGAAAAAATTGAGCCTTATAGCTTACAGC
>JGI24518J20066_1000231_pt1 | contig 13199 bp, 9 predicted proteins | sample LinPmetageLP42_FD_20066 | JGI IMG/M metagenome (IMG submission 20066) | reverse complement strand
TGATGACCAAGCACCGCCCCTGAACACAGTCCTCGAGAACCGTCCCTGAGAACCGTTCCTGAGAATGTGTTGGCAGGTGATGTGACAGCTGGTGAAGACGCTCGATCGACAATGATCGGTGCTAACAGACAAGGCCCCTGTGCGGATTCCCGCACAGGGGCCTTGTCGTTGGTGGGCGGAAATCCGCACAACTCCTCACAGATCGCCGGCGGCCCGCGGAATTCGGCTCACTTGTGCGCGAGTTGTATGCGAACTGTGCGTCTTCAACTTATTGAATTGTCTGGATTGTCTCGTCTATCTGGCGGCTGTGGCGCAATGCTCGCAGGGTCTCGGCTATCCCTGCTCGCGCCGCACCTCTGCGCGGCTTCGTGTCGGAGCCGCGCAGACGGGATATCGAATGCCCTACAAGACCAACAATATCCGCAATTCAAGAGGATTCGCCATGCGCCTTATCAAGCCAGCCCTGACCGCCCTGAGTGCTGCCATCCTGTTTGCCTCAGCGACGGCCATGGCCGACCCGATCACCATCAAGTTTTCCCATGTGGTGGCGGAAAATACCCCCAAGGGCCAGATGGGCAAGAAATTCCAGCAACTGGTGGAGGAGCGACTGGGCGACAAGGTGGAAGTCGAGCTCTACCCCAGTTCGCAGCTGTACGGGGACGACAAGGTGCTGGAAGCCATGCTGCTGGGCGATGTGCAGCTGGCGGCACCGTCATTGTCCAAGTTCCAGAAATATACCGATCAGCTGCAGGTCTTCGATCTGCCCTTCCTGTTCAAGGACATGGGCGCTGTCGAACGCTTCCAGAGCAGCGAGACGGGCCAGTCATTGCTGACGTCGCTGGAATCCAAGGGGTTGGTGGGGCTCGGTTATCTGCATAACGGCATGAAGCAGCTGTCCGCGTCATCGCCGCTCAAGACACCGGGGGATGCCGACGGCAAGAAATTCCGCATCATGACCTCCGATGTGCTCGAGGCCCAGTTTGACGCGGTGGATGCCGTCTCGCTGAAGAAGCCGTTCTCCGAGGTCTTCATCCTGCTGCAGACCAAGGCCATCGACGGTCAGGAGAATACCTACTCCAACATCTACTCCCAGAAGTTCTTCGAGGTGCAGCCGTACATCACCGAATCCAACCACGGCGTGCTGGATTATATGGTGGTGTCTTCGGCGCGCTTCTGGAATGGCCTGCCGGATGACGTGCGTGGTGAGGTCAAGTCGGCGCTCGATGAGGCCATCGTCTACGGCAACCAGCTCTCCGAAGCCAAGAACATGGAGGCCAAGCAGGCCATCATCGATTCAGGCCAGAGCGAGATCATCACGCTCGACGATGCCCAGCGTCAGCAGTGGGTCGACGCCATGAAGCCGGTATGGGGCGAGTTTGCCGACGACATCGGTCAGGACATCGTCGACGCCGCGGAAGCTGCTAACCAGTAAGCCATCAGGCCATCCATCACTTGCCCCATCTTGAGCGCCAGGACATCGGCGATCTCGCGTGGGGCAAGTGTCCTTGAGCGACATGAGGATTTTTGCCATGGCACTACGATGGCTTCACAAGGCGGAAGAGACGCTGTTCTCGCTGCTGCTGGTAGCGATGGTGCTGCTGGTCTTCGTCGAGGTGGTGTTGCGCTTCGTCTTCAATACCGGCATCAGCTGGTCACAGGAGGCCACGCTGTATCTGGCGGGCTGGTTCGTGCTGATCGGCGTGTCCTGGGGCGTCAAGCAGGGCGCGCACATCGGCGTGGATGTCGTGGTCAAGATGCTGCCGATGCTCTGGCAGCGCGTGGCGACCTTGCTGGCGCTGGCGATCTGCATGGCGTACTGCGTGATGCTGCTGGTCGGCAGTTATGAATATCTCTCGCTGATGAAGATGATCGGCATCGAGCTTGAGGACATCGCGATTCCCAAGTGGTACGCCCTCACCATTCTGCCCATTGCCATGTTGCTGCTGATGCTGCGCTTTGCTGTACTGGGCTGGAAGGTGATTCGTGGCGATGCCAGTGGCTTCGGCTTTCATGACGAAGGCGAGGACAGCATGCATCTGGTGCAGTCGGACGCGCCGGATGGCCAAGACAACGGCGATGCTGGCCGTGACAGTGATCAGGGAACACCACGATGACCATAGCCACTCTGTTTGCGCTGCTGTTCGGCGGCATCTTTCTCGGCATGCCGATCGCCTTTGCGCTGGGCTTCTCGAGTGTCACCACGATCCTGCTGTTTTCCAGTGACTCACTGGGGTCGGTGGCGATCAAGCTGTTCGAAGCCCTGTCGCATCACTACACCCTGCTGGCGATCCCGTTCTTCATTCTCTCCAGCACCTTTCTCTCGACCGGTGGCGTGGCACGTCGCCTGATCACCTTCGCCACCGATGCCATCGGCCACGTGCGCGGTGGACTGGCGATGGCCTCCGTATTGGCATGCATGCTGTTTGCCGCCGTGTCCGGCTCTTCTCCGGCCACGGTGGCGGCGATCGGCTCCATCGTGATCGCGGGCATGGTGCGCCAGGGCTATACCGAGTCCTTCGCGGCGGGCGTGATCACCAATGCCGGGACACTGGGCATCCTGATTCCGCCGTCCATCGTGATGCTGGTGTATTCCGCCGCCACGGAAGTCTCGGCGGCCAAGATGTTCATGGCAGGTCTGATTCCGGGCCTCCTGATGGGCGGTATTTTGATGGTCGCCATCTATATCGCGGCGCGGATCAAGAAGTTGCCGGCTCAGCCTTTCCCCGGCGTACGGGTGCTTGCGCGCTCTGGCCTGATCGCCATGGGCGGTCTGATGTTGATCTTCATCGTGCTGGGCTCGATCTATGGCGGCGTGGCCAGTCCCACCGAAGCCGCGGCCGTGGCCACGGTGTATGCCTGGTTCATCGCCGTGGTGGGCTATCGCGACATGGGGCCGTTGAAGAACGTGCCGTGGCGCAAGGGCAACGAAGCCTGGGGGAGTGCGGGGTTGCGCGCGCTGTGGCAGGTGCCTGCCGGGCTTCTGGGGTCCTTCACCGATCAGGAGGTCAAGAAGGTGGTACTGGATGGCGCGCGCGTCTCGATGATGCTGTTGTTCATCATCGCCAACGCGATGCTGTTCGCGCATGTACTGACCACGGAGCGCATTCCGCACACCATCGCCGAAACCATCATCGGCTGGGGGCTGCCGGCGTGGGGCTTCTTGATCGTGATGAATCTGCTGCTGCTGGCGGCGGGCAACTTCATGGAGCCCTCGGCCATTCTGCTGATCATGGCGCCAATCCTGTTCCCCATCGCGACGCAGCTGGGGATCGACCCGATCCATCTCGGCATCATCATGGTGGTCAACATGGAGATCGGCATGCTGACACCCCCCGTAGGGCTGAACCTCTTCGTGACGGCGGGGATCACCGGCAAGCCGATGACCTGGGTCATTCGGGCAGCATTGCCGTGGTTGTCGCTGTTGCTGCTGTTCCTGGTGTTGATCACCTATGTGCCGGCTATCTCGCTGTTCCTGCCCAACTGGTTGAGCAGTTGAGGATCACTGCCTGCTGACAAGGTGCGATGGAAAGATTGATTGATGACAGAGCTTGATGACAGAGCTTGATGACAGGGAGGGCGACTGGGCTTGTTGACTGGATTTGATGATTGAGTTTGATGACCGATATTGATAGCAGACTCATGAATGAATCATTGGCACAGGGACGGTGCCTTTCATGAAGATAAAGCTGAGAGGAAACCACAACTTGGCATCAGACAAGCACAGCAGTTGACGGGTATTTGTTCTGCGACTTTTGTCGCAAGCGAGGTTTTTCCACAATGAATCCGGGATTAACGCTCAGCGATGCGCTCGGTGATGCAGGAATCCGCGTCAAGACGCATGGTTGTCATGAATCCTTCATTCTTGAGCCCTAGAGTATGCTCACGCCAGACAACCGACCGATGGATAGGTTCAGGAGTGGTGATCGAAAACAGTGTTTTTTTCTGTTGCACATCCTGAAAGCCCGGTATATGGTTTCCCTGCGAGCATTGGATAATAACTAGGCCACAGAGTTTTAGAGGCGTCATCAAGCGCCCGGAACCTTGGTCACTGCCATCGGCAGACACGATCGAACAGTTAACGCTAGTTAAGGAACTATCGCGATGAAAAAGACACTTCTGGCTACTGCCATCGCCGGCGCTGCTGCCCTGGCTGCTACTTCTGCTTCCGCTGCTACTGTCTACAACCAGGACGGTACCAAGCTGGACATCTACGGTAACGTGCAGCTGGCATACACTTATGTCGACCAGCTCGGCGGTGATCCGGAAAGCGAACTGGGTGACAACGGTTCTACCTTCGGTGCCAAGGGCGAGCACAAGATCAACGACGATATCGTTGGTTACTTCAAGGCTGAGTGGGAATACGACGCTGACGAATCCAAGGGCGGCGGCAACGGCCTGAACGATGGCGACCAGTCCTACGTCGGTGCCAAGGGTTCCTTCGGTGACGCGCGTATCGGTTCCTGGGACCAGCTGATGGATGACTGGATCCAGGATCCGATCTCCAACAACGAATACTTCGTCGACCTGTCTGACTCCAGCTCCCAGATTTCTGGTAGTAGTTCCGTCAGGGAGGGCAACAAACTGCAGTACATGTCTCCTGTCATGGGTGGTATGCAGTTCGCCGTCGGTTCCAACTTCGAAGGCGATGGCGAAGACGAGAACGTCACCGATTCAAACCAAGCTTCCTTCTTCGCTGGTGCCAAGTACACCATCGGTGGTTTCTCCATCGCTGCCGTGTATGACGATCTGGGTCAGTTCGATGGCCTCGATACTACTCTTGATGACGGTGCAAACAACAGCCAAGGTGATATCGGTGAGCAGTATGGTATCACTGGTCAGTACACTGTCGATGCCCTGCGTATTGCCGTCAAGGCCGAGCGCTTTGACGCTGATGTAGAAAATGCTGATGTTGATTACTATGGCATTGGTGCCCGTTACGGCTATGGCATGGGTGATGTATACGGTGCCTACCAGTATGTCGATGCTGAGGCTAATGCATATCAATATATTAATGCAGATCGAGATGGCGGCGATGGTGACGATCATACGTATAATGAATTCAATTTGGGTGTGACTTACAATATTTCTTCTGCAATGTATACCTTCATAGAGTATGTGCAGTATGATCGTGCCGGTGACGATGGTGATAGCGCTGCAGTCGGCATCTACTACGGTTTCTAAGACGTCTTCAATCGTCTAGCAAGCTAACGAAAGCCGGTTCCTCGGGGCCGGATTTTTTACGCCTGTATCTTGAGAGATGACTGACTCATTGCCGGGTACAAGACAGAGGGTCAGCGCATCAGCATGGAGTGTCCTGTCACGAAAAAGCCCCTTTGATCTGATGATCAAAGGGGCTTTTTGTCATACCTGTCTCAGCAAGGAGATAGCACTGATACAGGGCTGCTCAGCGGCATTATCCCACCATCACTTCATGGCACTGAGATCGTCGCGTGTCGGCAGTGCCGAATAGGCGCCCGGACGTGTCACGGCGAAGGCACCGCAGGACGCCGCACGCTGCAGGGCAGCATTCAGGTGACTTTCGTCTTCACACCAGTCGCTCAGGTTGTCGGCATTGATGCCGGCTTCGCTGAGGGCTGACAGGAAGCCCCCGATGAAGGCATCACCCCCGGCAGTGGTATCGACAGCCTTGACGGAGGGCGGCGTGATGCTGACCGTCTCGATCTCGCTGCTCTGCTTGCGTACCAGGGCACGAATCACGCCCGGCCCATCGGTCAGCACGATCAGGCGCACACCGGCTTTCAGGCGCGCTTCAAGCCATTCAGTCTGTGGCTGATTGTCGGTCAGGGCTTCGACCTCTTCCTGGGACAGCTTGAGGATGTCAGCGTTGTCCAGCAGGCGTGTGACCAATGCCACATCAACCTGCTGGTTCGGCCACAGGTTGTGGCGCAGATTGGCATCCACGCTGACCAGAGAGCCTGCAGCACGCGCGCGTGACGCCAGCACGAAGCTGGTGTCCGCGATGCCGGCGTCGGTCAGGCTGTTGCTGCACAGGTGGAAGATGGCGGGAGTCGCGAACAGCTCAGGCCCGGCGTGCTCCGGACGGAACAGCAGGTCGGCGGCCGGCGGACGATAGAAGTCGAAGCGGCGTTCACCCTCTTCATCGCGAGACACGAAGGCGAGCGCGGTGCGCGCATGGCTGGTGCGCTTGACGTGTTCCATCTGCACGCCATGAGCGCTCAGTTCGTCGTGCAGGAAGTCACCGAAGCTGTCCTGACCCAGCATGCCGACGAAGTGGCTCGGCAGGCCGAGGCGGGCACAGGCCACCGCGACGTTGGCCGGTGCGCCGCCCGCGTAGGGCGTGAAGGTTTCCTGCTCGACGGCCTGGCCGCCGAGCTTGTTGGAGAGCATGTCGACGAGCGCTTCGCCGAACGCGATTACCGGAGTCATCAGGAGGAGGTTTCCTTGCGAGTGGTCGTCGTGGAGCCTTTGGCTTTCTTGCCCGGCTTGTCGTTGCTGTCATCCGCCTGGGTGGTGCCACCGGCAGGGAAGTGCTCGCGGACCAGCGACAGCAGTCCCTGGGTGGACGGATCGAAGGCCTTCACGTCGGTATCGATACGCGCGCTGATTTCCCCGGCGATGCGCTTGCCGAGCTGCACGCCCCACTGGTCGAAGGAGTTGATGTTCCAGATCACGCCCTGCACGAAGACCTTGTGCTCGTAGAGGGCGATCAGTGCGCCGAGATTGCGCGGGGTCATCTCATCCAGCAGCAGGGTGCTCGACGGGCGGTTGCCCGGGCAATTGTAGTGCGGATCGAGGTTGCTGCCATCCTGGCTGCCTTCCATGAAGGCGTTGGCCTGCGCCAGCATGTTGGTGATCAGTGCGAAGTGGTGCTCTTCGGTGCCCGGCTCCGGCTTCAGCGAGGCGATGAAGTCGATGGGCACGTAGCGCGTGCCCTGGTGCAGCAGCTGGAAGAAGGCATGCTGACCGTTGGAGCCGGTCTCGCCCCAGACGATCGGGCCGGTCTTGTAGTCCACCGGACGGCCGAAGATGTCGACCGACTTGCCGTTGGATTCCATGTCCAGCTGCTGCAGGAAGGCGGGCAGCTGATGCAGGGCCTGGTCGTAAGGCACGATGGCCTGGGTCTCGGCACCCATGAAGTTGATGTACCAGATGCCGATCAGCGCCATCAGGACCGGCATGTTCTCGGCCATCGGCGCATTGATGAAGTGCTGGTCCATCTCATGGGCGCCTTCCAGCAGCTCCATGAAGCCTTCATAGCCGATGGACAGGGCGATGGGCAGGCCGATGGAAGACCACATGGAGTAGCGACCGCCAACCCAGGCCCAGAATTCGAAGACGTTCTCTTCGCGAATGCCGAATTCCTTGGCCGCCTTGCGGTTGGTGGAAGCCGCGACGAAGTGGGCGCCGACGTCGGCGTCCTGACCGGCGTGCTCCAGGAACCAGCGGCGCGCCGTCTTGGCGTTGAGCAGGGTTTCCTGGGTGGAGAAGGTCTTGGTGGAGACGATGAACAGCGTGGTGGCCGGATCCAGGCGCTTGAGCACCTTCTGGATGTGGTTGCCATCGACGTTGGAGACGAAGTGGAAATTGATTTCCGGGTGGCGATGCTTGAGCAGCGCACGGCAGGCCATGTTGGGGCCCAGATCAGAGCCGCCGATGCCGATGTTGACCACGTCACGAATCCGCTGGCCGTCGTAGCCTTTCCACTCACCGCTGCGCACGGCTTCCGAGAAGGCGCGGATCTGCTCGCGCGTCTTGTGGATTTCCGGCATCACGTCCTTGCCATCGACGATGACCGGCGTGTTGGTCTGGCTGCGCAGTGCGGTGTGCAGCACCGGGCGATTCTCGGTGACGTTGATGATGTCGCCGGAGAACATCTGCGCGCGACGTTGAACGAGTGCAGAGTGCTCAGCCAGTTCGACCAGCGCCTCCATCACCTCATCGGAGATGTGGTGCTTGGAGTAGTCGAGAAACAGGCCGCCGACGCGCAGGCTCATCTTCTCGAAGCGCTTGGGATCCGCAGCGAAGTAATCGCGGATGCGGTCGTTGCGGGTCACCTCGCCCAGCCGGGTCAGCGCCTGCCAGGAAACACTACGGGTCAATTGCAGCATGGAAGTGTCCATCGTATGGGTTGTTGAAGTTCATCGGGGCGGGTCGCATTCTGTGGCGGCCCGACGCACGCTTGCAGGTGAGACGAGAGTCACTGTCAGCCGGGAGTCGTGTCGATGACACGATTCAGGCGCTGAGCGCTCTCGGTTGGTCGACAAGGTGCGCAAGGTGCCGGCCACGCCGTGAGCCGCGTGGCCGGCTGTCATTCACTTGCCGCTCGTCTCATCACCGCTCAGCGGTGAGATGTGCTGAGCCAGCAGATGCTGAGCGCCCGGCGGCAGCCAGACCGGATCGAGGCGCGTGCAGGCGGTCTCGACACACAGGAAGCTGCGCGCATTCTCGACGCCGGTGTCGGCCGGCGGCGCGTCCCCGGGATGCCAGACCACCGTGGAGTCAGAGCCCTGCTTGGCGATGCGCAGCTGACGCTTGCCGTCCTCGAGCACCTGAATCTGGCTGGTCTGGTAGATGCGGTCCAGCGGGCCACGCACGCCCAGTTCGCCCTGTTGGTCGAAGCGCGAGAAGTCCTGGCGCTTGTCCAGGTAGCTGGCGCCGGCCAGACCGGTGACGCGACACTCGAAGGCATTCGCCACTGCGAAGTAGGTATGCAGCGCGCCGGTCATCTTGATCGGGGCCTCGCCACGGTTTTCCGTGATCAGCTCGACCTTGAGGAAGCGGCGGCTGGCAAAGATCACCACACGCGGAGAGAGGGCGGCGTGCAGCGCTGAGACCGGTGAAGCATGGATCTCGACGCCTTCCTCTTCCTCGTCCACCGCATCGATGCGCCAGTCGGCCTTGCGAGCGGGGCCGTGCAGTTCGCTTTCGCCCTCGGGGAACTCATCCGCGAACCAGGGCCAGCACAGCGGAATGCCGCCGCGAATGCTGCCCGGCAGGGCGGCGGGCGTTTCCGTCACCCACAGCCAGGGAGAGTCGCCCGTCGGCTGATAGTGCAGCACCTGAGCCCCCTGGTGGCAGACCACCAGCTCGCCCCACTCCTGGTTGAGGATCAACAGCGAGCGGCCCTGCCATTCGACAGTGCGTTGGCCAGCGGTGTCGGCGATCAGTGCGCGCAGACTTTCGGGGATCATCTCGAGCTACCTCGATGGTTCAGGAGGTGGCGGTGCATCATGCCACCTCTTCATTGTGCAGAGCCTCGGCGGCGCCCAGCAGGCCGGTCCACGGCGCGGTCACCACCCAGGTGGGTATCGCGGCATTGTAACGGCTCAGACGATTCTTGTCGGTGAAGGCGTGGCGGAAATCGCTGCGCATCAGCAGATCCAGGTTGCGCGGCAGCACGCCACCGCACAGATAGACCCCGCCACGCGCCCCCAGCGTGAGTGCTGCATCGCCGGCGACCGCGCCAAGAATCTTCATGAAGCGCATCACGGCATCAAAGGCGAGAGCATTCTGCGGTTCATCGTGATGCAGGTGCTCATGTGCTGCCTGGCTGACGTCAGCGGCGCATGCCAGCGGTGATTCCTGCTGACGCAGCTCGCCCAGGGCCTGATAGATCTCGAGCATGCCCTGGCCACACAGCAGGCGCTCCACCGAGACGCGACCATGGCGACGGCGGAAGATGCCGAGCAGACCATCCTCGATCTCGTCGGTGGGGGCGAAGCTTGCATGCCCCCCTTCGGTCGCGAGCGGAATCCAGTTGTGGGTGCCGCGCACCAGACCCGCCACACCCAGGCCGGTGCCGGGGCCGATCACCAGTCGTGGCGAGGCCGCATCGCCATTACCTTCGGTGAGCTCCTCACCGATGGCCAGACGTTCGCTGGCCTCGATGTGGGGCACGCCCAGCGCCATGGCGGTGAAATCATTCAGGCACTTGAAGCGCTCAAGCCTCAATGATTCGCGCACCTCGCGCTTGAGAAACGTCCAGTGATTGTTGGTCATGCTGACGCGTTCATCATGCACGGGGCAGGCGAAGGCCAGGCAGGCCTCGACGGGTTGCTCGGCCTCTGACAGGCCCAGCATCCGATAGTAGGCCTGGATGGCCTCCTCGAGTCCGGCATGCTCGGCGCAGGCGAGCGTCTGGATGTGCTGCAGGGTGTGGCTGCCCGGCTGGACAAGTGCCAGCCGGGCATTGGTGCCACCGATATCGCCTACCAGAGCAAGGCGATGGGAGGTGTCGCGGGTCATCGTCCGGCATCCTTCCTTTGCGTCAGTGCCTCAGGAGAGTGACAGGGCGCGCCCATCACATCAGGTCGTGGCCGCTGCCCGGCAGGTCGCCGTAGCCTGCAAAGCTGGAGGCGCCTTCCTCGGCACCGCCGACCAGTGAGCGCATGCCGGAGAACAGCTCGCGGCCCAGGCCGTGATGATAGCTGTCGCGAGTGATGGTTTCGGCCTCGCGCTCGGCCCATTCGGCTTCATCGACCAGCGCCGTGAGGGTGCCGGCATTGGCGTCCAGGCGGACCACGTCGCCTTCGCGCAGGCGTGCCAGCGGGCCGCCGTCGAGCGCTTCCGGTGTCATATGAATGGCGGCCGGGACCTTGCCCGAGGCGCCAGACATGCGGCCATCCGTCACCAGTGCGACCTTGAAGCCACGGTCCTGCAGGATGCCGAGGTAGGGCGTCAGCTTGTGCAGTTCCGGCATGCCGTTGGCACGCGGACCCTGGTAGCGCACCACGGCGACCATGTCCTGCTCCAGCTCACCGGCTTCGAAGGCGGCCTTCATCTCATCCTGGTCGCTGAACAGCTTCACTGGTGCCTCGACGAGACGATGCTCTTCCTTGACGGCAGAGACCTTGATCACGCCGCGGCCGAGGTTGCCGTCCAGTACGGTCAGGCCGCCTGTCGGGGCGAACGGGTTGGCCACCGGGCGCAGCACATCCTCGTCGAGGCTGTCGGTAGGGCCGTCCTTCCAGACCAGCTTGCCGTTCTCGAGGAAGGGCTCGCGGACATAGCCGGCCAGGGTGCCACCGTCCTGGGTGGGGATGTCGTGGAGCAGACCCGCCTTGAGCAGTTCACGGATCAGGAAGCTCATGCCGCCGGCCGCCTGGAAGTGATTGATGTCGGCCTGGCCGTTCGGGTAGATGCGCGTAAGGCTCGGCACCACCGCGGAAAGCTCGGTGAAGTCATCCCAGGTGATGGTCACGCCCGCAGCGCCGGCCATCGCGACCAGGTGCAGGGTGTGGTTGGTGGAGCCGCCGGAAGCCAGCAGGCCGACCATGGCATTGACGATGGCGCGGGCATCGATCTGGCGATAGAAGGGACGGTAGTCGCCGCCGACTTCGCTGTTGCGGATGGTCTGCTCGGCGGCGTGACGCGTCAGGGCTTCGCGCAGCGGGGTGCCCGGATTGACGAAGGAAGCGCCCGGCAGGTGCAGGCCCATCAGCTCGACCATCAGCTGGTTGGAGTTGGCGGTGCCATAGAAGGTGCAGGTGCCCGGGCTGTGGTAGGAAGCGGACTCGGCTTCCAGCAACGCATCGCGGCCGACCTTGCCTTCGGCGAACAGCTGGCGGACACGCGCCTTCTCGTTGTTGGGCAGGCCGGAGGGCATCGGGCCTGCCGGCACGAACAGTGTCGGCAGGTGGCCGAAGCGTGCGGCGGCAATGAATAGGCCCGGGACGATCTTGTCGCACACGCCGAGGAACAGGGCGCCATCGAACATGTTGTGCGACAGGCCGACAGCGGCGGCCATGGCGATCAGATCGCGGGAGAACAGTGACAGCTCCATGCCCGGCTGACCCTGGGTCACGCCATCGCACATCGCGGGCACGCCGCCGGCGAACTGGGCGGTGGAGCCCATCGCCTGGACGGCTTCCTTGATGATGCGCGGATAGTCCTCGAACGGCTGGTGGGCGGACAACATGTCGTTATATGACGAAATAATGCCCAGGTTGGCCGAGTTCATCAGCTTGAGACGATTCTTGTCGGTCTCGCCACAGGCGGCAAAGCCGTGCGCCAGGTTGCCACAGGAGAGCTCGGAGCGGTGTACACCGCGGCGCTGCTGGCTTTCCATCAACTGCTCATAGGCGGCGCGGCGTTCGCGGGAGCGGTCGATGATGCGCTGGGTCACGTGCTCTACGGTCTGGTTGACTGACATGCTCTTACCTCATGTATCAGGCGGCGCAGGGCGCCGAGGCTGGCGAAAGAAAGCGTTTCCCGCTGTGTGGGCGTGCTGCTATCCGGCGACGCTATCCAGTGGTGATGGCGGTGTAAAGCCTCTGGCCTCACTCGTGTCGCGTCGTTCGGTTACCGAGGTAGCCTACAGTAGCGCGTCATGGCGCTCGAGAAACGGTTTTGTTCGGAATATTCGGTAAATTTAACAAAAAAACTGCTTGAAGACTGGACGACTTTCGGCCAAATTATGGGAAAAGCGTGTAGGATAATTTCACGGAACACATTGCAGGCTTTCGTTCCTGGATCAGGTCTGGTCCTGCACCCGCCATACGCCACAGGAGTTGAGTCATGACATTACGCGTCGCCATCAATGGTTTTGGTCGCATCGGTCGCAACGTGCTGCGTGCGCTGTATGAAGGTCAGTACAACGATCGTATCCAGGTCGTCGCCATCAATGATCTGGGTGATCCGAAGCTCAACGCTCACCTGCTGAGCCGCGATACCGTCCACGGCCGTTTCGCCGAGACCGTCTCGCACGACGAAGAGAATCTGTTCGTCGGTGACGACAAGATCCGCATCCTGGCCGAGCGTGACCCGGCCCAGCTGCCGTGGTCCAGCCTGGACATCGACCTGGTGATGGAATGCACCGGTCTGTTCACCAAGCGTGCTGCCGCTGCCAAGCACATCGAAGCCGGCGCCAAGCGTGTGCTGATCTCCGCGCCGAGCGGCGACGCCGATGCGACCGTCGTCTTCGGCGTCAACGAAGATGTGCTGAAGGCCGAGCACCAGGTCGTTTCCAACGCGTCCTGCACCACCAACTGCCTGGCGCCGGTCGCCAAGGCGCTGAATGATGAAGTCGGCATCGAGAACGGCCTGATGACCACCATTCACGCCTACACCAACGATCAGAACCTGTCGGATGTCTACCACTCCGACCCGTACCGTGCCCGCAGCGCGACCCATTCCATGATCCCGACCAAGACCGGTGCCGCCGCGGCGGTGGGTCTGGTGCTGCCGGAACTGAACGGCAAGCTGGATGGTCTGGCGAT
>JGI24518J20066_1000228_pt1 | contig 13282 bp, 10 predicted proteins | sample LinPmetageLP42_FD_20066 | JGI IMG/M metagenome (IMG submission 20066) | reverse complement strand
TATGTCTGGCTTTAACTGTTCTTTGGTCCGCCACGGTTTTCCTGGCGGATTTTTTTATGCCTGAAATACGCGGGCTTTGGCAGGTTTTCGCCTGGGGCGTTCGAATTTCCCCAGGCTTTCAGCGACTTTCACTATGACCAGAACTCTTGGTGGCAGGGCGCGGCACAGCGCTTTCCAGCGACTGTCGCCGCCTCGGGTTGCGGCGAGTAAATTGTTGGATGTCAGGCTGGCGGCAGAGATTTATTAGCCATTGGGTAATCTTCGAGGCGTTGGCCTGCTGGTGCAAGCATGCTGAAGGCGCTCTCGATGCACTCGGTTTCCTCAGACCTAACGTACAGAGCCCCCAGCGGCGATGACCGCTGGGGGCTCTGTACGTTAGGTCTGGCTCCAAGCAGTTTCTTGCTTGGTGAACTGTCTCAACAGCCGTTCTGCATCACCAGCAGCGCACTCAGGACATCGCGGCGGGTGACCATGCCGATCAGGCGGCCCTGTTCGACCACCGGATAGACCTTGGGACGCTGGCCATTCATGTGCTGCGCCAGGTCCGTGATGCTGTCATTCGGGCCGACGCTGAGGACTTCGTGACGCATCAGGTCGCCGACCTGAGCATGCTGGCCGCAGTGATAGGCACTGTCGAGCAGCTTGCCGAGGATGTCCTGTTCGGAGATGAAGCCGATCAGGCGGTCCAGGTCATCCACGACCGGCACGCCGGGCAGACGGTGGTGGGTCAGGCCCTGGGCGAGTTCAAGAATGCTGGTGCGTGCCTTCACGCGATAACAGTCGCGGGACATGATGTCGCGAAGGGTCGAGGGCACCTTGAGCTGGGTGGCTTTCATGGGCAGATCTCCTGCGTCACTGCTCTTCGACTCTCCGGTGAGGGAGCCGTGCGATGAATGCCGGCAGCCACTTTCGTGACTGCCGGCGACATTCAACATCTGTTCAGAGCATAGGGCATCACTGCGTGAGCTGCGCGTCCCGTTGCCTTGAGGGGGATCAGTCACCCGGACCGCATTCCATGCAACGCTCGACGATGGCCGGGCCCAGCTGCAGGTTGGCGTTGAGGTCACGCAGCGCGGTGCGCAGACCTTCCTCGATCACCGGGTGATAGAAGGGCATTTCCAGCATCTGCTCGATGGTCATGCGTTGCTGATGGGACCAGGCCAGCAGGTGGGCGAGGTGCTCGGCACGCGGGCCGAAGATCTCGGCGCCCAGCAGCAGGCCGGTGCCTTGCTCGCCATAGACACGCAGCATGCCCTTGTTCATGCGCATCACGCGGGAGCGACCCTGGCCGGTGAAGTCGACTTCGCCCACCGCGTAGCAGTCGCAGGCACCGTAGCGCTGTTCGATCTCGGCGGTCGAGAGGCCGATGGTGGCCATCTGCGGATCACTGAACACGACGGCGATGGTGCTCTTGCGCTGACCGGCACGCACGTCGGGGAAGCGACCGGCGTTGTCACCGGCGATACGGCCCTCATCGGAGGCTTCGTGCAGCAGCGGCAGGTCGTTGTTGGCGTCGCCGGCGATGAAGACATGGCTCGGCGTGTCGTCGCTCAGACGAGTCTGCAGGGTGTGACGATTGAAGATCGGCACGCCGCGCTCGTCCAGCTTCAGACCCAGCGCCTCGATATTGAGGCGATCGACGTTCGGGCGACGGCCGGTGGCCGCGAGCAGGTAGTCGAAACGCTCGGTAAGACGCGCTTCGCTACCACGCTCGATGAAGGTGATCTCGACACCGGCGCCGTTCTCGTCCTCGACGCGTTCGATCTTCTCGACCTTGGCGTCCGGGTCGAGATAGAACTCCTCGTTGAAGACGCGATCGGCATTGGCGCGCAGCTTCTCGTCACGCAGCGGGCCGATGGCACCGCCGACACCGAACATGCGGATGCGCACGCCGAGACGCGTGAGCGCCTGGCCCAGCTCCAGTCCGATGACGCCCGGGCCGAAGACGGCGACGGATTCCGGCAGGTCGTCCCAGTCGAAGACGCTGTCGTTGATGATCAGGCGGTCACCGGCATTCTCGAAGAAGCCCGGGTAGCTGGGGCGCGAGCCGGTGGCGATCACGACACGCTCGAAGGTGACGCGGGTCTCGTTGTCGCCGATGATCAGGCTGTTGGCAGTCTCGAAACGCGCATTGCCGCGCAGCTTGTCGTGGGAGGGAATGCCTTCCACGGACTCGACCACGAAACCGACGAAGCGGTCGCGCTCACGCTTGACGCGGTCCATCACGGCGCGGCCATCCACCTTGACCTCGCCTTCGATATTGATGCCGAACGGTGCGGTGTCACGGGCGTGATGCGCGGCTTCGGCCGCACTGATCAGCAGCTTGGACGGCATGCAGCCGACACGGGCACAGGTGGTGCCGTAGGGGCCACCTTCGATCATGACCACGGAATCGGTGTGTGCCTTGGCGGCGCGATAGGCACCCAGACCGGCACTGCCGGCACCGATGATGGCGACTTCAACCTGGCGTTCGTTCACGTCGTACTCCTCAAGGTGCGCCAGCGGCGCACCTGACAATGGGGTCTCAAGCGCGAGCGTGGCCCGCGCGTGATGAAAAGAGAAAGTTATCGGGGCCTGTCAGCGTGATGCGTTCAAGCGCTGGTCAGGCTGCCGAAGTAGCGGGCGACTTCATCGCTGCCGCCGACATGCTCGCCGTCGATCCAGACCTGCGGCACGGTGGCCTGACCGGTCATGGCGCGCAGGGAGCGTGAAGTCACGCCGCGGGTGCCGACTTCGATGACTTCGTAGCTGATGCGTGCTTCGTCGAGCATCTGTTTGGCACGTGCGCAGTACGGACAGCCCGGCTTGCTGAACAGGGTAGCGAAGCTGGGACGGCCGGCGTCCGGGTCCAGATAGTCGAGCATGGTATCGGCGTCGGAGACTTCAAAGGGGTCGCCCGGCTTCTGCGGCTCGATGAACTGCTTCTCGACCACGCCGTTGCGTACCAGCATGGAATAGCGCCAGCTGCGCTTGCCGAAACCGATGTCGCTCTTGTCGACCAGCATGCCCATGCCGGCGGCGAAGTCGCCGTTGCCATCGGCGATCAGGCTCAGGTTCTCGGCTTCCTGATGCTCGCCCCAGGATTCCATGACGAAGGCGTCATTGACGGACAGGCAGACGATCTCGTCGACGCCGACAGCATAGAAGCGATCGGCCAGCTCGTTGTAGCGCGGCAGGTGAGTGGAGGAACAGGTCGGGGTGAAGGCACCCGGCAGGGCGAAGACCACCACGTTGCGGCCCGAGAAGATTTCCTCGCTGGTGCGCTCGACCAGACGGCCGTCGCGACGGATCTTGAAGCTGACGTTCGGGACCTGCTGGCCTTCGTGTGATTCGAGTTGCATGAAATTGGCTCCGGTCTCGAAGAGACGTATCTAAAGGGGATGGCAGGCGACTGAGGCTCGATGACGCTGTCGAGTGCATGAGAAATCAGTGCCTTGCGAAACTGGAGCCAGTCTAGGGGCAAGCCTCTTGCGGGTGAATTTGATTGCATCAAGCGAGGCGATAGCTTTTCTTGATGATGATGCTGACAGCCAGTCGTGGGCTGGCTCATGGCCTTGTTCTCGGCAGGAACGTGCTGGCCGGCAAGCGGCTTTTTTGCCGGAAATAGTTATACAGACTTGATATTTGGCCCTGTCAGCCATAGGTAGTGGGTACGTCACAGCATCGTCAGGCGTCGAGTCTGGCAAGCGAGGCAATAGATGAACGCACGAGAGTACATGGCGAAGCACGGCCTGGACGGCGACAAGGACAAGGAGGAGGACAAGCCTCAGAGTCTGGAAGAACATGCCTGGGCACGTGCACGTGAGTCCGGCAGCCATCGGCCACGCACCGGGACGCCGCATGACTGGGAAGACTGGGAGCGCTACCACGAGCAGCTGGCCGCGGACTCCGAGAAGCTGTCCCAGAAGATCGATCGTCAGGCCCGCGCCGGCGGATCCGCCTCTGCGCACGATGATGACGTCGACAAGACCGACGCTGATCGAGACGGGCAGTGATCAAGAGGGACACTGATCAACACGAGTACCGAACATTCATGACCTCCGTGGAGTCACGGTTGTCACAATCGCAAGGAGCAACTCATGGATATCATTCGCATCATTCTGGCCATCATCCTGCCGCCGCTGGGCGTTCTCATGCAGGTGGGTGTCGCCAACAAGCATTTCTGGATCAACATCATCCTGACCTGCTTCGGTTTCCTGCCGGGGATCATCCACGCGGTGTGGGTCATTACCAAGTTCTGACCGCCGCTGAGCCCCAGAGGCTCTGATGTGGCTGCCCACCTCGGGCAACCCAGAGTTGAAAGACCCAAAGCCCCCGCTGCCTTGTGTGCAGCGGGGGCTTTTCAGTGGGCGCTCACCGGGGAAGTGCCATGTGGCGTCGGTGATTCAGCGGGGGTGCATGCCGAGGGCCCTTGGCGAATGGCAGGCGACGGTAGTTCAACATTTAGACTTTCGCATAGCCTGATTTCAACGCTTTTCAGCGAGCGCGGCGCTTGTCGCCTCTCGCTTGCCCCCGTAGGGTCAAATGGGACTGAGGGCAGCGATCAGGGTCGGTGAAGCCTGTTCGATCACATGCTCCACGATAACAACAACACGTATGGATACCACGCATGGTCACGACTGCTGAGCCCGACGCGCCGCAGGAGACCAGCTCCTGCTTCGCGATCTTCAATGATGTGCAAAAGAGCTATGACGGCGAAACGCTGGTGGTCAAGGGCTTCAATCTTGAAGTCCAGCGCGGCGAGTTCGTCACCCTGCTGGGGCCGTCCGGTTCCGGCAAGACCACCTGCCTGATGATGATGGCAGGCTTCGAAACGCCGACCCACGGCGACATCCTCCTCGACGGTACCCCCATCAATGACTTGCCACCGCACAAGCGCGGTATCGGCATGGTCTTCCAGAACTATGCGCTGTTTCCGCACATGAGCGTGGCCGAGAATCTGGCCTTCCCGCTGGAAGTGCGCGGCATGAGCAAGGAGGAAATCTCGACCAAGGTGGCCAACGCGCTGGACATGGTGCGACTCGGCGAATTCGGCGATCGCCGCCCGGGGCAGCTCTCCGGCGGGCAGCAACAGCGGGTCGCCCTGGCACGTGCGCTGGTCTTCGAGCCGGAGCTGGTGCTGATGGATGAGCCGCTGGGGGCGCTGGACAAGAATCTGCGCGAAGAGATGCAGTTCGAGATCAAGCGCATCCACCAGCGCCTCGGCGTCACCATGCTCTATGTGACCCACGATCAGACGGAGGCGCTGACCATGTCGGACCGCATCGCGGTCTTCAATGACGGCATCGTCCAGCAGCTGGCGACCCCCGAGGCGCTGTATGAAGCGCCGGAGAATGCCTTCGTCGCCTATTTCATCGGCGAGAACAATCGCCTCAACGGCCAGGTATCGCAGCTCGACGATCAGGGTGAGCATTGCACGGTGACCCTCGACAGCGGCGAGCAGGTACGGGCGCTCAAGGTGGCCGTCAATGAGGTCGGCGAGCGCACCCAGCTGTCACTGCGCCCGGAGCGGGTGCGCCTGCTGTCGGCGGAAGAGCCAGGCGCCGCGGGCACGCAAAGCCCTCCCGACAATGTCTTCTCCGCCGAGGTGCTCGAGGTGATCTATCTTGGAGATCATCTGCGCACGCGCGTGGCGGTGTGTGGCAGTGACGAATTCATCATCAAGACACCCAACGCCGAGGGCTATCCGCCCTTGCGGCCCGGGCAGACCTTGCAGGTGGGATGGGACGCCTGCGATTGCCGGGCGCTGGATGCCTGAGGCCAGCAAGGGTCAGAACAGGCCAGTTAAGGACAGACTAGAAAAGGACAGACGAGAAAGGACAGACGAGAAAGGACAGACGAGAAAGGACAGGCGAGAAAGGAACAGCAGCACGGGAGATGAAGCACGCTTCCTCAGCAGCGCAAGAGCAGATTTCGCGACAAGAGTGCAGCACAACAACAAGAAATCAGGGAGATTCATCCATGTCAGTCATCAATCAGTTCACCGCGTCATTCACTACCTCGCGCCCGGGCATGCCGCTGCGCAGCCTGCTGGCGGTTGCCGTGGCAGCGGCCGGCATGAGCGCCGGTGCGGCCCAGGCCGAGACGCTCAATATCGTCTCGTGGGGCGGCGCCTATACCGACAGCCAGAACAAGGCCTATCACGAGCCCTGGGAAGAGAAGAGCGGCGACACCGTCGTCAATATCGACAAGTCATCCAATGCGCTTTCCGGTCTGCGCGCACAGGTCCAGGCCGGCAACGTCACCTGGGACCTGGTCGACATGCTGCCCAGTGATGCCTTGATCGCCTGTTCGGAAGGCCTGATCGAGCCGCTGGACCCGGACACCCTGTTCGCGGCAGCGCCGGATGGCACGCCGGCCAGCGAGGACTTCATCGAGAATTCGCTCAGCGAGTGCTTCGTGCCGCAGATCGTCTACTCCAACATCGTGGCCTTCAATACCGAGATGTTCCCCGAGGACAAGCAGCCGGATTCCATCGATGACGTCTTCAATCTCGAGGAATTCCCCGGCAAGCGTGCGCTGCAGAAGAAGCCGATCAACAACATGGAGTGGGCGCTGGTAGCCGATGGCGTGGCCCCGGAAGATGTCTACGAGATGCTGGATTCCGAGGAAGGCATCGAACGTGCCTTCGCCAAGCTCGATACCATCAAGGACAGCGTGATCTGGTGGGAAGAGGGCGCACAGCCGCCGCAGCTGCTAGCGGACAAGGAAGTGGCCTTCGCCTCGGCCTACAACGGACGCATCTTCGATGCCGAGGTCAACGAGAAGCAGCCATTCTCCATCGTCTGGGATGCCCAGGTCTTCGAGCTGGATGGCTGGGTCGTCCCGACCGGCAAGCTCGACAAGGTCAAGGATTACCTGATGTTCGCCACCGATACCCAGCGTCTGGCGGATCAGGCGAAGTACATCTCCTACGGGCCGGCGCGTACCTCCTCCGCGGCACTGGTCTCGACCCATGCGGACACCGGCATCGACATGAAGCCGCACATGCCCACCTATGGCCCCAACTTCGAGACCGCCATCCCCAAGGATGACGAATTCTGGGCCGACAACCTCGATGAGCTGAGCCAGCGCTTCAACGCCTGGCTGGCACGCTGACCCCTGCACTGACCCGCTGGCCCCGGTGGCGCACACCCGCGCGCCGGGGCCTTTTTGATCATGCCTGATGGCCCGTCGGCCATGCTCGATTCCGCCAGGTTGGCTTCCGTCACTGTCACGCGGAAGCCGGCTGGCGGCCCAGGCATCCTCGGATAGCCGATCAAGGAGTGCAGGATGAGCGATTCCTCCGCCCCGGCCACGTCCGGAAGCGCAGCACATGACCCCAATGGTGCCCCCGGCGCGGCGCTGACCACCGCCGATGGCGTACCGCTGAAACAGAGTCTCAATCGCGCCATCCGCCGCAGCCGCATCAAGGCGTTGCTGCTGGTGGCGCCATTGCTGGTCTTCATCGGGCTGGCATTCGTCATGCCCATCTTCGACATGCTGTCACGCAGTGTCGACAACCCGGAAGTCTCCACCTATCTGCCACGCACCAGCGAGGTGCTGGTCGACTGGGACGGCGAAGGGCTGCCGGAAGAGGCCGCCTACGCCGCCCTGGCGCAGGATCTGGCCGCGGGACTCAAGGCGCGCAATCTCGGCCGCGTCGCCTCGCGTCTCAACTACGAAAAGTCCGGCATGCGGTCGCTGTTCATGAAGAGCGCACGCCGTGCCGGTCGCATGGAGGCCCCTTACAAGGCCGCGCTGATCAAGGCCGATGAGGATTGGGAGGACCCGGATATCTGGCGTCTGATCAAGCGCGAATCGTCGCCTCTCACCGCTTCCTACTATCTGGCGGCGGTGGATCGCCAGTTCTCACCGACAGGCGAGATCGTCGAGAAACCGGAGTATCTGCAGATCCACGTCTCGCTGTTCATCCGCACCTTCTGGATGAGCGCCGCGATCACCGGGCTATGTCTGTTGCTGGCCTATCCGGTGGCCTGGCTGCTGGCGACCCTGCCGGCCAGTCGCGGCAATCTGCTGATGATTCTGGTGCTGCTGCCGTTCTGGACCTCGCTGCTGGTGCGAACCACCACCTGGATCGCGATCCTGCAGCAGCAGGGGGTGCTCAATGACATGCTGGTGGGTGTCGGGATACTCGCCGAGGAGGCGCGTATCCAGATGATCTACAACAAGACCGGCACCATCATCGCGATGACCCACATCCTGCTGCCGTTCATGATCCTGCCGCTGTACTCGGTGATGAAGACCATCCCGCCCAGCTACATGCACGCGGCGCGCTCGCTGGGCGCCGGGCCGATCACCGCCTTCCGGCGCGTCTACTTCCCGCAGACCTTGCCGGGCATCGGGGCGGGCTCGATTCTGGTCTTCATCCTCTCCATCGGCTACTACATCACGCCGGCACTGGTGGGCGGGCAGTCGGGCCGCTTCATCACCAACTTCATCGCCTATCACATGCAGACCTCGCTCAACTGGGGGCTGGCAGCGGCCATTGGCTCGATTCTGCTGGTCGTGGTGAGCGGATCTGGCATTGGGTGTTCTGCGTGCTGTGCGCGCTGATCTTCCTGTTCCTGATCGGGCCGATCCTGGTGATCATTCCGCTCTCGTTCAATGCCGAACCCTACTTCACCTTCTCGGAGAAGATGCTGTCGCTGGACCCCGATGGCTATTCGTTGCGCTGGTATCAGGAGTTCTTCACCTCGGATGAGTGGATGCGCTCGATCAAGAACAGCATCATCGTGGCGGTGTGCGCGACGGTGCTGGCCACGGTACTGGGCACGCTTGCCGCACTGGGGCTTTCCAGCCGCTTCATGCCGTTTCGCAATACCATCATGGCGATCCTGATCTCGCCGATGATCGTGCCACTGATCATCAGCGCCGCGGCGATGTTCTTCTTCTTCTCGAAACTGGGGCTGACCCAGACCTATCTGGGCGTGATTCTGGCGCACACGGCGCTGGGCATTCCCTTCGTGGTGATCACGGTGACGGCGACGCTGTCCGGCTTCGATCACTCGCTGACACGTGCGGCGCACTCGCTGGGGGCCAGTCCGAGTCGCACCTTCTTCCGCATCATCCTGCCGCTGGTGACGCCGGGGGTGGTGTCCGGTGCGCTGTTCGCCTTCATCACCTCGTTCGATGAAGTCGTGGTGGTGCTGTTCATCGCCGGGCCGGCGCAGACCACCATCCCGATCCAGATGTGGTCCGGTATCCGCGAGGAGATCAGCCCGACGATTCTGGCGGTGGCCACGCTGCTGGTGCTGGTCTCGATTCTGCTGCTGACGACACTGGAGCTGATTCGCCGCCGCAATGAACGTCTGCGCGGCCTGACGCCGAGCTGACCACTCTCCTCGACCCTCTGCCCTCTGCCCTCTGCCCTCTGCTCTTGAGTGCTGAGCGCTTGATAGCGGTGAGAAACAGGAGTCGCAAGAAACGCCCGTGCCCCCGCAGAGTCTGTCTGCGGGGGCACGGGCGTTTCAGGGCCAGGGCTTGAAGATAGGACTTGGAGACAGGACTTGGAGACAGGGCTTGGAGACAGGGCTTGAGGAAAAGCCTGCTGCGTCAGGCCGCGCCGAGCCGCTTGTAGAGCGTGGTGCGACTGATGCCCAGCTCCCGCGCGAGACGCGAGACGTTGCCGCCCAGCGCGTCCAGCGCACTCTGTAGCTCATCGGCGCTGGAGAGATCATGCAGCGAGGGCAGGCCGCTGGGTTGCGAGGGCTGGCGGGCAAGCTCGCCCTCTGCTGCGGGACAGTCGCCTTCTACCGCGAGGCAGTCGCCCTGTGATGCGAGACAGTCGCCCGCCAGCATCACATGGCACGGCTCCAGGGCCGGCCCGTCGCACAGTGCCAGCGCCAGACGCAGCACGTTGTCCAGCTCGCGCACGTTGCCGGGCCAGTCATGCTGGGTGAGGCGATCGAGGAAGGCGGGCGTGATGCGCGGCAGCTCACGTTGCTGCTCCCCGCACAGCCTGGTCAGCAGGGCACGACTCAGGCCGGCGATGTCGTGACGCTCCCTCAGCGGCGGCAGGGCGATGGTGGCGCCACACAGGCGATAGTAGAGATCTGCCCGGAAGCGCCCGGCCTTGACCAGCTCGCCGAGGGGCTGATGGGTGGCGGCGACCAGTTCGAAATCGACTCGCTGCGGCTTGCCGCCACCCAGCGGGGTGACTTCACGCTCCTGCAGCACGCGCAGCAGACGCGCCTGCACATGCAGTGGCATGTCGCCGATCTCATCCAGGAACAGGCGTCCGCCATTGGCCTCGAGCAGGCGGCCTTCGCGCCCGGCGGGGTCGGCACCGGTAAAGGCGCCGCGCCGATAGCCGAACAGTTCGGCCTCGACCAGCTCATCAGGCAAGGCGGCGCAGTTGATGGCGACCAGCGGCTGATGGGCGCGATGACTGGCCTGATGCAGCGCCTTGACCACTTCCTCCTTGCCGACGCCGGTCTCGCCCTGCAGCAGCAATGGCAGGCGGGCGTTCACCAGCCGCGTCAGCAGTTCGCAGACCCTGGCCCAGCCGGCATCGCCATGATGCAGGCGCGCAAGGCTCGGGTGGCACGCCGTCCCTCGAGTGGCGGCTTCGGCCGGTGGCTGGCTTTCTGGGTGCTTGGCCGGCGCGCGGGCCACGACCCGTGGCCTGGGCGGGGCTGCACACAGGGTGTAGCCGGTGAAGCGAGGGTGCTGCGTGAGCGTCACACACTGTGCCTCGGCGAGCTGGGCCAGTGGCGCCCAGTCCAGCTGCCAGCGTGCCAGCGGCTGCCCCAGTAGCAGGTGGATGTCATCGCGGGTGGCGCAGCTGTCGCTGTCCGCTGCATGGGCTGTGCTGTTCGATGCATTGGCCGCGCTGTTCGATGCGTTGTCTGCGCTGTCGGAGGCGGGCGTGAGTTCAAGGTGAGCCGCCAGCAGCTGCAGTCCCCGGCGACTGGCAGCCGCGACCTGACCTTGCGGCGTGATGGCCAGCAGGGCCGCGCTGGGCGAGTCCAGCTGCGAGCGGTTGAGATGCAGGCGCAACAGGTGATGGTCGTGCCCATGCGCCTCGCCCAGACGGCGTTGCTCGATGTCATCCGCCAGTACGCCGAGCATGCCGAGGCTGTACTGGCGCACACGGTAGGGATCGCAGATCAGTCCCAGGCACCCCTCGCAGGCGCCGGGTGTCAGGCCGCGACTGGCACTCCAGCTGGCGGGGGCCAGCAGTGCGGCACTGGCGCTGGCCAGCCCCTTGAGGCATTCGGCGTCATGCGCCTCGAGGGCGATGCGTGCCAGGCGATTGGCGCGCGGCGCATTCAGGGTCTCGGCGATGGCGTTGTGACCCAGCGACTCCTCACGCCAGCGCGCACCGGGGTGCAACAGGGCGGCATCATTGCCCAGCAGCTGTTGATGGCCGTAGCTTGCCAGCACCACGCCGTCGCGGTCGGTCAGTACCAGACACGCCTGCCAGTGATCGAGCAGGTTGAGGGTATGGCCGGCCACCGCTGACGCCACCGTCGCCATCAGGCTGGCGGCCTGACGCTGCCGCCAGACGAGCTCCTCCGGCGGACACCTGAGGGTTGAGGGCGGCAGCGCCGAGGGGAAAGAAGAGGGAACAGAAGAGGAGGGAGCAGGGGGAAGCGCCGCCGCAGACGTTGCGCAGGCGGCGCCGCGGTCGAGCGCCTGATCCTCCTCGTGGCGAGCTGGATGCTTGGCCGAATGATGGGCAGCGTGGCGCGCTGAGTGCTTGGCGGCGTGGGGTAGTGGCATGCGATGTCCCTTGTGCGGCGGGCCTTTCAGGCCTCTGTTGTTATGGGTGCTGTTATCGATGCTTTTATCGGTCTGGGGGAGTGTTCACGGCAATGTTCACTTGTGCGTGGTGAGTGTTCAGTTCCGAGGACTTCAGTGTTCAGGCACTGTTCATCAGAGTAGCGGCAGACGCGGCGGATGACGGGCTAGACCATGGTCTGCCCCTGCCTTGGTCGCATCTGGCAAGTGGCTGAATAATCGACAGAAGAGCGGAATCCGGCGCCCTTCGAGGGCTGATGGAGGCTGTCTGTGGGCAGGGGGGGCGCGCGGCTGGCACAGGGTTCGCTTGAGGATAGTCACCAGGTGGGTGTGAACACTCGGCAGTGGTTGGCCGTGTCCTTGCCCCGATGACTTTCACCAGACGAGACAGCGCCATGTCCTTGAGCCTTGAGGCGGTCACCCGCCGGGTTGGCCGCGAGACCCATATCGACAGGGTGGACCTGACCTTCGAGCCCGGCTCCTTCAATGTGCTGCTGGGACGCACCCTGTCCGGCAAGACGTCGCTGATGCGCCTGATGGCGGGTCTCGATGTGCCCAGTGACGGGCGCATCGTGATGAACGGCGAGGACGTGACCGGCCGTCCGGTGCGCGAGCGCAACATCTCGATGGTCTATCAGCAGTTCATCAACTACCCGAGCCTGAGCGTCTACGACAATATCGCCTCGCCGCTGAAGCTGGCGCGCATGGCGCCCGAGGAAATCCGTCGCCGCGTGCACGAGATCGCCGAGATGCTGCACATCGAGCAGTTTCTTGCGCGTCAGCCGGCGGAGCTGTCCGGTGGTCAGCAGCAGCGCACGGCCATGGCGCGGGCGCTGGTCAAGGACGCCGACCTGGTGCTGTTCGATGAACCGCTGGTCAATCTCGACTACAAGCTGCGCGAAGAACTGCGCCACGAGATGCGCAGCCTGTTCGCGACCCGCAACACCATTGCCGTCTACGCCACCACCGAGCCCGGCGAGGCGTTGGCACTCGGCGGCACCACCACCCTGATGCATGAAGGTCGGGTGCTGCAGTCCGGGCCTACCGAGGCCGTCTACCATCATCCGCTGAGTGTCGAGGCGGCGAAGCTCTATTCCGAGCCGCAGATCAATCTGTTCGAGGCCGAGGTGCGCGGACGTGAGCTGGCATTCTCCGGCGCGGCCAGTGCCGGCGAGCAGGGCAGCCGTTTCGTGCTGCCCGCGCCACTGGCGGGGATCGAGAGCGGGGCTTACCGCTTCGGTATACGCCCCAGCCATCTGGGGCTGGCACCACTGGCCGATGATGATCTGGAGTTCGCCGTCACGGTGGATATCGCCGAGATCTCCGGCTCCGAGACCTTCCTGCATGTCAGCAATGACGATCACTCGCTGGTCCTGCATCTGGCCGGTATCCATGACTTCGCCGTGGATGATGCCATCCGCGTCTATGCCCCCGCCCACAAGCTGTTCGTCTATGCCGCCGATGGCGGTGACGGGGCGGAACAGCATGGCGATGGGGCACTGATCCGCTCGCCCGAGCGACCCACTACGACTGGCGG
>JGI24518J20066_1000225_pt1 | contig 13347 bp, 14 predicted proteins | sample LinPmetageLP42_FD_20066 | JGI IMG/M metagenome (IMG submission 20066) | reverse complement strand
TGTTACGACATATATTATTACAGTTTAGATGCTGAAATTGCATATTACGATAAAAATTGGAATGAAGCCAGAAAAAAATATGAGCAGGCCTACTCCATTTGTCCATCAGAATATGCTCTATACGGCTTAAATAGAGCCTACGACTTTGGTAAGATAGAAGTTGATGCAAAAAATTATTATGAAGCCATTCGAATTTTACAACAAGGGCTAGACGATTATCAAGTTTCATCTGCTGAAGAGGGTTTTATGGACAACTATTATGAAAAATTGGCCATAGCCTACAAAAACACGGGAGATTTTGAGCGCGCAAGTTACTACTATGAAAAGTACTTAACCACTCAGAATGAATTCAATAAACTTAAAGAAGGGGCTAAAAAGAAATTTTTAGAAAATGAAAGAAAAGCATTTAAAGAAGAGTTTGACCTATTAGTCGCAGATAAAGACAAAAAACAATCCTACCTCACCTATATCCTTCTAGGCAGCTCTGTGATCATCTTAATCCTTTTGTTTTACCTTCTAAAATTCTACCGAAATAAGAAAGCCAACGAAGCGAAGTTTGAAGCCTTGCTCGCAAAAATTAAGACCGCTACAAAACCCGAAGAAATCATCGATACCAAAGATGAGGTGCTCGAAGAAAAAAACACGAGCGATGTTTCTGAAGAAGTCACACAACAAATTCTTGACGGGCTCAAAAAAATAGAAGAAAAAGAGTACTTCCTAAAAAAAGAGTGCAACTCGTATAATGTCGCTAAGAAAGTTGGTACCAATACCACGTATCTTTCTAAAGTGATCAATTCACATTTTGGAAAAAACTTTAATACGTACATCAACGATCTTCGTATAAATTATGCCATAGTCCGTATAAAAAATGATGTCATTTTTAGGTCGTATTCCATACAATCTATAGCCGAAGAAATAGGTTATAAGAGTGCTGATAGTTTTACAAAATACTTCAAACAAGACACGGGACTTAACCCATCTTTTTACATAAAGAATATAAAGGATATCGCTTAAAAGCACTTTATAGACCCAAATTTATAAATTTAGGGTTGTCATTCTTGCTTAGATAAAGGAACAAACATAAAACCTATAAACCCTCTGTTTATAGTAAATAGCACCAATATATATCCTCCCCATTTTTCTAAAAGTGGGGAGGCTTCTCTTTTATATAGGTGTAACGATATACATATTTGTGTCATCAAATAATCGTAACCCACTTTTGGGCAAAACCATAAAATCCANCAATTATGAAAACACAAAAAGACAGCACNGCAAAGAAAATTATAATCGGCTTTGCAATAGCAGCCGCTATCTTAATAAGTATCCCCTTTTGTATGGGCATGTATGTAGGTATTACATCACATACAGGTACAACCGGAAAAGTTTATAAAACACTACAGGAAAACTGTGCGTGTGATAAGGTCGAAGTGGACCATTCTGCTTACGGCTTACAATTTAGCAGACAAGATGGCCTGACCGGAGAAAAGGTGGCTTATATCTTAAAAAACTGCAATCTCAGCCAACCACTGACGGTAGAGGTCGATAGATTAAATAATTTGCTTGTTGAGAATATAGAAGGATATAAAGACTTAGATGTGGTTCATTTAAACTTTGAGATTGACGACCAGAAAAATCAAATAATAATTAACAACGGAATCATTCAATAAAAAAGTAGCTATGAGAAAAACCGATACTAAGCAAATACGATTAGCCCTAGTTATCATGGGAATACTTATGGCTGGCACAGAAATACTAACCGAATATATTTCAAAAGGGGCTGAAAACATTAGTTCTATAAGATTTTGGTTTGCAGCAGCGATTGTAGGGATCTATTATGTATTTGCACTTCAAATTTCAAAACCTAATAAAAGTTCAAGATAAAGTCATTCAAATAAAAGCACAGTCAAACAGAATCTTAAATTTAAAAGCAAAATTATGAAAAATTCAAAAAAAACAAAACGTTTTATGGCTTATCGCCTTTGCACTTATAGCCTATACATTTGTAACCCAACACATTCATTTACAACACCACTAATGAAAAATGACACAAGCACAAAAATTCAATTAATCAAGCTGGGTATTGGCATCTTAGTAGGAATAACAATGTACCTCTTGATAAAAATCATCTTTTAAAAAAAACAATATCATGACAACAATTATAAAATACGCAATCATAATAGGAGCGCTGTTCTTAGGACTAACGGGGAAGGCTCAAAATATAAATGGCTCTTACAGCGGCACCCTTGATGTACAGGGCATGCAAATGGAACTGATCTTTAATATAATGCCTACCGAAGACGGCTTTAAAGCAACTATGGATGTTCCCATGCAAGGCGCTTCGGGAATCGAACTTGATTCGGTAGTTTTGCAGGACGATACCGTGACTATAACTTCGGCCAAAATGAAAATGACCTACATAGGTATATTGATCGATAATGGCATGGAAGGAACCTACGAACAAATGGGACAAGAACTCCCGCTAACGCTACTAAAAACTGTGAAGAAAAAACCAGGAAACACCGCATTGCCGTCCACCGAAGCCGAAATGGATAAGCTCGCCGCACAAGAGACGGGCGACTATAAGTATTCTGTCGAGGACTATTTTAAAACTCCTGAAGCCTATTCTTTTAAACTATCGCCTAACGGGACTTATATCGCCTATATGAAACGTAGAAGTTCTGGTGAACGAGATCTCTACTTAAAAGAAACAGCGACCCAAAAGGAAACACTTTTGATGGAGCAGAAAGAAGACCTAATCCGTGGATACAGATGGGCAAACGATAGTCGCATTTTATACCTACAAGATAAAGGCGGTAACGAAAATCACCATCTTTTTGGAGTAGATATCGATGGTAAAAACGCAAAAGAATTGACCCCGTACGACGGCGTAAAAGTAAGTATCATTGCTGGGCTCAAAGAAGATGAGGACCACGTAATTGTGCAAATGAACAAAGACAATGAGCGACAAGAAGAACCCTACCGTCTTAATATTAACAGTGGTGAGACTACAAAACTATACACCGTAGAAGAGGGCGCTCCTCCTGTAGCAGGCTACACCTTTGACCGTGAAGGAAATCTACGCGCTATTACCCGTATTATTGACGGGATAAAGACTGAAGTACTTTATAAAATAGATGGAGAATTCAAACAACTTGTTTTGGCAGACTTTGGCGACAACTTTAGCATTAGTTCATTTATTCCAACTACAGAAAATCCACATGATGCCTACGTACTTTCTAATTTAGGAACAGATAAGTTAGAAATTCAGTTATACGACTTAAAGGAAAACAGAAAGATAAAAACAATCTTTAGTAATGAAACGTACGATGTTTCCGGTATTTCATTATCTCGTAAGCGCAATTATGAAATAGACTTTTTCTCTTATACAGCAGAAAAGGCTATTGTTCTTCCGCAGAGCAAAACGTATAAAAAAGTATATAAGCGGTTACAAAAAGAATTCGGTGACAAGCAATTTTTCACAGTGGATCGTACCGACGATGAGTCGCAATATCTCGTTGTTGTAACCAGCGATAAAATTGTGGGTGAGTATTATGTATATGACGTGGAAAAGAATACGGTAAAATTATTGTATAAATTGCTTCCACAGTTAGAAGCAGAAGATATGGCAACGATGAAGCCGATCAGCTTTAAAAGCAGAGACGGACTAACATTACACGGGTATATAACCTTACCAAAAGGGGCGTCTAAGGGAGAAAAGTTGCCACTCATTGTAAACCCTCACGGAGGCCCACAAGGGTTAAGAGACAGCTGGGGCTTTAATCCCGAAGCGCAACTTTTTGCTAGTAGAGGGTATGCAACACTGCATGTAAACTTTAGGATTTCAGGCGGCTACGGAAAAGAATTCTTGAAAGCTGGTTTTGGGCAGATTGGTCGTAAAGTAATGGATGATGTAGAAGATGGGGTAGATTATGTGATAGACCAAGGTTGGGTAGACAAAGACAAAGTAGCTATTTATGGCGCAAGTCATGGTGGATATGCAGTGTTACGAGGTATGCAGAAAACACCAGAAAAATACGCTTGCGGGGTAGATTATGTAGGGGTAAGCAACCTCAACACTTTTATGGATACCTTTCCGGCCTATTGGGAAAAACTTAGAATTGCTATGCAGAAGATATGGTATAACCCTAATATTCCAGAAGAGAAGGCCATCATGGACGAAATTTCTCCCGCGTTACATTCCGAAAAAATAGTAAAACCGCTGTTTGTTGTGCAAGGGGCTAATGACCCACGGGTTAATATAAACGAAGCAGACCAAATGGTGGAAAACCTAAGAGAAAGAGGAATAGAAGTTCCTTATTTGGTAAAATACGATGAAGGACACGGCTTTGGTAAAGAAGAAAACCAATTGCAGTTATACAAAACAATGATGGGCTTTTTTGCAAAGCACTTAAAACCTCAAAAAGTAACTACTGTTAAGGGATAATGAAGCATTCTTTTTTAAATAATGTAAGAATGGCCATCAGCGCTTTCCTTCCCATTCCATAAAAAATTGCTCAAGAAACTGCTCCATAAAGGCGTGCCGTTCTTGGGCAATTTTCTTTCCAGTTTCTGTGTTCATTCTATCCTTTAAAAGCAAGAGCTTCTCATAAAAATGATTGATGGTTGGCGCCGCAGATCTTTTATACTCAAAAGGAGACATTCCCAATTTAGGTTGTATCTCAGGATCATAGATCTTCCGGTTTTTAAATCCGCCGTAATTAAATGTCCTAGCAATCCCTATCGCCCCCAAAGCATCTAATCGATCGGCATCTTGTACTACTTCTAATTCTTTTGAATAGAATGACTGTGAAACATTGCCCCCTTTAAAAGACACATTTTCTATAATTTTTACAACGTGTTCAATAATCTCAACTTCGATATTTTCACTTGATAAAAATAAATGGGCTTTTTGCGGTCCTACCGTGTCATCACCACCATGAAATTTGCTGTCAGCAATGTCATGTAAAAGTGCTCCTAAAATGACGACCGTTGTATCTACCTTTTCAGTTTTTGAAATGAGCAGTGCATTTTTATAAACGCGCTCTACATGAAACCAATCGTGCCCACCTTCTGCATCTTTTAATTCTTTTTTTACAAAATTGATGGTGTTTTCTAAAAGCTCTGAAATCATAATCCTAATCGTTTTTAATTTCGGAAACTACCGTCGTTTCAATTTTATTCAATAAATCTTCCGTTTCAAAATCTGAAATTTTAAGCGGAGAGTGCACCTTAATTTTAAAATGAGTTCCCAAAGGCATTGGGAACATACCATAACGCTGCAGTTTCCAAGAATTACTCATGCTCACGGGCAACACGTACGCATCGGGTGCGTTTTCAATAAGTGTCAATAACCCTTTTCGTTTAAACGGTTTTGGACGTCCATCACGGCTTCGGGTACCTTCAGAAAAAATGACCACGCTCCTGTTGTTTTCAGAAATATAGTGGGCAATATCTTTAATCTGTTGTGTGGCTTGCTCTGAATCCTTTCGGTCAATTAAAACCGAACCTCCTTTTCTTAGGTTGTAAGAAATGGAGGGAATCCCTTTTCCCAATTCGATTTTAGAAATAAATTTTACGTGTAATCTCCTTAAAAACCAAATGAGCGGCGGAATGTCCCACATACTTTGATGGTTTGAAGCAATGATGACAGGTTTATTTATGGGTAAATCTTTGGGCATATCGATCGTGTAGCGGGTTCCCAATACGTGAAGATTTCTTATTATGCACCAATTAAAATAGTCTACACTCTTTTTATGTGCCTGATAACCANATACATTTAGCATTAATCGTTGCACAACTTCAAAAACGACAAGCTCTATTCCAAAGAATAAATAAAAAACTACTGTTAGTGGATAACTAGCTATTTTAGAAAGGGTTTTCATACACTTCAAAAATAGAAAAAACCGTTTTCAAAATTCTGAAAACGGTTTATATAATTTATGAGTTCTAATTCCATCCCTCTGGGAAAGTATCTAAGAGGGTCTAACAATGCTCGTTAAAAGCTCCTTTGAGGTTTTCTGCGATCATATCTGCTGGGCGTCCTTCAATATGATGACGCTCTAGCATATGTACCAATTCACCATCCTTAAACAACGCCATAGAAGGCGAACTTGGTGGGAAAGGTACCATTTGTGCTCTAGCGGCATCTACCGCTTCTCTGTCTACACCCGCAAATACCGTAACAAGATTATCGGGTGTTTTAGCATTTTGTAATGCCATTCTAGCACCTGGACGGGCATTTGCTGCCGCACAACCACAAACCGAATTTACAACCACTAAAGTTGTTCCTTTTTTGGCCATAGCATTTGCTACATCTTGTTCTGTATATAATTCTGAAAATCCGATGCTCGTAAGATCTTCACGCATTGGTTTTACTAATTCTGCTGGATACATAGTGTATAAATTTTAATTCATTAAATAATCACTGCAAAGATAGTCAATTTGTAGGCCAATAACTTACACCGCATGTTAATGAAATTCCAAAAACACAAAGATCAAATTCAACACTTTCTGGCTTTTTTTGAAAACATCAATTTCGAATACTCTTTATCCGCTTTATGTATATTTGCAAAAAATAAATAGTTTAAAGAATTCTGAATGATTCGTTGGTTAGGTGCATTTATAGGGTATATGGTTTATAGGTTTCCTGGAGCTTTAATTGGCTTTGTTGTTGGTAGCTTGATCGATAATCTCGTTGGAAAAAAAAGAGGTGGTTTTCAACAAGTGTTTCAACAGCAGCAAAGAGGCGGCAATGTTACACCAGCCGATTTTGAACTCAATTTATTATCGCTCGCCTCCTTGGTCATTAAGGCAGACGGAGCTGTAAGCCAACGAGAACTGGATTATGTGCGTCAATATTTTGTGCAAGCATATGGCAAAGAGCGTGCGAATGCCACTTTTAGAACGTTTAATGAGGTTATTAAAAACCGCGAAGTGTCTGCTCAAAACATTTGTGCTTTGCTGCGGCAGCGTACAAGATATGAATCGAGACTTCAGCTTTTACACTTTTTATTTAGTATCGCCAATGCAGATGGGCACGTAAGCGAGCCAGAAGTAAAAGAAATCAACAGGATTTCGGGTTATCTTGGAGTACAATACCGGGATTTTGAGAGCATCAAAGCAATGTTCTTTAAAAACCCAGACAGTGCCTATAAAATTCTAGAAATTGATAGGTCTGCAACAACCGCTGAAATTAAAAAAGCTTATCGCGAAATGGCAAAAAAATACCATCCAGACAAACTACAACATATGGATGAAGCCTATCAAAAAGGCGCTCAAGAAAAATTTACCAAAGTACAAGAAGCTTACGAACAGCTGCAAAAAGAACGAGGTTTTTAATTTTTCTTATAAATTTATGATGACATTATATTTTGGTTACGATGGGACTATAAACCATTAAACTAAACCAAAATGAAACATCTATTAAAATTTTCTGTGCTATTAATTGCCCTTTCCGTTTTTGTGGGTTGTAACAAAGATGATGACTCCTCCAATGAAGACGACGATGAAGATATTGCTCAACTGGTTGAAAACTTTGTGACTCCAGAACTTTTACAATCATTGACAGATCTGGGCTATGATTTTAATGACGGTAAGGACACCCCAGATATTTCTGGCACCTTTTTATTTTCAACCACGGTGCTGTCTGCAACAAATATCGAAAGTGATTTCGCGCCAGGATCTCTGTTTAATGATGTTACAATGGCAATAAGTAATTTAAATCCCGAAGCCCGCACATTTGACTTTATATTGACAGAAAATAATTCAATTTCTGGAGAAACGCAGGCCTCCTTTTATTCTGGGAGTGGAAATGAATTTTCTGCCTATGTGAGAAGTAGAGCAGATATTGGCAACGCCCGCCCTATAATTCTATATGCAATTTCTGGTACCATAACCGAAGGTGGAATCACAAACGCACAATATTCTTTATTAATGCTCGATGATGATGGTGATCCAGATGATATTTTAATAGAAAACAGTGAGGGCCGACTCTTTGTAGATAAAGACGGAACCGCAGCTAGACAGTAAAGTAGTTTTTATTTTTCTGAAATCTCAACGTATTGAGGAGTGCGTTGGGATTTTTTATATAAAGTTATTATTTTTAGTTTAAGCTAAATATTATATTTTGTAAGACTATTAAATAAATTTACCTTTGCCGTATGTTTTCATTAGCCGAAGAGAATTATCTAAAGACTATTTACCACCTTGAAGCCAAGACAAAAGGAGAGGTAAGCACAAATGCCATTGCAGACCGTATGGAGATGAAACCATCTTCGGTCACAGACATGGTACAGAAACTCGCCGAAAAAGAGGTGGTCGCCTATAAAAAGTATAAAGGAGCCAAGCTTACCGACAAAGGGAAGAAAATAGCCGCTAGCGTCATTCGTAAACATCGCTTATGGGAAGTTTTCCTGGTCGAAAAACTAAATTTTCACTGGGACGAAGTACATGATATCGCCGAGCAGCTAGAGCATATTCAATCTGATGCGCTCATTAACCGTTTGGATAAATTTTTAGGCAGCCCTGACTTTGATCCGCACGGGGATCCTATTCCCGATAAAAACGGAAATATGAAGAAAACCGAAAAAAAGCTCCTCTCAGAACTTGACAAAAAACAACGTGGAGTATGTGTCGGTGTAAAGGAATCGAGCCCCGAATATCTTCAGTATTTAGATAAGAAAAATATCAGCATCGGAACAAAAATTCATGTGCTGGGCAAAGAATTTTTTGATGGTTCCATGGTTATACAAGTAGGGCGTGATCAATTTTTTATCTCAAAAAAGATTGCTGAAAATTTATATGTACAAACTAATTAGAATGAAAAAACTACTCTTTATATCGTTACTATTTTCAACCTCTTGGTTATTCTCACAAGAAACGGAAACGGTTCCCGGAATGATAACCGACAGACCCGATGCTACCGAATCACCCAATACCGTTCCTAAACATTATTTGCAAGTGGAAGCTGGTGGATTCTATGAGTCTTTTGAAACGAATAATTTTAAAACCGAAGTCTACGGCTACAATACTACCCTACTTCGATATGGGTTACTGGATAACTTAGAACTCCGTTTGGGATGGAATTTTGAAGAGACCCGATTTTCTTTTCAAGGTGAAGAATCCCCCAACGTACTCAGCGGTTTTTCCCCACTACTCGCGGGAGTGAAAGTTGCCATTGCCGAAGAGGACGGCTGGAAGCCCACGATTGGTTTACTTGGGCACTTATACCTTCCGCTCAGCGCATCAACAGATTACCGGCCCGAAACTACAGGCGTTGATTTTAGATTGTCGTTTGCGCACACGCTTTCAGAAAAATCATCGATTGGGTATAATATAGGAGCACAATGGCGGGACGACTCACCAGAAGCAGCCTATATCTACACGTTGTCTTACGGCTATAGTGTTACAGAAAAAGTTGGCCTGTACGCCGAAGTTTATGGTGATCTGCCTGAAGACAGTCGGGCTAACCACCTATGGGACGCCGGTGTTACGTACAAATTAAAACCTAATTTTCAACTGGACGCTACCGTGGGACGCAGTTTTACCGAAGGACAAGATATTTTGCTGAGCCTAGGTGCCAGTATTAGAATTCCAAATTAAAAAAAAATGAAAAAAATAGCTTACTTATTTATTATTCTCACCTTGACCCTTTTGGGCTGTAAAGAAAAAACGAAAGAAACAGGGAATCTCACTGTGGTCACCACGACCACCATGCTTACCGATCTGGTTGAAAACATAGGCGGTGAGCACATCACGGTAAACGGTCTCATGGGCGCGGGCGTAGATCCGCATTTGTACAAAGCCAGTGAAGGGGATGTTTCTAAGCTATACAATGCAGATATTATATTTTATGGTGGGCTGCATCTTGAGGGTAAACTAGTGGAAATCTTTGAAAAAATGAGAGATCGTAAAACCACCGTCGGCCTTGGAGATCTACTACCGAAAAAGGAATTGATTGGCTCAGAATATTTTGCCTCAAATTATGATCCTCATGTCTGGTTTAATATCCAATTTTTTAAGCAATTTTCAGATACCGTGACTCAAACCCTTTCTGAAAAAGATCCTGAACATGCCGCAGCATATCAAAAAAACAATGAGGCCTATCAGATAAAACTCGATTCTTTAGAGGTCATTATCAAAGAAAAAATTGCCACGCTCCCAAAAGAGAAACGCATTTTGGTCACAGCGCATGATGCTTTTAATTACTTCGGAAAAGCGTACGATTTTGAAGTTGTTGGCCTCCAAGGTTTATCAACGGCAACCGAAGCTGGAGTGCAGGATGTACAGAAAATTTCAGAATTTATTATTGAAAATAAAGTGAAAGCCATCTTTGTGGAAAGCTCTGTTCCCAGAAGAACAATTGAAGCCTTGCAACAATCTGTGCTGTCAAAAGATCACGAAGTTGAAATCGGTGGATCGCTTTACAGTGATGCCTTAGGAAATAAGGGAACTCCAGAAGGAACCTATATTGGAATGTTTACCTATAATGTAAACACGATTGTAAACGCACTAAAATAATATGAAATCGAAAATTGCCATAAAAGTTGACGACCTAACAGTAGCTTACAATTACAAGCCTGTATTGTGGGATATCGATATGGAAGTGCCAGAAGGTGTGCTGATGGCCATTGTTGGACCGAATGGTGCAGGTAAGTCTACGCTTATAAAAGCTATCTTGGGAATTTTAGAACCCATTGCCGGTAGTGTTTCCATCTACGGGAAACCTTATGAAAAACAACGTAAACTAGTTGCTTATGTTCCCCAGAAAGGAAGTGTGGATTGGGACTTCCCCACCACAGCTTTAGACGTTGTGATGATGGGTACTTATGGAACCTTAGGCTGGATTAAAAGACCTGGACAAAAAGAAAAAAAAGCCTCCCTTGAAGCATTAGAAAAAGTAGGGATGTTATCTTTTAAGAACAGGCAGATAAGTCAGTTGAGCGGTGGGCAGCAACAACGTGTTTTCTTAGCCCGTGCCCTCGTGCAAAATGCTTCTATTTACTTTATGGACGAACCCTTTCAAGGAGTAGATGCCACCACAGAAATCGCCATCATCAATATCTTGAAAGAGTTGCGGAAAGCAGGAAAGACCTTAGTGGTTGTGCATCATGACTTGCAGACCGTACCCGAATATTTTGATTGGGTTACTTTTTTAAACGTAAAGAAAATAGCCACAGGCCCCGTAAAAGATATTTTTAATGATGATAACTTGACGAAGACGTACGGTATCAATTATAAGGTAGCTGTAAATAAATAACATTTTACCAAGTTCAAATTGCAATTTATGACATTTGGGTTTGGCTTTTTTGAGTTTAAAGTATGACCATAACCGAATATTTCTCCCTTCTTTGGAACGACTACACCTTGCGCACCATCACGCTAGGAACCGCCGTATTGGGAGCTATTTGCGGTATGCTGGGTAGCTTTGCGGTGCTGAGAAAACAGAGCTTGCTTGGGGATGCGATTTCGCATGCGGCTTTGCCAGGTATTGCCTTAGCGTTCTTGATTACGGGTGCAAAAGATTCAAATATTTTGCTGTTGGGAGCTTTGGCAAGTGGTCTAATAGGAACATTTTGGATTCGTGGAATGACAAAAAAAACACATCTTAAAAGCGATACAGCCCTCGGATTGGTCCTTTCCCTATTTTTTGGCTTTGGCATGTTGTTGCTCACTTTTATACAAAAGCAACCCAATGCCAATCAAGCGGGATTGGATAAGTATCTTTTTGGACAAGCCGCCACCTTAGTGGAAAAAGATGTGCAACTTATGATCATTGTGACAGCGATTTGTTTATTCGTTTTGCTACTCTTTTGGAAAGAATTTAAAATAATGTTATTTGATGCCGAGTATACCAAAACATTAGGCTTTAATACGCGATTTATCGATATCCTAATTACATTTTTTATTGTTTTGGCTATTTGTTTGGGGCTTCAAACCGTAGGCGTTGTTTTAATGAGTGCCATGCTCTTGGCGCCAGCCGCAGCAGCACGACAATGGACGAATAGTTTGGGGACCATGATCTTTCTTGCGGCGCTCTTCGGAATATTGTCGGGAGTAGTGGGGACTGCCATAAGTGCCACGCAGAACAATCTATCTACAGGTCCCGTCATCGTTTTGGTAGCAGCTGTATTTGTATTGTTCTCATTTATTTTCTCTCCAGGCAGGGGATTGTTATTCCGTGAAATTAGGTTCAGAAAAAACCGTCGAGACCTTCAATTAAAAAAGACCTTGCAACTCATGTATGGCATTGCGAAGACACATGATACTATTTCGCATCCGCACGCCATTAAAATCCTTAATAATTTTCACGGGTTTACTATTGGTACACTCAAAAAATTAGAAGAAAAACAATGGATCTCTATTGACGGAAGACAATGGGCAATGACCCAAAAGGGTTTTGAAGAGGCCGAGAATCTATACAACCAACAAAAACCAAATGAATAGCCCACAGATAGAAATACAGCTCATAGCAGCCGTCGTGGCCATTGCCTGTGCCATTCCAGGGGTCTTTTTGGTATTGCGTAAAATGGCACTTATAAGCGATGCTATTAGCCACTCTATTTTACCTGGAATCGTATTAGGCTTTTTTATTACGCACGACCTCAACTCTCCTTTATTAATTGTACTGGCAGCGCTCACGGGCGTGATTACGGTGATATTAGTCGAAGCTATTCAAAAGACCGGATTGGTCAAGGAAGACACTGCGATAGGACTTGTTTTTCCTGCACTATTTAGTATTGGCGTTATCTTGATTGCTAAAAATGCAAACGATGTTCACTTAGACGTAGACGCGGTATTGTTGGGTGAATTAGCCTTTGCTCCTTTTGATAGATTGCTATTATTTGGAGCCGATGTAGGCCCTAAATCACTATGGATCATGGGCACTATTCTCTTAATAACGGTGGCACTTTTACTCCTGTTTTTTAAAGAATTAAAAGTAAGCACATTTGATGCCGGGCTTTCTTCGGCCATGGGCATTTCGCCTATCGTGATGCATTATGGATTGATGTCTATTTCTTCGGTTACTGTGGTGGGTGCTTTTGATGCTGTGGGTGCTATTTTAGTCGTAGCCCTGATGATTGCTCCGGCCGCTACCGCCTATTTATTAACTTCAGATTTAAAGAAAATGTTGCTTTTGTCCATTGTTTTTGGTGTTTTTGCTGCTATAGGTGGGTATTGGTTGGCCAACATTTTAGATGCTTCCATTTCAGGATCAATGACGACCGTTTTAGGGTTTGTATTTTTAATGGTATACCTATTTGCACCCCGTAAAGGACTCATTTCAGTTTTATACAGACAGAAACAACAGCGCATCGAAGTTTCCCTTATCACTTTTTTACTGCACCT
>JGI24518J20066_1000221_pt1 | contig 13432 bp, 13 predicted proteins | sample LinPmetageLP42_FD_20066 | JGI IMG/M metagenome (IMG submission 20066) | reverse complement strand
TAAAATCGGTTGGTATTTTTTCTGAAAGTTTTTTACTGATGTCCAAAGAAACCTCAAATGTCTTTAAATTTCTGTTATTTACGCCTAGCATATCTACAGTGGAATGTAACGATTTTTGTAACTCTAGTTCGTTATGAACCTCTAGTAAAACATCAAGCTGTAAACTTTTGGCAAGTTCTGAAAATGTTTTGAGTTCTTTTTCTGAAAGACAGGCGGCAATCAATAATATGGCGTCTGCTCCGTAGGCTTTTGCTTCGTAAATTTGATACGGATCAATAATAAACTCTTTGCGCAGTAGCGGGAAACGAGTATGGGCTCTTGCGACCAATAAGTCATCCAGAGAACCTCCAAAAAAGTTGGTATCCGTTAAAACCGACATCCCACTTATCCCAGCGTTTTCATACCCTTTTGCCACATCTTGAATTTCAACCTTGTCATTAATAACCGATTTGCTAGGCGAACGTCTTTTGTGCTCAGCAATGATACCAGTGGAAGCATTTTTGAGTGCTTGTGCCAACGAATTGGTTTCACGCTCAAAAAGCAAGGATTTTTGTAACAACGAAACAGGAAAAAAGGCTTTCTTAGCAGCTACTTCTTTTTGTTTATAGGTCGTTATTTTTTCTAAGATGGTCATGTTTTTATGTTTATTGTCCCCTTGAACTGCCTCCGACGAATGAGGCACGAATGAGAGGAAGGCTTTTTTTTGTGGGAGTATAGCCCGATATTAATTTTGTTGGATGTTATTAATGGTAAGAACATCCCCCTTAGTCCCCCTTCAAAGGGGGAATTTATCTACTTATTTTTTGTAATCTCTTTAAACTTTCTAATGCTTTTCCAGATTGTAAAGAATGTTGTGCTTTTTCAAAACCTTCCATAATCGTACATTTTTGAACTACTGAAATTGCTATGCCTGCATTGGCACAAACTACATTGTTTTGGGCTTCGGTTCCCTTTCCGTTTAAAATATTCATAAATATGGCAGCCGATTCTTCCACCGTTTCACCACCGTAAATATCAGATTGCTCGATTTGAGACACCTTAAAATCTTCCGCAGTTAAAATTTGTTCCGATGTATTAGTGATCATTTTTGCCGGACCGGTTAATGAAATTTCATCATAGCCGTCCATGGCATGTAATATGGCATATTCCTTTTTGTCTTTTTGATAGAGGTATCCGTACATTCTGGCTAACTCCAGATCGAATACGCCAACCAATTGGTTTTTTGGAAAGGCAGGGTTTACCATTGGACCCAACATATTAAAAAATGTTTTTACGCTCAACGCTCTTCTTATAGGAGCCACATTTTTCATGGCAGGGTGGAAGAGTGGTGCGTGCAGAACACAGATGCCTGCTTCGTCAAGGCTACGCTTTAAAAAACCGGGATCGCTACTGAATTTTATCCCGATATTTTCCATCACATTGCTACTACCGCTTACCGAGGAAACACCATAGTTGCCATGTTTAGTAACATGTACGCCAGCACCCGCCGTTACAAAAGAAGCCAAGGTAGAAATGTTGAAGGTGTTCTTGCCGTCGCCACCAGTCCCGCAGAGATCTATGGTATTATAGTCGCTCACATCGACCGCAAGGCAAAGGTCCAAAAGCGCATCCCTAAAACCTTCCAACTCTTCTAACCCAACGCTTCGCATCATATAAACGGTTAAAAAAGCAGCAATCTGACTTTGGTTGTAGCTCCCTTCAGAAATAGAAACCAATACATTTCTGGCTTCCTCTTTTGTAAGCTGCTCGTGGTTTATTAGTCTGTTAAGTATTTTTTTCATGCTTATTATAAATTAGCGGGTTACCTTCAAATTTATCTAGTCATAATAACCCTCTAGCCCCTTTTAAGTAGAGGATTTAACTTGTGATCCAGTTTTTTATCATTTGTTTCCCATTGGGTGTCAACACACTTTCTGGATGAAATTGAACCGCACGGATATCTAATGTACGATGCCTAAGTGACATGATTTGGCCATTTTCGTCCACCGAAGTAATTTCTAAACTCGATGGAAAATCTTTAGGGTTGACCACCCACGAATGATACCTACCCACTTCAACATCTTTACCTAAGTCTTTAAACATAGCTTCGTCATCAACAAGTATGGATGTTTTTGTTGCCACACCATGATAAACCTCTTTGAGGTTCATGATGCTTCCGCCATATACCTCACCAATGGCTTGTTGCCCCAAGCAAACGCCCAATATGGGCTTTTTACCCGCGTAGGTTTTGATCACTTCTTTGAGGAGCCCTGCTTCATCTGGAATTCCCGGACCTGGAGAAAGTAAGATTTTATCAAACTGCTCCAGATACTCCAAGTGAAATTTATCGTTACGAACAACGGTGACTTCACAGTCGAATTCTTCCAGGTAATGTACCAGATTGTAAACAAAACTGTCGTAATTATCTATGACTATAATTTTCATACTATATTTCTTCTGCTAATGCGAGCGCTTTTGTTAATGCTCCCAACTTATTATATACTTCCTGCAATTCGTTTTCGGGATTACTCTCACTCACGACCCCTGCACCGGCCTGATAGTGTAGCTCGTGATTTTTACTTACAAAAGAGCGTATTATGATGGCATGGTTAAAGTTGCCATTAAAATCCATAAAACCAATAGCACCCCCGTAGAATTCTCGGGATATATTCTCATACTTTTCCAGTAATTGCATGGCATTGTGTTTAGGCGCTCCGCTCAATGTTCCTGCAGGAAAAGTATCTGCCACGATCTGCATCGTAGAAGTTCCTTTATGTTTTGTTGCCGTTACCTTACTTACTAGGTGAATTACGTGCGAGAAAAATTGAACCTCCCTATAGGTCTCTACCTTGACATTGGTTCCGTGACGGCTTAGATCGTTTCTGGCAAGGTCTACCAACATGACATGTTCACTGTTTTCTTTTGTGTCTGCGGAAAGCTGTTTTGCAAGTTCAGCATCTTTTTCGTCGTTTCCAGTTCGCTTAAAGGTTCCTGCAATGGGATGTATTTCGGCGCGATCCCCTTGTACGACCAATTGGGCTTCTGGCGAACTTCCGAAGATTTTAAAATTTCCGTAGTCAAAATAGAATAAATAAGGCGACGGATTTACACTGCGTAACGCTCTGTATACATTGAATTCGTCACCTGTAAACCCTTGAGAAAATCGTTTACTTGGTACAATTTGAAAAACATCACCTCGTTGACAGTGTTCTTTGCATTTATTAACCAAGGCTTTAAATTCCTCATCCTTTAGGTTGGTTTTGGTTTCACCATTTCGGGCAAAAGGGTATTCGGCAAAGTTTTTTGATTTGAGTACCTGCTCAATTTCTGGAATGTTATTTTCGGTATTATAACAATGCGAAAAGAGATACGCTTCGTTGTTGAAGTGATTGATGGCGATGATATTCTGATACACCGCATAATATAAATCTGGGATACCAATACTACCTTCTTTTTTGGCTATTGAAAGGTCTTCGTAATACTTAACAGCATCGTAAGCCATGTAGCCAAACAATCCGTTGTTGATGAATTTAAAGGAAGAATCTTCAGCGCTAAACCGCGCTGTAAATGCTTCAAGATGTTTCGGTACATTAAGAGTAGAATCAATTTTTGTTTCTGAAATGGAACCGTCTGGAAACTTTTCAGTAATCAGCTCATTTTCGACCTTTATAGAGGCGATGGGGTTACAACAGATATAACTGAAGGTATTATCGTTTGCCCGATAATCACTACTCTCCAACAATAAACTGTTGGGATATTTATCNCGTANNCGCAAATAGACCGAAACAGGCGTCAAGGTGTCTGCCAGTAATTTTTTAGAATAGGTAGTTAACTTAAATTTCATATTTTTTATCATAAAAAAAGCCTGTCGTGGAAGACAGGCTTTTGTATATAAGGTACATACATAGATGGTCTAGCTCACGACTGTGTTCGTAATTTGTTCCACCACCAAGTATGTGTGTTTGTCATTTTCATTTTGTTGGTTCAAATATAAAAAATCATATTTAAAACAAGACGTTAAAAATGCTTAAAATTTTAGGGTAACGTCCAATTCAAATTTATCTGAAATGGTATTATCGCCTAAATTGTCAAAAAAGCTTCCGCTACCATAACGTACTCCAAATTTTGTGCGATCAATTTTTAAGCTAGTTGCAGCAAAATCTTTGCCCATGTCCAGATCAAATTCAATCTTTTCTGTATGCCCTTTAATAGTAATATCGCCTTTAACGATAAAACCATCTGCGTTTTTAGTGGCGCTATTAATCACCAATGTTGCCGTTGGATGCTCTTCTACACCAAAGAAATCATTACTTTTAAGATGTCCTTCTAATTTAGCTTTGTTTTCTCCTTCTTGATCGGTTACATTTATAGAGGTCATGTCTACGACGAACATTCCACCAATAAGGTTATCACCATCCATTTCTAGGTTTCCTTCTTTAAGACCAATGGTTCCTGTATGCGAGCCCAATACTTTTTTACCGGTCCATACGATGGTACTTTCTTCAATATTTATTTTTTTGTTCATAGTACTTGTAAATGCTGTAGCGCCGACGGCTACGGTTAAAATTAATGCGGATTTCAAAATTGTTTTCATGATTTTAAATTTTAAGTGAGTATTTATCTTAGTTTATCTAATAGGTGATTAAGCGTTTCTAATTCTGTTTCTGAAAGATTTTTGAGGATGCTTTCATTGTTGTTTTCCATAATAGGATCTAACTTTTTTAAGAGCTCCAGTCCATTTGGTGTGATCGTTATTTCAACTTTTCTGCGGTTAGAAGGGCAGACACGTCTTTCGGCAAATTCTTTTTTTAGTAGTTTATCCACTAATCTGGTGGCGTTACTACTGCGATCTACCATACGTTCTTGAATAGTGGAGAGGTTGGCAGGCGTTCCTTTTTGTCCTCGTAGTATTCTAAGCACGTTAAATTGCTGTATGGTTATGTCCTGTTCTTTTAAAACAGTTGCAATTTTTTCTTCGATAAGCCGGGTCGTGTACATGAGGTTAATCACTGTTTTTGTAGTGATCCCCATTTTATGAATTGTCTTTATCGCTTGCTCTATGCTCATATTTGTTTTTACAACTGTTGTACATACAAATGTATACTGAATTTTCATTTTGACAAGACTTTTTAACAAATAATTAATTTAGATCGAAGTGGGAATAGGTGCACTACTTAATCTAATGTTAAAGTAGTTAGCCGTTTAGATACATTGCTTACTTTTATAGCATGAGATATGTACTTGTTTTATGTGCCGTGCTATTGTGTTCTTGTAACGAAAAAGTTTCCGAACAAACTGTGGAAGAAACGGTAGTTTCAGAAACGGAAGCGACGCTTGTTACGACGGGCAAAGAAGATACAAAAGTTCCTATTTATAATTTTAGTGAATTGGAACCCTTGCTTCAGAAGAAAAATGATACAACTTACGTTGTAAATTTTTGGGCGACTTGGTGCAAGCCATGTATTAAAGAGCTGCCTTATTTTGAGAAAGTAAATAAGGAGTATGCAGATAAGAAAGTGAAAGTCGTGCTAGTGAGCTTGGACTTTCCAGATATTTTAGAAAAACAAGTGATTCCTTTTATTGAAAAAAGAGGGATACAATCGCAAGTTGTCTTATTGGATGACCCAGATGCGAATGGCTGGATCCCCAAAGTTTCACCAGAATGGAGTGGTGCGATACCCGCAACCATTATATATAATAGTAAAAATCGAAAGTTTTACGAAAAAGCATTTACCCAATCCGAATTAGAAACCGAAATACAATCCATACTATAAAAATAGTACTTATGAAGAAATTGAATTTATTTAGAGGACTCGCTACATTATTTGTAGCTGCATTGCTCGTAACGAGCTGTAATGAGACGAAAGAAGAGAAAACATCCGAAAAAACAAAAGGTGATCAAGTCGCAATGGTTTCGGAACTTCCTGCGCCAAACGCGGTAAAAGGATACACCATAGGTGACACCGCGACAGATTTTAAATTAAAAGATGTTGATGGTTCCATGGTTTCCCTAAGCGATTATAAAGAGGCGAAAGGTTTTATTGTAATTTTTACCTGTAATACGTGTCCGTATGCTGTCGCCAGTGAAGAACGAATTGTAGCGTTAGACAAAGAATTTAAAAGTAAAGGATATCCGGTAATCGCTATTAATCCTAACAACCCTGAAGTGCAGCCAGATGATACGTATGCGTTAATGCAGAAGAAGGCTAAAGCGGCAGGTTTTACGTTTCCGTACTTGTTTGATGAAAGTCAGACAGTATATGCAAAATATGGTGCGACCAAAACACCCCATGTTTATTTGTTGAAAAAAGAAAACGACACCAATGTGGTTAAATATATAGGAGCGATAGATGATAATGTACGTGATGGTGCTGCTGTAAAAGATCAATTTTTAGCAAATGCGGTAAATGAGTTGCTTGCTGGGAAGGAAGTTTCAGTAAAAGAAACAAAAGCAATTGGTTGTTCTGTGAAGCAATAACAACGTTACTAATTGAAACAAATTCGGTTTTGGTGCGTCTTTCGTATCAGAACCGAATTTTTTTATTCAGACGTTTGAATTTCGTATTTTTGAAGAAACTTTTAAAGATGCCATCACTGGCAAATGACTATGGATTTACAACAAACCGAATGGGCCACAAAGCTTTCAGAAGATAATAACGCTGTGATTTTAGATGTTCGCACAGATGCCGAGGTAGCCGAGGGGATGATCCCCAATGCGTTGCATATGGATATCTATAATGGAGCCGAATTTATGGAAAAAGGAAAACAACTTGATCCAGAAAAAAATTATTATGTGTATTGCCGCTCTGGGGGACGAAGCGCTCAAGCGTGTGCGCTGTTACGATCGTTCGGTATAAAAAACGCTTATAATCTCTTAGGCGGTTATAGTGAGTGGGAAGGTGAAAAAACAGGAGCGTAATGAAATTTCTATATATCTTATTACTGATGCTTTTGGTTACTGCTCAAAGTTGTAATGAACCTACGCCAGAACAGGTAACGGTGATTTCGCCTCAAGAAATGCGGGAATCGTTAAACGAGGACCGACTGTTACAGCTGCTTGACGTGCGCACTACGGAGGAATATGAAGTAGGGCATCTTCGCGACTCACAGAATATTTGTGTGACCGACTCAGATTTTAAAGAGAAGGCGGCTAAGCTAGATAAAAATAAGCCTGTTTACGTGTATTGTAAAAAAGGAGGAAGAAGCGCTAAGGCAGCAAAGATATTAACCGAAATGGGTTTTAAGGAAATTTACGACCTTGATGGTGGCATCACCGCTTGGGATGAAGCGGGTCTAGAAACCGAAAAACGATAAGTACTTCTTAATTTTTTTAACGTGTTGATTTATATCACGTTAAATTATAGCTAAACACAGGTTTTTATTGCTCTTGTAATCACGAATGTGGCTATATTCAAAGTGTATAAAAAAAGTACGCTATGAAAAATCAAGATCAGATTGTCCAAGACGAGATGCGTAAGCTCATTACAAAGAGTTGTGTTAACCTCACTAAAAAAAGCGAATATTATTCCTTTCATAAAGCGTTATTTAAATATTACTTTAATGCGCTAGAAGTGGCGATAGATTACGATACAGCTATTATTTCTTTGTGGAACTCTAAACCGAAGAACATGCAAGCCATCAATTTGTATGGCGTTAATGAGGCTGTTTCAGAAAAAGTGAGCTATTCAAATTTAGAAGAAACGTTAAAGGGTTGCCTAGAAAACGGCGAAAACCAGCAGCGATTTTATAAAACAATGTTATTTTACTACAATAATGTAAAAGAACCCTTAGTGGATACAGGAGTAAGTGCATAATAAAGTATATATATAGTAAGAACCTCGACTCTCGTCGAGGTTTTTTTATGGCATATTGTAAAATTTATAGGTTACTTTTAATTTTAAGAAAAAATCGGTTTAAATTTTAATCAGGTTGCAACAGTTCTATAAAAGCGTCGTCTTTTAACACGAACAGCAACCATAACACCATCACTATTGTCTAATACATTACTTGTTGAACAATGTAAACAGCAAAATCCCAGAGCACAAATGGCTTTGTATAAGCAGTATTGCGACGGGATGTTTATTGTAGCAAGTAGGTATTTAAAAGATACTGCGGCGGCAGAAGATGCTATGCAGGAAGCTTTTATCAAGGCGTTTAAAAAGCTAGACCAGTTTAAAGGGGACGTCACCTTTGGCGCCTGGCTTAAAAGGATTGTTATTAATACGTGTTTGGATACCATCAAAGCGCGAAAATTAGAAACTCAAGAAATAAACGAAGAAGTAGTAAGCATTGTTGATGATGACGATTGGAGTGTTCCAGATTCAGCTACAATGGAAGCTGTATATGCTGCCATAAATAAATTGCCGGAACATTATAAAACGGTAGTTCAGCTTTATTTATTGGAAGGCTACGATCACCAAGAAATAGCGGTGATACTGGATATTTCTGAAAGCGCTTCACGCACTAACCTTCATCGCGGAAAATTAAAACTAAAAGACACATTAAAACATTTGCACTATGGCACAGGATCTTAAAAAATTGTTGCAGGACCGCACGCAAGAAAAGCCAAAACTTTCTGCGGGGCATGAAGCCCGTTTTGCTAAAAAGCTAGAATCGGCTTTTGGTCACGAAGCAAAAAAATCTGGAAACAGTGGTTATGGACTTCCGTGGATGAAAGTAGCAGCTATTGCGGTGGTGCTTATCACTGCGACATTTTTTGGCTATAAAAGTCTTTCAGGAGGCGCGCCAGAGCAGATCACTATTGCAGATACACAACCAGACCCTATAGAAAACACAACCATCGTTTCTAAGCAAATGACGCTTGGAGATATTTCACCAGACCTCAAAAAAGTAGAGGACTTTTATATGGCAGGTATTAATGTGCAGCTCGCATCGCTAGAAATTACACAGGATAACAAAGATGTTATCGATGGGTATATGGAGCAGTTAGGCGAGTTGGATAAAGAATACAATATGCTCAATGAAGAACTCAACATCATGGGGCCTACCGAAGCAACCATCACCGCATTGATAGATAATTTGAAGTTACGTTTAGACTTGCTGTTCAAACTTAAGAACAAATTAAAAGAACTTAAAAACCAAAACAATGAACAATACAATAGCATACAAACATAGTATCGTTGCTTTCGTTCTGCTCGCACTAACGTTTACGTCAAACGCACAAAGCAGTTACAAAGAAAGCTTTGATGTGACCGGAGATGTACTTGTTTCTGTAAATACGTCGTATACAAATGTCGTATTTGAAACTTGGAACAAAGACAAAGTAGAGGTAGAAGCCTTTATTGAAGGTGATAATCTTACCGAAAAAGAGAAAAAAGAAATTTTTGACAATTGGAACTTTAATGTTTTAGGCAATAGCTCACAAGTGATTGTTTCTTCTTTTCCTGAAGTTTCCTGGAGTGGTATGGAAGCAATTTCTGGCTTGGATGCACTAAAGGAGCTAGAATTTCTAGGTCCGATGTTGCAGGACATGCCTATTCTTACTAAGATGCAAGTACCTACATTGCCAGCAGATCTCATGAAAAATATGGAAGGCCTTCAGTTTGATTATGAGGCTTTCAATAAAAATGAAGAAGCATACATGAAAAAATGGGAAGCCGATGTCAAGAAGAAATTTGGAAAAGATTTTGCCCAAAAAATGGAGCAATGGGGAGAGGAATTTGCTGAACAGTGGAATGATAAAAACGGAAATAAGATAAATAAAGAGTGGGCTGCCCAGATGGAAGCCTGGGAGAAAAAATTTGGTAAAGAAATGGAAGCCTGGGGTGAAAACTTTGGGAAGGATATGGAAAAATGGGCCGAAGAATTTGAAAAGAAAAATGGGAAAGAGGGTAATTATACAAAGAAAGTAATTACTGATCCTAAAGGCAATAAGACCATTATTTTTAAGAGCAATACCACAGGAAAACTAAAAGACGTGAAGGCAACCAAGAATATTATCATTAGGATGCCTAAAAATACTAGGACAGAAATAGATGTGCGTCATGGAGAAATAAAAATGGCAGATCTAAGAAATGTAAGGGCGACATTAAATTATTCGCCCTTAACAGCTAACAGCATTGATGGGGATGAAACCCTCATCAATGCTGCTTATGCTCCAGTGATCGTAGACGATTGGAAGTACGGAACGTTATATTTAAAATTTGTAGACAATTGCGTGATTTCCAATATAGAAAGTATCAACTTGCGTAGTAATTCAAGTAATATATTTATAGGTTTAATTACCCAGAATGCAGATTTAACAGGATCCTTGGGAAGTTTTAGAATAGATGAGATAGGAAAAAACTTCAAAAAAATAAATATTACACTTAAAAATAATGACGCGATGCTTTTTGCGCCAGATACTGCCTTTACATTTTACTTTACAGGAAAGAAGTCTACCTTAAAATACCCAAGGTCATTAGAACTTACCAATAGTAAAAAAGGAGACGAAGTCTTAGTGCAAGGCTTTAAAATCAAAAGAAACCCAAATAAAGCCCTCACAATTAATGCGCTGTACAGCAATCTTCAAGTACAGTAATACTATCTTCCTATCACGATCAGACTTATTTTTTATTTCAAAGGCCACTATTTTAAAAACCACCTTGCTCATTCGATACTGATCAGAATGGTTTTCTTCAACTAAAAATGGAATCTTTAAGCGTCTTCATTCAATTGTTTTGTGAGATAAACTCAGGTAAAAAGCCCGATGCCTGCCATCCAGAATATTGTGCCGGGAAAAGCTACTTCTTCTTGAACCCCGAGTACCGAGTTTACTATGCTGGCAACAAAAATCCCTAATCCAATCCCGAAGACATTGTACGCATTTGTTTTTTATCACTGTTTTTAGTTCAAATACCATTTCTGAAAAAACGATTAGATAAACAATAAAAAAACCCTTGAAGATAACTTCAAGGGCCTTGAAAAAAAATTACTTTTAATAAAAGTATGCTTATTGCTTCAGTAGTTTAAACGTTTCCGAAGTTCCATTTGCTTCTACTTGTACAATATACATGCCGCTTGCCAAACCTGAAACATTGATGTTTGTGGTATTAGACCCGGTCAGTTCTGTTTGCATTACTTTCTGCCCTGTAATCGAATAGATTGCAAGACGCTCCACTGCAATATCTGATGCGATATGCAATACATCTTTTACCGGATTAGGGTAGAATGTAAAACTATCTTTAATTGTTGGTTCATCAATACCTAGCACTGTTGGGCTCAGTTTGAGAATAAATCCAACCGTCTGGCCACTAGCATCTTTACCAGAGCCCACTATTGTAGAACCATCTGCTGAAATATCAAGTGGTAAAGAGAGTGTAACTCCTTGTGTGTCAATGCCTAAGCTAGTGGTATAGTCATTTAGGTTTATCACACCAATGGCCGCCGTCCATATAAAACCTTCACCAAATATAGCTGGCGCTCCATTCGGGCGATAGTTTCCAATAGCTATGCTTCCGTCTTCAGACAGACCATATGTATTTCCTCTAAATCCAGGAGTTGTTGGAGGTCCTAAAGATATCGTTCCCGTAGCTTCGCTCCATATATAGGCTTGAAAATTATTGGCAAAGCTTCCTTCACCACCGGCCCAAGTACCATCGTTAGAAATCGTTTCGATTGGATTTAGTGGTTGGTTGTTCACAGTAAACATAAGTGTTTGAACTCCATCAATCCAAACGGCTCCCTGACGGAAACCAGAACTTGTATCTTGCCACCCGCCTATTACATCACCGTCTAAATCAGTATCGTTTGCCCTAGAGAATGCTCCGGCAACGGTACTTCCTAAATCTTCAACACCTGTATCGTTTCTCCATCGTACAGCATGAGGTATGTTGTCGCCTGCTGTGTAGCCAAGACCCACTATGGTTGAGGCATCACCAGAGATAGCGTGACTAGAACTTGCTTCTTGCCCGTCATCACCACCAAGTCCACCTAAAGGAGTCCATGTTTGTGAAGGAACATCGTACATGCTCAATTCAATAAGTCCCGAGTCTTCGTTTAAAAAACTAGCTCCAATTGTATTTCCATCGTCCGAAATGCCTGTTTTTCCTCCGATGCCTGGTGCTGGTACAACACCCCCAATTCTTTCAAGATTGCCACCTTCATTCCATATAAAGTGCTCACTATCATATCCTGCTGCGGCAGAACCGTTAGCATTTACTGAAACGACAAAGCCGGATGTAGGTAGAATTATTAACTCGCCATCGGTAGGTTCTATGTCAATTTTAACATCTATATTAAAAAGGAGGAAGCCACCTGCTTCACTACCACTAGCACCTGTAGCATGAATGGCTACATAATAGTCCCCAGTTGTTGATGGTGTGAATACTTCTGAAGCGGTGTACGCCATACTTTCTAGATCATTCCCATCATTATTTCCTGGAAAATCACCTTGTTGCATGATGTCAGTATAGGTTCCTAATGTAGCTATTATAGACCCGCTATCAGGACCATCAGTAATGACCAATTCAAAATTTTCGGACGCTGTTGCGTTCCCAAGGTTTAATGCATTATAATCTACATTAATACTATAATCGGTACCAGCCACCATCGAAATTCGCCTCGTGAATACCCAATCATCCTTTTCGGTCGTGCTCACATTGGCAGGTATCAAATTTAATATCGGGTCACCGTTCCCGTTTCCATTAATATCAATACTTTCATTAAATTCCCATTCTGGGGCTTGTGTATCTGTGTTTTCATAGGCCCAGCAGTCTGGAGTGCCTTCGCTAAAATCTTCAAAATAAGGCACCGTTGCTGCATCTGTACAATCTGGAGCTGTAGGTTCGGTATCTACCCCGATATCAAATAGCAGTAATCCACCACCACTTGCGGACGCATCGATCGAGTGAATAGCAAGATAATATACACCAGAAGTTGTTGGTGTGAATCCTTCCTCAGCAAAATATGCCTGGGAGATAAGATCGTTACCATCGTTATTTCCTGGAAATTCGCCTTGTTCAGTAATATCATTATAGGTATTTAATAATTGCTGAAAAGGTGCGGTCGAGCTTTGTGCATCGGTAACCCACAGCTCAATATTCTCTATCGAAGTAAGCCCACCAAGATCTACTGCATTATAATGAGCAGAAAGATAGTAGGTCGTACCTGCATCCATTTGTACCGCTTTAGAAAATATCCAATCATTTTTTTCAGGAAACTGGGTGCCTGGCGAAATGATACCATATAACGGGTCATTGTTTCCATCACCTGTAACATCTGTGTCATCAATATAGTTCCAGATAGGTAATATTTCATCTGTATCTTCTGTTAAAATACAAGGTGGGTTCCCGTTACTAAAATCTTCAAAATAGGGAGCGGTAGCTGCCGCACATGGATCTACGTTTGTATCTACTGAAACATTAAAGAGTAAAAACCCTCCACCTTCAGTACCATTAGAACCCAAAGCATGTATTGCAACGTAGTATTCGCCAGCTGTGGTAGGTGTAAATAC
>JGI24518J20066_1000220_pt1 | contig 13482 bp, 10 predicted proteins | sample LinPmetageLP42_FD_20066 | JGI IMG/M metagenome (IMG submission 20066) | reverse complement strand
ATTCATCTAAAGCCAATACTAAGCCTAGCGATTTTATCTGGGATGCTGATAGACAACAACTTGTTGTATTAGCATGGCCTAAAGACGAGGCAATAATAAATGTAAGGATCGAACCAGGGATTTACAGAGAGCCAGATCCTGCTGCAAAGAATTAGGCTTAGTTGCAAATATCTGATTATTTAGGTCTAAATGAATAGGCCTCTTTTTCAGCTGTCAGTTAGCTATAAGATGCAAAGCGGACGTTTCTCGCATGGCTAATGGAAGTCCGCTGAAGACAAACTGCAGACCTTCACCACCCCACTTAGGGGCACAAGTACGCAGGCTATTATACGGAGCGACGCTAAGGGAGCGTGCGTGGTTGTAGCCCAACAAGCGCCAGCGTTTGACTACAGTGGATTTAAACGTTGACATTAAGAGTCTATCGCTAAAGTATTTGTAATCATGCTGTCAAAGGATTTTTTTAATGGATCAATTTAATCTCAACGAAGTGATCACTCGCTTGAATGATAAGAAACAGACAGCAATAAGAAAAATAGAAGCTACTCTCGATACAGTTTGTGCTGAAACAATGCTGTGTACACAGATTGCGCAACTACTTACCACTACCGAGGGAGGAAATATTGGTGATGCATTTGGCAAGCATCCTGCCATGATTGAACGTTTTGCTGAAATTGCTATCCCTAAGTTTGGTGTCAGTTCAAACAAGCAAATTAGCGTATTCGAGTCTAATCCAATCTATCCATTGCTTGAAGACATTTTAAATGCAGATATGCTCTCAACAAGGCATTCTTCTAACTTACCAAGCATCGCTGAAGACATAAAACAGTCAAGTGAAGTGGTAAGAGGAAGCGCATATCCCGAACAAACTGCTGCAAAGATCAGACAGATTCAAGGAAGATTTGACTCGTGGTTTGAAAAGAAAGCAGGGATATCCCCAAATCGTGTAGTAGATATCGTTACAGCACTAGTTCCTCGTGTTGAGGCTCTATGCAACGATGATCACGATAACATACTTAAACATGCAAAGGATTATCAAGATCAATTTTTAGAAATTAAAAATCGGCCTTCTCGAAATGAAAAAGAGCAAGCATTTATTGATTCGCTACAGAGTGAGGAAGGAGCCTTTCTTTATGGGTATGCTGAATATATTAATCTTGTTATGTGCCACAAATGGCCAACAGAGCTGACAGAGTTAAATCTTTCTCCCCTTTTAACTCAACAAGAATCCCAAGCATTTAAGCACTTGTTTTCTGTGGGTAAGCACAACATCTCACAAGTTAAGCATATCCAGCGAAAACCGTTTTATCAATTACTTGATGGCCGTATCCTTTTTGGCGATATATCCAATGCTTATGATGTCATTTTCGACGAATTTGAAGCCATAGCTAAGAAAGATGGCAAGTTTTTTAGCAAGCAATATCAAAAAAATAAAGCTAAATGGTTGGAGATGCGTGCCTATAGCCACTTGTGTCAAATATTCCCCAAATCAGATGTATACCAAAGCTTATGTTATCGAGATCCTGACAAGGAAAATTCTGAAGCGGAAATGGATTTGGCGGTAAAGTGGGGACCGTTCTTACTGTTGGTTGAAGCAAAATCAAAACAATTCAGATTTGAAGGCCGTGTAGGAGATGTTGGCCGGTTACGAACTGATATCGTGAAAAATGTTCAGGATGCTTTCGAGCAATCACTTAGAGTGAAGCGATATATTGCAAGTGAGGATGAATGTCTTTTTAAAGAAAAGAGTAACGGAAAACATTTATCCTTTAAATCAGCGAGTATTAAAAAAGTTTTTTCAATTTCAATTACATTCAATAATTTAGCAAACATCGCAACTAGCTTGAATAAGCTATCCGACTTAAACCTGTTCACTGACAAAGATTACCCATTCTCAATCTGCGAGTCAGATTTTGAGCTATTAACTAAAACAAACCTGACTCCTGATATTTTTTTGCATTACATCCAAAGGCGAATTGAATTATTTAGTGAGGAAATTGAATGGAGTGGCGATGAAGTTGACTTATTTTGCGCTTATTTAGATAGCCGATTACTTTTTGATAATTTGGCGCTTGGCAAAAATGAGCAGGTCAATGCATTACATTTTAATGGTTATTCAACTCAATTCGATGAGTTGATGGCTTATGAACGAGATGAGTATCCAACCAAACCAAATATACAGCTAAACCTACCACCAGATGTTATTCGTTTGTTTGAGACACTTAAGTACTATGATGATGAAGGAGCTAGATGGATAGCTTTTGCGCTTCTAGCTTTGTCAGATAAGCTACTTAACAATGTTACGCAGTTCCTGTTGAATATCGAATTAGAATCATTGTCCACCGGATACAGAACAATGACGTTTGTAGAAAACGACACCGTAGTTGTTCTGGTTGGTACTAAATATCATAGTTTTGATGAACTGCGCTCTCATATGGTAGGTAAAGCATTAGTTGAAAAATATCGTTATAAAGCGAGAAAATGCATTGTGGTTGGTAAGAAGCATGACCCTGAACAAAAGCCAAATAACCTCTTTGATACAGCCGACTACATTGAATTTAAATGGGTATATGATGAGGAGAGTGAAAAAGTACTAGCTTCTTACCCTAAAGACAAAATAAGCAAAAAAATAGGTCGTAATGATCTTTGCTTTTGCGGTAGTGGAAAGAAGTTTAAGAAATGCTGTATCAACAGGGTTCAATAACTAAATAAAGATTAGCAACCGATAGTCTAATGTTCAAATTGTGATTATTTGTAGTAGCTCAGACCTGATCTGACAGTTACCCATTTTTCAAAGGGTGTTGTCAGTTTAGATTTGAGCTAAATTTTTTTCCGCCCAAACCGTTTTTCCATCAAGCAATGTTTCAAACGGTGTTCGTCCTAAACAGATTTTACCTTGATGAGTTCGATGATTGTTATAGGAATCCATCCAATCGTCCAGATCTTTTTGCAATTCCTCCATCGTCGAATACAGCTTTTTCCTAAATGTGATTTGATAAAACTCGTTCAAAATCGTCTTGTGGAATCGTTCACAAATACCATTCGTCTGAGGTGACATTGCTTTTGTTTTAGTATGGTCAATGTCATTGATTGCCAGATACAGCTGGTAATCATGATGGTCAACTCGCCCACAATATTCAGTGCCTCTATCGGTCAAAATGCGCAACATAGGCAGGCCATACCGCTCGAAGTAAGGCAATACCTTGTCATTGAGCATGTCAGCAGCCGTAATGGGCGTTTTGGTTGTGTAGAGCCTAGCGAACGCGACTTTGCTGTAGGTATCAACAAAGGTCTGCTGGTAAATACGCCCTACGCCTTTGAGATTTCCCACGTAAAACGTATCCTGTGAGCCAAGGTAGCCAGGATGCTGTGTTTCTATTTCACCACAAGCTTCATCATCGTGTTTTTTCTTCTCTAGCGCTGCAACTTGCGCATCACTGAGGATGATGCCGTCATTGGCTACTTTTTCTTCAAGGGCTTTAAGCCGCTTTTTAAAGTTTTCTAGATTGTGACGGAGCCAAACTGAGCGCACTCCACTGCCTGAAACAAAGACACCTTTCTTACGCAACTCATTGCTCGTTCGATGTTGGCCGTAAGCTGGATATTCAATGGCTGATTCAATAACAGACTGCTCAGTCGCTTCATCTACGCGATTCTTTAGATTAGGTGTTCGACGACTCTGACTGATTAAAGAATCAATTCCACCCTCTTCTACGAGCTCCTGATAGCGATAAAATGTATCGCGAGACACACCCATAACTTTACAGGCTTTTGATACGTTTCCAAGCTCTTCTGCTAAATTGATTAACCCAGCTTTGTGTTTAATGATTGGATTGCTAGTATGCAACATGAGAGTTACCTTTTAGTTTTGATTTAAAGATTCGACACCTTTATCAAAACGGGTAACTCTCTACTTTTCAAGAAGCAGTGTCAGATTTAGTCGGAACTAATACACCTTATGATGTTACACCTTATGAGAGCTTGAGCCGTGTGCAGGGAAACTTGCACACACGGTTCTTAGGAGAGGGAGCGATAGAAATATCGCTCTCTTATCCGACTAACTGCCACTTAGTTAATGTGCTTTTCGAGGCGATCCCCGAACTCAATAATAAAACGAACCATTGCTTGACGCCAGTTGTGGATCGGCATCGACCATTTTTTAGATGCCTCTGTAATGGCTAAGTAAACCATTTTCCTAGCTGAGTCATCACTTGGGAATATCTTGCGCTTCTTGATAGCCTTACGAATAACGCTGTTGAGTGATTCAATGGCATTGGTCGTGTAAATAGCTTTACGGATGTCCTCAGGATAATTAAATAAAGTATTGAGATTCTGCCAGTGGGTACGCCACGACTTACTTATCTGTGGATATTGGTCGTCCCACTTTTCACTAAATCGTTCAAGTTCAAGCAGCGCCTCATCTTCAGTGGATGAACGGTATACCTGCTTCAAATCAGTGGTCACAGCCTTGTAGTCTTTCCATGAAACGTACTTCAATGAATTACGTACCATATGCACAATACACAGCTGAATTTGGGCTTGAGGATACACTGAGTTAATCGCATCAGGAAAGCCCTTGAGCCCATCCACACAGGCAATTAAAATATCTTCTACACCACGATGCTGCAATTCAGTNAGCACGTTCAGCCAGAATTTCGCGCCTTCATTTTCGGCTATCCACATGCCCAGAAGCTCCTTGTGCCCCTCGGTGTTGATACCCAAGGCTAGGAATATAGATTTGTTGATAACACGTTTGTCTTGGCGAATTTTAACGACTAAGCAATCGAGATAAATAATAGGGTAAATCGGGTCAAGGGGGCGTGATTGCCATTCGATAACTTGGTCAATAACGGCATTAGTGACTCGTGATATTAGCGTTGGCGATATATCTGCACCGTACCATTCGTCAAAGGCTTTAACGATTTCACGGGTGCTCATCCCTTGCGCATATAGCCATAATATCTTCTCATCCATTGAGGTAAATCGAGATTGGTGTTTCTTAATCAGCTTAGGCTCAAACAACCCGTCTCTGTCACGAGGAGTGTCCAGTTCAAACTCACCATCTTCCGTTTTGATACGCTTACTGGTTTTGCCGTTGCGGCTATTTTGCATCACCGATTTAGCGTGCTTCTCATAACCTAAATGCTCATCCATCTCGGCATTTAGTGCTGCTTCAACAGTGATCTTCTTTAGCATTTGGCTGAATTCATTAAGATCTTGCGGTGTTTTAATGCCTTTGGCCGCTTCCTTGGCGAAAGCTTCTAACTCTTTTTTGTTCATTTGCATCTGCCTATCCTTAACTCTGACTAGAGTATGTTGTGATAGACAGTTACACAAAATTAATTACAGGCTCGTCTTTCGATTTAAGTCTTACGTCACATAGCCGATTTATTTCAAGTAAGACTTTAATATCAAAATTAACTCCTCACTTTCATTTGCTCGCTCTTCATTACTTAAATCCGCCAGACCAATATGATGTCTTATGTGATCTTCTAGTATCTTGTTCATTAGTCCGTTAACAGCTCCCCTAATCGCAGCTACTTGCTGTAATACAGCAATACAGTCAGGTTCTTGCTCCAATGCTTTTTCTAATGCGTTAGTCTGACCACGAATCTTTTTTATCCTAGTCAGTAAAGCATTTTTATTTTTTTCGATATGAGCCATACAATCCTCAATTGTTCAAAATGGTATACTGGGGTATAGTATATTAAAATTGATAAACAATTAAGAGATAGTGAAATGCGTGAACAAGCAGTCGAAAAATGGGGGCATTCTCATCATTTTGCAATTGACACTGCACAATCTGAAAAGAAAGTGACAATCGTATTTGCAATCACGACATTGACTATGGTGATAGAGATAGTTGCAGGAACTTGGTTTGGTTCGATGGCACTATTGGCTGATGGTTGGCACATGTTTACTCACTCTGCCGCTTTTGCGGTTTCAATTTTCGTATATTGGTATTCAAGAAAGCACCGGAGTAATCGGCAATATTCTTTTGGCGTTGGTAAGGTCAATCCCCTTGGTGCATTTGCCAGTGCAGTTGCGCTTGGAACTGTTGCATTAATGATGATAATAGAGTCTATAGGTCGACTTTTTTCACCACAAGCAATACGCTTCGATGAAGCTATCGGCGTAGCGATAATTGGACTGATAGTAAATGTCGTATCGGCCTTTCTTCTTCATGACAATCACCACCATCATGGGCATGAGCATCATAGCCACCATGATGAAGATCATAGTCACCACCATCACGATCATAATTTAAAAGCGGCTTACTTTCACGTGCTTGCCGACACACTGACATCTGTGTTTGCTATTGTTGCCCTCGTCTCAGGTAAGTATTTTAACTGGTTATGGGCAGATGCTCTGATGGGGATCGTAGGCGCAATTATCATTGCCAAATGGGCCTATAACTTGTTGACTGACAGTGGCAACATATTACTTGATAAAGCTGCAAGTGAACCGATAGCTAACAAGATTGTATCGTGTACAGAAGAAGATGGCGTGTCCGTGGTAACCGATTTACATTTATGGAAGCTTTCGAGTAAACACCTAAGCGCTATTGTTTCTGTTGCGACACCGTTAGAAAAAACTCCTGATGATTTTAAACATATTATTCGTCGCCATATTGACCTCTCCCACTTAACTATCGAAGTTAATAAAATCTAAGTCGCATTCGGCAGTCGAACTTACTTTTCTGTTTTAGGAATCATCGTTTATGAGTATTTTTGCATTAATTCTGATAGCGTTTGCTATGTCTAGCGATGCGTTTGCCGCTTCGATTAGTAAAGGAGCACAACTTAAAAGCCCACGTATTCTAAATGCACTGAAAATGGGGCTAATATTTGGTGTTATTGAGGGTATTACTCCTATCATAGGTTGGGCGATAGGTTCGGCGGGCTCTTCTTACGTTCAGGAAATAGATCATTGGATAGCATTTATCCTTTTGTTTTCGCTGGGCCTGCATATGTTATATGTGAGTTTCCAAACTGAAGAAACAGAAATATCTCTTAGTCCCACAAGTAAAAAACGAGCGCTAGCTGCCACAATGTTAACTGCGTTGGGCACAAGTATTGACGCAATGACAGTGGGCGTTACGTTTGCATTTTTAGACGTAAACATTATTATAGCAGCTGTATTGATTGGTCTTGCAACCGCTCTAATGGTGACTATTGGTGCTTTATTAGGAACAGGCTTAGGTGCCTTAGTCGGGAAAAGAGCTGAAGCGTTTGGAGGCATTATCCTAATGATTATCGGTTCATGGACTTTGTATTCGCATCTGAGCGTTTAGTTCAGCTTGTGACGCATTGGTTGTATTAGCAACTTGCATCGCCTAGGTTGTTACAACCAAATCGTGTGATAATTAGACCGATATTTTCCCTTGGTAATCACACTAATCCACATGAAGCTAAGAGAAGATTAGAATTCCAGTCTAGGTTCGACGGACACTTTTAATCTAGTTATAGCCTTGAAAGTAGTTGACTGTCTCATGATGTATTTAAACCAATAAAATGAAAAAACTGACAGTCCGCTTTCTGCTATTTGTGATCGTTAATTGGGTCGAACTTGAACAGCCGCTTGTGGCACACAGATGCCATTAAACAAAGTCGCTTGGTGTTAACACCCACACTTGTATTAGTTCCGACTAAATCTGACACTGCTTCTAAGTATCTGTTCTCTTTGATAATCGGTAAATTATTTTTTCGACCTCATCAATAACCTCGTAGGGTGGTTTCGTAAATGAACGAGCTTTATCAAATTGCTCTTTGAGTCGAGCTGGAAGCGGCTCAATTAATTCAAGTGTTCTTTTTCTCGCTCCATTCGCATTATCTAAGATATGGGCTTTCTGTTGTTGCGCATCGAAATGTAGCTGTTTTTTTATAGTTTCAACCCTTTTCTCTACTCGCTCATCCAAAATTTTGTCAAAGTTCCTTCTTGCTCCATTCAGGCGCACACGTTCTTGCTCAACTTCCATTTTCTTTTCTTGAAACTCAGCCTCTAATTCACTTTTTATCTTCGATTCTTTTTCTTCTTCCGCTCTTTGTCTAGAAGAATAATAGTGCTGCTCTTGTGTATTGAGTTCCATTTTCTGCTTACGAATAGAAGCCTCTCTCAGAGAGAGAGCTTGCTCTTTTTGGTATATTGACTGAATCTTCCGCGAAAAGTTTTCCTTATCTGTAGCAAAACGTTCTAAATCTTCATCAAGATGACGTAACCGCTCGAGTTGGGATCTGTTTTTTATAACTATGCTATTTTGTTTTTTATACTGGATTAATTGCTCATCAATTTTGGCTAAAAGATTATTAAGTTTATCTGATGCCTGTTTATGTTTTTTACTAATCAAATACTCTTCTGCTTCAATTGTTTTCAGCTTTTCCGAAAGACTTTTAACTTGTGTAGCTAATTCTCGTTGTAAATTAAAATTATGGCTATAGGTCACTTGACCAATATCACCTACTGGTGAAACAGATAACCATTTAATAGGAGCTTGGTGAATAAACTTCCTTACAGTGTTCAAATTAAGCGTTTGCTCTTCAAAGTAGAACTCTCTCAAATCGATTTCCACGCAATTCGTATATGCGCGTCTCATTTCTGAAATTTTGTCAGTCTCACAAGGGTGTGTGACTGCTATTTCAATAACAATGAGTTCACCGTTTGCGTAAGCAATAACATCTGGAATTCTATTCTCAAGGCGCTTTTCGAGCTTAACATCTTCGAAATGAATATCTTTATAGTTTGGTTCAATTGTACCAACTGGAACGTTTAACTTTTGGTCCTCAGCGATGACCATTTTCGCCATTAAGTGCAGCTCCGTTTCTGGGCTCCAATTGCACACGTCAGGGTCATAGAATTTGGGGTCATGTGAATAATGAAAAGCTACTTTACCTCGATTTTTAGCGATTACAGGACATCCGCAACCGATACACGTCGAATTACAAGCCTTACCATTTATAGCGTTGTCGATATGTACAGGCATACCATCAGAAGAAAGAGCCAAAGCCATTTTAACGTTTGATGTTTGAATTCTTTTATCCGACATTATTTTTGAAGTGGCATCCATGATGTACCTTAACCCTCATACAAAATAATAAATATTAAATCATATCAAGACTATCAATAGTGAGAAGTGAAAATTTAAATTGCTGTACACCTGTTCATTCTCTAACAGGTCGTCACAACTGAGCAGGAAATGCCCTCTTCTCACTCAAAGCCGGCTGTCGAGATAGGTCAAAGCCTATCGACTCAAAGTGTCAGATCAGATGTAAGCGACTACACTTCATAGTGTTAACACCAAGCGACTTTGTCGTATCTTAATTACCAAGCAATTCTGTCGTAATTGCTAATTACCAAGGGAAACTGTCGGTCTCTTTTTTTACATGTTTGTTAGTGTTCTTGTTTTTTGAATACTAGAGGCGTGTTGAGGATGATTGTGATGGATTCTAAAGCTCAACTAACCGTTGATATAATTGCTAAAGTTGTTGAAGGCAGAATAACAATTGCCAATGCAGCTAAATTACTCAGTAAGTCTCGGCGCTCCATTGAACGTTATGTGAAACGCTATCAGCAAGTAGGTATTCAATTTGCAGTACATGGTAACAGTGGTAAGTCACCTCCAAATAAAACGCCCAAGTCAATTAAACAAGCGGTACAAGCCCTAATCAAAGACAAGTATTTTGATCTGAATTTGCTTCATCTAGCTGAGCAATTAGAAGTGAATGAGCATATTTTTGTGAAACGCGAAACGTTACGCGGTTGGGCACATGACATTCACCATGTTAAGCGAGCTAAACGAAGACGAGGCAAAGCCCGTAAACGCAGAGAACGTATGGAAGCAGCTGGCTTAATGATGCAAATGGACGGTAGCCCACATCGTTGGTTTGGTGATAAGAAACACTGTCTAATTGCCATGATTGATGACGCGACCAGTGAAATACATGCTGAGTTCTTCCCATCAGAAACCACAGCTGGTTGTTTGAAAGTGATGCGCGATTGCATCGAGACAAAAGGGCTATTTAAAACACTCTATGTCGACAGAGCAGGTATCTTCGGTGGCCCTAAGCGTTGTAACTTCTCGCAAATGCAGCGAGCCTGTGAGGAGTTAGGCATTGAAATTATCTTTGCTAATTCAGCGCAAGGCAAAGGTCGTATTGAGCGTGCCTTCGATACATTCCAAGACCGCCTTGTACCTGAACTGAGGCTCAACAACATCAAAGACATTGCCAGTGCCAACGCGTATCTTAAGCACGTGTTTATCCCACAGTTCTGGCAGCCTCAAATCCAAGTAAAATCAAAACAACAAATATCTGAATTTACGCCTTTATCGAAGCATACAAATCTCGATGATATCTGCGTTATTAAAGAACACCGCAAAATACGTAACGACCATACCTTCAGCTATGGCAATAAGTTCTATCTGATTGATTCACCGCTTAAACACTCTATCTCTAACCAAAAGATTGAAATCAGAAACACCAGCAAAAAGGGCTTCACCGCTCACTTTGCAGGTCGGCAGCTCAAAGTATCTGAGGTCATTGAGCCAAATAAAGTCACAATCGAAGAGTTGGAAATCCAAAAGAAACTAGAGGTGTTGGCCTTGGTCGATAAGCTCGGAAATGTCAGTGCAGCCTCACGCCAAAGTGGTATATCTCGCGATACTATTTATCGCCACCTGAAGTTGGTTAAGCAAGGTGGCCCAGATGCGCTAAAGCGTCAAGAAACACCCAACCTACGACATAAAAACCGTTCAGATACTGAGCTTGAACAAGCTGTCATCGACTTCTCACTTGAAAATCCGCATCTTGGTCAACAGCAAGTATCGCTGCAATTGAAAGCCAATAAAATCGTTGATGTGAGTCCTGCTGGGGTTCGCTACATCTGGTTGAGGGAGAACATGAACACCATGGCCCTGCGTGTTCAACGAGCAAGAAATGCTGAAATCGCTTAAGGAAGTAGCCAGCTTAACCACTGGCTGATATGCTCTTTACGACAAAGTCGCTCGGTAATTAGACCGACACAATCCCTTGGTAATCACACGACTACACTTCATAGTTCAACAAAGGGCTCGCTAGTCATCCTCCATTTTAATGTCACTATCAGAATTTTTATCAAAAATGGTAGAGATCAGTTCGCGTATCATTTTTGCCAATTCCTCAAGCTTCTCTTTTGCTTCAGGGTCAAGTCCTGACTCATCATCCTCTAAAGTAGATTCGATAGAGCTTGTGATGGTTTCAAATATCTCAAAATGTTCAGGCTTGAGGCTAGATGGTTCAAGCCCTGCACGATTAAATACATCCATTTGTTCAACCAAAGAATCAACATGCTCGTCGTGTGTTTCTCCATTTGCTATCGCCGTTTTGAGATCTGAAAGCTTTTCTTCAGCTTTAGCTAATGACTCACCAACAAAACTGTCTATTACGGAACTCTGCTTATTCAGCTTTTGGTTATTTAGTTCCATAGCCGATTTTAATATGGCATTGCTTGTTTTAGCTAAACCATCAGATGCATGTGAAAACAACCAGTTTGCTGCAGCTTCGAAGAAGCCTGGGCCTGACTTGGCACTGGCAGGCCTATTAGTAACCCCACCTTCCACAAAATCGCTAGGACCATTCTGAGCTGCAAAGCCATTATTACTACCCGCCAAATGTGGACTATATTGGTTATTCGGAATACTCTGATGCGTTGAACGCCCATTTGCTGCCTGAACATGTGCATAGTGACCATTTCCTCCCGAATCCATTCCTACATTTTCTTGGCTAGCACTTTCGGATGGTGCATTTTGAGCTTCACTTGCAATATCATCGGCTTCTTCTGGCTCAATCTCTAAATCGAACTCTACCCCAGCCTCAGTTTCTGACATTGGAGCTTCATTTTCTGTCAGCTCATATTGAGCGTCTTGTTCAATTTCATCGACTACTTCTGGCTCAATCTCTAAATCGAACTCTACCCCAGCCTCAGTTTCTGACATTGGAGCTTCATTTTCTGCCAGCTCATCTTGAGCGCCTTGTTCAATTTCATCGACTGCTTCTGGCTCAATATCTAAGAACGAGTGTTCCTGATCTACATGTGAATCAAGAGAAACCGAGTCGCCGCTTTGTAGTTTTAGAAACTCATCTAATCGACTTTGATTTGTCGACAACTCGGGAGTATCTAAAACCTCATCAACCGGCGATGATTCTGAAGCTAGCTGATAAGTTACAGCTTCGGAGCTTTGGCTTACTCCCTTTTTTTGCGCTTCATTCTCATGCAACTCTTCTTCAATTTCGTTTATCAATTCAGCAAAAGCACTATCTGAATATTGCTCATCTTCATTTCTATCCATAATCCCCCCCTTATCTGGTTTTGTTCTATGAGAATACGCTATCTGTTTTAGGTTAAAACGCGGTCAGTTATTAAATGATGCTAATATGAATCAATCAAATGACTCATCAGCAATATCTAGCGCCATAATGACATTCTTTAGGGATGTGATTTCTAACAGAGCTAAGTACTGAGATGATTCAACCTGCATTGATAGGGCTAGCTTGTGTAGCAGTCCATGGTGATTTAATTGAGTGCTCTCAGAAATTGAATCTGGAGATACCAACGTATCAACCTCATTCCCTTTAATAAGGCTATCAGTGCTTGCTCCTGTTTGACTTGAAAGAGAATTTAGCTTTTTAAATTTGTCTGTATCATAGAATGAAAACTTTGAATGATATTTTCCAATTGCTATGGCTAATAATTCTCTTCGGGCATCCCCGAAATTTCCATCTGTAAAACGAAAAATATTTTGAAATCCATATGCCTTTGCAAGTGTATTTGTGCTGCCCCAATCAGAGTTTGGCATAGTTAAAAATTGAGATTGAGAGTTTTGAAAGGCAAGTGTATGTTCGCGGTCTCTTCTGTTTCCGAACCAGTTCATCGAGCCATCATTTACGATAGTTGCAAACGTGGAAACACTTGTAGGGAATGCCTCTAAACGTTTAAGGATTTCGTAGACTGGCTCTACATCACAATCGTCACAAACATTTTGAGTTAAATATACTGAGTTCGAGCGAGCATAATCAGCATATCGATTTTGATTGATAAAGAATTGCTTGGTTTTGGCGCTATTGTTCATTGCCCCCCAAATAGTTGAATTTATTAGGTCAACCAGGTTTGAAAACGCTATGGTTTGTGCGTCCGTGCTTTGTACTATTTTGGAAGTACTTGCATCTAGGCCAGTGAACATGCCTTGATAATAGCTTGTTACGCTTGAAGACATGTTACTTATAGCTGTCGTGATAGCTGCTGCCGTGTCATATCGAGCGCTTTCTAGCTCATAACAGGTTGCTTTGACAGTGCTTAATGCGGACGTAGTTGTTGCTGCAAGTGATGTCATTGCTGCGCCAGAGCATTCCAGATCACAAAAAGGCATACATGCCTCCCATGCATAACACTTTTCCACCCCAGCAATTAAGAGTATTGCAACTAAGTAGCTTGTAATCTTCACTGCGCCTTACC
>JGI24518J20066_1000218_pt1 | contig 13505 bp, 9 predicted proteins | sample LinPmetageLP42_FD_20066 | JGI IMG/M metagenome (IMG submission 20066) | reverse complement strand
CACTCCTTTTCCTGTAACGGCACTAAAATCAGCTACTTTCAAGAGTTCGGTCTTTTGTTCTTTTCCGTACTTTACAGTAGCTTCGGCAAGTGGATGCTCACTGGAGCTGTTCAACGATGCGATGAATTGGGTGATATCGCTTTCAGAATAGGTATCGTTAAATGACCCCATTTTTTCTACTGTAGGTTTTCCTTCGGTAATGGTTCCTGTTTTATCTACAATCAAGGTAGTTACCTTATCCATTTTTTCAAGCGCTTCGGCATTTTTTATGAGCACTCCATTTTGAGCTCCTTTACCAACACCTACCATGATTGACATAGGCGTTGCTAGGCCCAATGCACAGGGACACGCTATAATCAATACTGCAATGGCATTAACCAGCGCATACACATATGCAGGTTCGGGTCCCCAAATGGCCCAGACTGCAAACGTTATTGCTGCAATTATAACGACAACCGGCACAAAATAACCTGAAACCGTATCGGCCAATTTCTGAATGGGCGCACGACTGCGGCTTGCGTCGTTTACCATTTGGACAATCTGAGAAAGTAAGGTTTCGCTCCCAACTTTTTCGGCTTTCATTAAAAAAGATTGGTTTCCGTTGATCGTTCCGCTACTTACTTTATCATCTTCAGCTTTATCTACTGGAATGGGTTCTCCTGAAATCATCGATTCATCCACCGTGGTATGTCCTTCAGTAATTACTCCATCCACAGGTATTTTTTCACCCGGTTTTACGCGTAAGATATCTCCTTTTTTAATTTGATCTATGGAAACTTCCTCTTCGGCACCATCCACCACACGCACTGCTTTGTTTGGTGCGAGTTTCAATAATTCTTTTACTGCCGAATTGGTTTTACTATGTGCTCTAGCTTCTAAAACTTGCCCCATCAACACTAAGGTGAGGATAACGGTAGCGGCTTCAAAGTACACGTGAACTGCACCCGATTCGGTTTTAAATTGTGCCGGAAAAAAGTCTGGAAATAACATCCCAAATACACTAAAAAGCCAAGCGACCCCCGCTCCAATACCAATGAGCGTAAACATATTGAGGTTCCACGTTTTAATGCTTCGGTAGGCGCGTTCAAAAAACATCCAAGTAGCATAAAACACTACAGGTATTGACAAGCCAAATTGAATCCAATTCCACCACTTTTGTTCCATCACATCATACAACGGATTGCTAGGAATCATTTCGCTCATCGCCATTAAAAAAATGGGAATGGTAAAGGCTACAGCAATCCAAAACTTTTTGAGTAACTTTTTATAGGTTTTCTCTTCAGCTGAAAGGTCTGGTTGCATGGGCACCAAGTCCATCCCACAAATAGGGCACGCTCCCGCTTCATCTCTTACAATTTCTGGATGCATTGGGCAGGTCCATTGCTCAGCAGTGGTTGCGGATAAATTTTGTTCTTCTACCAGATCCATTCCGCAGACAGGACAATCGCCCGGTTTATCGTAGGTTTTATCGCCTTGGCAATGCATGGGGCAGTAAAAAGTACCCGTTCCTTTAGTTCTCTCGGAGGCGGGAATCTCTTCAACTTGTTCTTCTTTCTTGGAAGTGTGTTGGTGTTCTCCTGGCATATGAATTGAATACTGGCCTCCCTCTTTAGCAAGCGCTTGCTGAAAGGTTTCAATAGGAATATGCGATTTCATTTCGATAGTTGCTTCGGCTTTTTCTAAAGTAACCGAAGCTTTCGTCACACCTTCAACTGCTGAAAGTGTCTGCTCTACATGGCTTCGGCAGCCGTTACAAGTCATTCCGTGTATGTGATAGGTATGTTTCATCTTATCTTAATTTTTTTCTCATGGCTTCCGAAATGTTTTCGGCATAAACACCATAGGCATCTACTAACAACCCTTTAATCCCTCTTTTAGATTGAATGGCGTATAGCACACTATTGTCATCGGTGCTGCTCATTCCTTCAAAACGATGCATCTCATCAACCTCAAAATCTTCTGGATGCAGTTTTAATTTAAGTGAATTACACTCGATGTGTCCCAAACATAGATTAAAATCATACGTATACCCTTTAGCAATCAAACGGTTCATTGTTTCTGAAAGTGTGTCTTCTGTTTTCATACTTATCAATTTTAAGTTATAAAAAATTTCACGATTAAACCTCCAGCAAGCCATGCATAGCAAGCAAAAGCAAGGTATTTAAGAATACTTTCAAGCAAGGGACTTTTGGGAGCCATCTCACTCATATTGTGTTCTACATCTTTCTTTTTGAAAAAACCAAGATACATTAGATATCCTGAAATGATTAAGAAAACGATGTTCAGAAAAAACGTATAATCAATTTTAAAAAATTCGCTCTCCTGAATTTTCACCTGGGACGGGTCGGGCAGCATACTAAAAAAATCAAAAGCATAATGCAATGCCAGAGATGTCCCGACTAAAGCTGTGAAAAGTAAAAATAAAATGAATAGTGACATTTTCCACCCGTAGTAGCGCGCGTTAATACGTAAAACGGGAAAGACCACCAGATCACTAAAAATAAATGCCATGACCCCTGCAAAACTTACCCCTTTACCAAACAACAAGGCTGCCAAAGGAATATTTCCCATCGACCCTATAAAAGTTAAAAACGCTGCGACCGGGCCGACAACGATATGTTCCATAATTTCAAGAAATGAAAAATCGGTATTGCCTTGACCGCTATTGATAAAAAGTGTCTGAAAAAAAGAATCGGGCACAAAGGCTGCCACAATCCCTGCAATGGTGAAACCTACGGTCACATCTTTCCATACCATTTGCCATTCCATCTTGTACTTTTTGGCAACACGCGCCCAGCTATCTTCTTTTTGAATCTGTTTTTTCCAGTCTTTTGAATCAGCTGCATCGTCATCATCTTCGCTTTCAAGATTTTTTCGGGCTTTCTCAATCAGTTTCTTGGGGTTGATTACACGGATAAGGACCCAACAAATAAGGATTAACAGAATACCGCCTACGTATTCACCAACCACAAACTGCCACCCCAAGAAGATCGAGATGATAATTCCCAATTCAATCACAAGATTAGTGGAAGCTAATAAATACGCTATAGACGAGACAAAGCTCGCTCCTTTTTTAAAGATAGATTTTGTACCTGCCAGCGCGGCAAAACTACAAGAGCTACTTATAAAGCCGAAAAAAGTTCCCAACAACATACTCTTTCCTTCATGTTCACCCATTGATTTTTGCATCCGTTTTTCGGTCACAAAAATCTGTATCATACTACTTATGATATACCCCAAAACAAATGCCCACAGCGCCATCCAGAAAAATCCTGTAGAGGTATAGGCCGCTTCGCCCCATTGTTTTAGAAAGTTAGTCATAAGCGTTTCGTTTATTCTTTATACTTTTTCAATTTTATCCTAAAAAAAGAAAGGGTTAATTAATCAACTAAAAAAATGTTCCCTTTCTCTTATTAGGACTTTACTATAGACTATCCTTGAGTACTTTCATATATTCAATAATAGCTTTTTTATTGTATTCAGAAAGAATGGCATTTCGATGAATGCGCGTATAACTTTCCAAAGGCATCTCGTTACTTTCAATCTGCTTAATAATTGAGCGTAGCTTACTTGCTTTTCTTCGTCTTGATAAGGAATCCCATTCATTAAAATTAAGTTCAGATTTTCCTTCTCTTATATGATCTTCTAAAAACCAAGCAACAGGTTGAATTTTATTGTACCAAGGATACTGTGTATTGTTACTATGGCAATCATAACAGGAAGCCTGCAACGCTTTTTCTATCGTTGCAGGCACTTTATTAACTAGCATAAAGTCAGTTTTTGCAACTGTTTCACTACTATTGTAATCTACAGGAAAAAACTGTACGACCACAAACGCTATTAAAGCGATCCATGCTATGTACTTAAAGATTTTCAACTAGTTTATTTCACGCTGTACTTTACCACATTTTAACATAGAACTTCCATAATAGGGATTGCGCACTTCTTTGTTAGTACTTAACCAAGCGCTACCACCATCGTACATTGGGCAAAACTGTTGATACAAGGTGTTTTCTGTACCTGTAATGGCAACCATATCGGTCATGTCCTTACTCAATATTTTAAAATGTTCTCGTTGGTGCTCCATTGGACTTTCTGAAATATGCTCTGCATGTTCTATAGCGTCTGCTAGAATATCGTTGAGTTCTTTTTGTTGCCCTTCTGTATAAACCGAAGAGTCAAAATCTTTTAAAGAAGCGACCAAAGTCGTTCCCAATGCCTGAGCTTTTTCACTGTCATCTCCTACTAAAGCATCTTTCAAATTGAAATAATCCTTTAAGATGATTTCGGCNTTTGCATCTTGGCCTTCGTTCGTTGCCATATCCTTGTTTACGTCTGTATCATCTTCTTGGTGCATTTCACTGCTCATAGGAGCACTCGCCTCATTATCATGATGTCCGTCTGAGTTGTCATGATCCTTATTCCCGTCTTTGCAGGATACGGTTACTAGTGCCAAAAAGGCAATTCCAATTGTTCTTTTTACTTGTTTCATAATTTAAATATTTAAGATTTTTTTATTATAATGAAGAGATTAACAGCCAATAAAGGATAGAAATCTCATTAACTTTTACGCTAAGTATGCTTCACAAGCATCTGCACATGTAGTACAAGCTTCTGCGCAATCTTTGCAGTGTTGGTGATTGTGTTTGCTACACTCTTCGGCACATTTTTCACATATCTTGTGGCATACTTCAACCATCGCCTTCGCAAATTCCGAATTCATAGCCAGTAGTTTTACGGTCGTTGTACACACCTCTGCACATGCTCTATCTGTTCTAATACAATCTACCATCATCTTGATGTTGTCTGTATCAAGACAAGCGTCTGAGCAGTAATTACAGTAGGCAATACAATTGTTTAATGCGTCAATTAATTTTTTATTTTTCATAGTTTCTAGTTTTATTATTAATACTCCATTTTCTTTTAAAATCTCCACGAAAGTCCAGCACCCGCATCAAAGCGGTTATCATAACTCGCTGTAAGTGAAAAATCTCGGCTTACTACATATTCAAGTCCAACTTGCCATGTGGTTTCTTCCTCAAAATCTTGACCTTCAGGAAGTTTACCATCCCAACCAAAATCCATCTGGTATTCATACTCTCCATAAATTCCTAATTTTGGAAAAATCATAAAACCTGTACTGAAACTTACTTGTGGTCGAAGCTTACTATCAATTCTGAAATCTGAATTTATGAGTAACGGCATCAACCATCTTACACCGGCAATTGCAGTCGTATTAATTTCTTCGAGGCTGTCTTCCAACCCATTTTCTACATTCACTCCTCCAAATACACGAAAATAATCATTGAGGTAGCGCTCATAGGTCGCTTCAACTTCCAAGTTTTTATTCCATCCATACTCCCCCATAAAACTGAATTGGTTACGGATGTTAGTAGCCGTTGCATAGACTTCTGTCATGTGGCTCGCGGCAGTAACTTCACCCCAAGTAAAAATATGATCTGCTTCATTGGTAAGATTGGTTAATGGATACTCTTTTAAACGTTCATCACGAGGTGTATCATAACTAAATACTCTTGCCATCCCGCTATTCATATGATATAATACATGGCAGTGAAAAAACCAATCACCTGTTTCACTAGCATCAAACTCAATAACCACTTTTTGCATGGGCGCTACGTTTACGGTATGCTTTAANGGTGAGTCTTGTCCATTTTCATTTAAAACTCTAAANAAATGACCGTGCANGTGCATAGGNTGATGCATCATCGTTAAATTATTGAGCGTGATACGCACCACCTCGCCTTGTTTAATTTTAATTTTATCTGTTTCTGAAAGCGGCACTCCATTAATACTCCAGACATAACGGTTCATATTCCCTGTAAGATTAAAAAGCATTTCTTTAACAGGTTTGTCACTTTCAAACTCAGTAGGTTCTGGTGAACGCAAGTAATTATAATTGAATCCAGGGTTTCCACCTGTTTTCATGTTATCACCAACCACTTTATCTTCTGGAATCATATACCCCATTTTCATGCCGTCCATTCCCATATCGCTGTCCATCATTTTATTTGACTTTCCTTTCTTCATCTTCATTTCGGTCTTGGTCATCTTCTTATCATGCTCCATTTTACTGTGATCCATTTTTGTGCGACTCATTTTTGTCGAATCTTTCATCATATCCATCTCCATGTTCATCTTGTCATCGTTCATCTTATTATCGCCCATAGGCATTCCATCCATATCATGCATCTGCATCCCACTCATATCCATCTTATATTGCTGCATCACTTGGACGGAGTCGTTTTTTGAAGGATTGAATTTTGATGCGGGTGCACCCATTTTCATACCCATAGACATCATACGCTTCATACTAGAAATAAGATCTGGTTCTGGAACTATGGGTGCTTCAAGGGTTTCACCTTTACCTATATAAGCAGACGCCTCTCCAGATCCATCCTGAGCAGTAGCTCTTACCTGAAGTTTTCCATTCTCGGGAACAGTGACTATAAAATCATAGGTTTCTGCAATCCCGATTAATGTTTTGTTATGTTTTATGGGAACCACATCGAGTCCATCTGCCGCAACAAGCATAGGATCTTCACCTCCAAATGTTAACCAGAAATAGGAGGCTGCTCCTGCATTTACAAAACGTAAACGNACGCGCTCCCCAGGCTCAAAATCTGGATAGTTCTTTTCAGCGGCACCGTTAATAAAAAATTTATCATAGTAATTGTCTGAAATGGCCATATCAGGCATCCGCTGCCACGCCATTTTCAACTTGGCACCGACGGCATTTTGCTTAATAAGTTTATCCAAACTTTGAACTTGTCCCTTTTTAATTAAATACCATTCGTTACCGCGTTTCAGGTTTTTAAGTTGGGATTTTGGGCTCTCGTCCATCCAGTCTGAAAGTACCAGCACTAAATCTTTGTCATATTGTAAGTCTGTTTCTTTTGGATTTATTTGAATGGAGCCATACACACCCCGCTGCTCTTGAAGCCCAGTGTGCGAGTGATACCAGTACGTTCCCGACTGTTTAAGGGCAAATTTATATTGTTGTGTTTCTCCAGGACGTATGGGCGGCGTAGTTAAATAAGGTACGCCGTCATAAAAATTAGGAAGGATTAATCCGTGCCAGTGGACGGAGGTTTCTACGTCCATTTTATTTGTCACNTTGATAATAGCAAATTCGCCTTCATTAAATTCTAAATTAGGTCCAGGAATTCCGCCATTGACGGTCATTGCCTTTACCTCATTTCCAGTAAAATTTACAGTTTCATAATCGATTGTTAAATCATAGACGTGCTCTGGCCAATTGTCTATGTTTTCTTCAGAGTCATTAGCCACCAATTGTGCCTTCATAGTAAGTGCGACAAATAGCATTAAAAGAGATATAATTTTTAGTTTCATAATGTTTTCAACTTTAGTATAAAAATACTTCTGTTTCACAACGAGTTGTGTCACAATACTGGTTTTAATCTATACAATTTGGTCTAAAGGATTCCTAAAATTTTTATGCTGTAATCGGTATTGGGTAAGGCTTAATCCCGTTTCGGTTTTAAACTGCCTACTCAAATGGTTGATATGGCTGTAATCTAAAAGCTGGCCTATTTCCGTAAAGTTATTTTCTTGTGCTTGAATCAATTCTTTTACTTTCTCGATTTTTAATTTTATAAAGTATTTCTCTATGGTTATGCCTTCCGTAAAAGAGAACACTTTACTTATTTTTGAATAATCTTGACCCATATTTTTTGAAAGATACGTTGAGAGTTTTTCTTCTAATTCAAGAGGAAGGGAATCCAATATTTTAATGAGTTGAACCTTTACCTGTTCTGTTATTTTATCTTCAGTAGAATCAATAAGTTCAAAACCGTTGCTTTCAAGTATTACTTTCAAGGCATCAATCTCATTGTCCGTCTGAATCTCAAGTTGGATACGACCTAATTCGATTGCCTTTAAGGTTATTTCCTGTGCTTCAATCTCATTCTTGAGCACTTTGATGCAGCGATCGCAGACCATATTTTTTATGTAAAAATCCTTGACCATCGTTATTTGATTAAATAATTAATAATTGATTGCTGCATATAATAGCTCTGTAGCGATTCGATCTGGTTCATTTGGAATTTCAATTGTAATTCTTGAATATCTAGCACATCGTTAAAATCTATGGTTCCTGTCTCATAATTTTTGATCAAGATTTCTTCGGCATCTTTGGCTTGCTTTAAATTTTTTACTTGCGTATTAAATTTAATTCTTGCCTGATTGCGTTGTGAGATCGTTTTGGCAAATGTTGACTGCAACACATTTAATCTTTGATCCTTTTGCGTTTCGATTTCTTGTTGCCGTAACTTGTTCTGCTTGGATATCGACTTGTATCTATTATTAAAAATTGGAATAGATAGTGAAACCATAGGCATCAAAATGTCTTTTCCATTATCGCTTGGGGCGGCATCTGTTCTTTCGCTTACCGGTAAATAATCTACACCAAAGCCAATCATTGGTAGACTTTCCCGGCTGTTAAGCAATTCAGATTGTGTCACAGACTCATAAAGCTTATCGTATTTTAGCAGTTCAGGGTTGAGGGAAAGCGCATCATAACTGATAACGATGTCTTCTTCAGGCATTTCCAATAACGCCATTGTAGTTACAGGTATATCATACTCACGATTGAGCAGTTTATTGAAACCTGCTTGAATTCCCAACGCTTGTTGTTCTAGCACTTTCTTTTCTTGTACCAATTCATTTTGCCGAATCTGCAACCGCAATATATCTACCGCAGATGCCTTCCCCACTTCGACCGAAGTAAGGGCAAGTTGTTCATACGTATCCAAAAGCGCTATATTCTCATCCAGCACATATTGTTTTGCACGAATTTCATAAAGCTTATAATACATTTCGGCAACCGAAAGCGCTAACTTTCGTTTAGCGATCGTGACTTCCACATATTCTGCTTCGGCCATTGATGCTGCATAGTTTTCGCGCGCCGTGATTGTACCAAACCAAGGTAACATTTGTTTAATGCCAAAACGTGCCCGTTGCGCTCCTACTCGAGTTTCTGGTTCACTCACAAAATAACCAGCGCTCACTTCGGTATTGGGCAGCCAATTGGCCTCGTTCACTTTTTCTTCGGCTATGTTATAGCGAAGCTCAAAAGCTTGTATCTCTGGGTTATTATTCTGGGCTTCTTCGATGTAAGATTGCAGGTTTTGACTTTTTTCTTCAATCTGACTCAACACAGGTGTGATGACAGAAATAAACAAAAGACAGGTTATTAATTTTATAGTTTTCATTTGTTTATTCTTTTAAGTTGATATTCTTTTTTCCAGCTATATAGCACTGGTAATAGAAAATATGACGTAATATCTATAATCATCCCACCAAAAATTGGAATTGCCATGGGAATCATGATATCACTTCCTTTTCCTGTAGATGTGAGTATAGGCAGTAACGCAAGTATTGTTGTTACCGTAGTCATTAAACAAGGTCTTATTCGCTTACTTGCTGCTTCTAATGTTGCTTGTCGAATTCCCTTTTTATCCTTCGGATTTTCTCTATTAAAAGATTGTGTGAGATAGGTCGCCATCACCACTCCATCATCTGTCGCAATACCGAAAAGAGCAATAAAACCAACCCAAACCGCAACACTCAAGTTGATGGTTTTTATATTAAAAAGCGCTCTCATATTTTCACCAAACAAACTAAAATTGAAAAACCAATCTTGACCGTATAACCAGATCATGATGAAACCACCAGCAAAGGCAACGAAAATCCCCGTAAATACCATTAGCGAGGTGGAAACCGAACGGAATTGAAAATACAAAATCAAAAAGATGATAAGCAAGGACAAGGGAACCACAATAGACAATGTTTTCTCTGCCCGAAGTTGGTTCTCATAAGTCCCAGTAAAACGGTAGCTAATCCCTTGTGGAACTATCAAATCACCGTTGTCAATATTTTGCTTAATCAGTGCCTGCGCATTCTCTACTACATCCACTTCCGCAAAGCCATCGAGCTTATCAAAAAGTACATAACCTATCAAAAAAGTATCTTCACTTTTAATGACTTGTGGTCCCTGTTCATACCGGATAGCTACCAGTTCACCCAAAGGAACGGGACTGCCTTTTTCTACGGGAACATAAATATCTTTTATGTCTTCAGGATTTGCACGCAACTCCCTTGGATAACGCACTCTCACGCCATAACGCTCACGACCTTCTACTGTTTGTGTAAGGGGCATGCCCCCGATGGCCACTTGCAAGATTTCTTGAACATCCATAATAGAAATACCATACCGTGCAAGCTGTTCTCTCTTAATATCAATGAGCAAATAAGGTTTACCAACAATACGGTCTGCAAAAACAGCTTGTTCCTTTACGCCCTCGGCTTGTTTTAATATGTCCTCTAATTGCAGTCCAAAAGCTTCTATGGTTTTAAGATCAGGTCCTTTTACCTTTATTCCCATAGGTGCTCGCATTCCTGTTTGCAGCATCACGAGACGGGTTTCTATAGGTTGTAATTTTGGTGCTGAAGTAACGCCAGGCAGTTTAGTCGCTTTCACGATCTCGTTCCAAATATCATCTGGACTGTTTATTTCGGGACGCCAATTTCGATAGTACTCGCCATCGTCATCTGCGATTAAATCTTTTCGACTTGCATTCGTTTTAAGTTGTGAAGCTTCGTAATTGGCATCGTCATCAATTTCGTTATTCGGATTGATGATAAAGTTTCCGTCCTTTAACACAAAGAGACCATCATCATTTATTTGGTACCGTTGTCGTTCTCCATTTTCATTCCGCATGTATTCAGACTTATACTGAATCATATTTTCATACATGGAGAGCGGTGCGGGATCCAGTGCAGACTCTGTTCTACCAGATTTTCCTACCACAGTTTCAATTTCTGGAATACTGGCCACCGCCATATCAAGTTGTTGCAAGACCCGCTTGTTCTCTTCTACTCCGGCATGTGGTAACGATGTAGGCATCAAGAGAAAGGACCCTTCATTGAGTGCAGGCATAAATTCTTTACCTGTATTATTCATAATAATCACCCCTAAAACCAATACCGTAGACGGAATGATCAAAAATAAGAGTCGGTTTTGAAGTGCCCAATGTAAAATAGTTTCATAATACCTTCTAAAAATTGTAAATACAGCAAGAAGGCCAAAACAGATGAATGCTACAAAAATTAAGTTCATTATAATACTTCGGTCAAAACCAAGAGGTCGCCAGTATTCTGCTAGCAAGAATACGATTGCAAGGACCGAAATAATGATATTTATGAGATTTGCCCGCTTCGCACTAAAAACATTGCGAACTTTTAGTAGTGCAATCACTCCAAAGGCAATCAATAATAGCCCCAACCAATAGCCATAAATGATCGCTATGATTCCTAACACAATCAATACCCCATTAAGAATGTATTTAGAGCGCTCTCTAATATTGGTCTTTCTGAATAAGAATGCAGCCAATGGGGGTATCAAAAAGAGAGCAATTACTAATGATGCAGTAAGGGCCATCGTTTTAGTAAAGGCTAATGGCCGAAACAATTTTCCTTCAGCACCTATCATCGTGAATACGGGTATAAAACTGATAATTGTTGTCAAGACAGCAGTTAAAATAGCGCCTGAAACTTCGGCAGTTGCGTTATAGATGACTTGATTTGTAGTTAACTCAATCCCCTTTTCACTAAAGCGCAGTTTTTCATCTTCTAAATGCCGAATCATATTTTCGGCGAGTATCACACCTACGTCCACCATGGTACCAATAGCAATAGCAATACCTGAAAGTGCTACGATATTGGCATCGACATTAAACAATTTCATCGTAATGAATACCATTAAAACTGCCACTGGCAATAGTCCTGAAATAAGAATGGATGCCCGAAGATTAAACATCATTACGATAATGACCAAAATAGTAATTAGGATTTCTAGCGTAAGGGCCTCATTGAGCGTATGGAGAGTTTCTTGAATAAGTTCAGTACGATCATAAAAAGGAACGATGGTTACTTGTGAGGTACGGCCATCTGCCAATGTCTTCGTAGGCAGCCCTGAAGATAGCTCTGCCATTTGGTCTTTTACATTATTGATTACTTCGAGCGGATTTGCTCCATAACGCGCTACCACGACACCACCTACTACCTCAGCGCCTTCCTTATCTAGAATGCCACGTCTGGTCTGTGGGCCTAAATGGACATTTGCAACATCTTTAATACGTATCGAAGTGAAATTTTCTGAAGTAACCACGGCATTCTCTATGTCTGCAACAGATTTCACATACCCCAAACCACGAACCAAATATTCGGCTTGATTAATTTCCAGTGTCTGTGCGCCAATATCCTGATTGCTTTCTTTAACAGCTTTTACAATGTCACTTAAACTAATATTGTATTGGCGCATCTTTTCAGGATCAACATCTACTTGATATTCTTGCACGTACCCACCAATTGAGGCAACTTCTGAAACACCGCTTGCTGAAGATAAACCGTATTTCACATAATAATCCTGAATGCTTCGCAATTCTTGTAAATCCCAACCACCGGTAACATTGCCATCTTTATCACGACCTTCGAGCGTATACCAAAAAATTTGTCCCAATCCTGTTGCATCAGGTCCTAAAGCAGGATTTACATCCTCTGGTAATAACCCGCTCGGGAGTGAATTCAATTTTTCTAGAATACGGCTCCTTGACCAATAAAATTCTACGTCTTCTTCAAAAATGATATAGATGCTGGATAGACCAAACATAGATGAACTACGAATGGTTTTAACTCCAGGAATTCCCAATAAAGAGGTAGTTAACGGGTAGGTAATCTGGTCTTCAATATCTTGTGGGGAACGACCTTGCCACTTGGTGAAAACAATTTGTTGATTTTCTCCTATATCAGGAATGGCGTCTACTGCGACAGGATCTGATGGCAAAATGCCAGTATCCCAATTGAAAGGTGCATTTATGATACCCCAACCCACAAAAAGTGCAAGTAGTAGCACAGCGACTAACTTGTTCTCTATAAGAAACTTAATGCTTTTATTCAGCATAAACAATGATTATTAGACAGTTATAAAATGGATGTTTTTGTTGTTATAAAAATTAAAAACAACAAAACAAGCCCACTACGGTAGTTCCGTTGGGCATTCTTCCCGATGAGCTTCGGGGGTGTCTAATAAATCAGATTAAAAATGTCTGGTGCAGTACTTGCACATCCCGTTTGACATAGGGTGGCGCGTATTCCACAAAAGAAACCTCTTTAAGTTCGGTTTCTTCAAACAAGTTAAGGTAAGAATACGTAAATGCAGCAACAAAGACTTGCTGCTCTAATGAAAGTTGATCGAATGAAACTTTAATATCCTCTTTACCTTTCTTGATTACCTGCTTATCGGTACAACAAGACTTTTGAGTAAGTGATGGGTTTTCACAACCAGTATAAGCTTGAGTTTTCTCCATTCCGCAGGTCTTTACCTGCTGTGTAAATGAAAAATCAACTAAAGTATCTCCACAATAATGCACATCAACAGCAAAGGACATTGTAGTCATTAAAACTAC
>JGI24518J20066_1000206_pt1 | contig 13819 bp, 16 predicted proteins | sample LinPmetageLP42_FD_20066 | JGI IMG/M metagenome (IMG submission 20066) | reverse complement strand
AGGCTGCCGACCCAAAAGGCTAGCCAAGTGCACGAACTTCTGCCCCATCATTGGCAGCATACTGCGTGATCACTCGCAAGCGGTGATGCCCGAACGCTTACCTCCAATATCCTACACTCAGGGGTTTTCTGCCACCCCTAGAAGATATTTACGACGTGTTAAGAGAGCCTGTTGAGACACAGCCATCAAGAAATAACGCCTATGGCCAGGCGTGAGTCTCATACCTTCTAGCGCCAGCACTTACCTGATGAATCACTGTGTCAACAAGATGAGAGGAAATGGCGCGCTACGGCGCAATGCCGCACGGCATCGGGCGTCCACGCCAGCGCTGCCGGGAAACCTGTATATTCGCAATCGTTTACTTTAAGTTTAACCGCGTGCATCCCTTGCTACGCAAAGACTCAATACCGATATCCGGTAGGGATTCTTCGTTTTGATTACGCAACTCCACTTTCATTTATTCGACGTTCGACTCACGCCATTACCGAGTTTCTCAACCACCCCCTAGAAAGATTTCACTCTGTGGGTTTATTTGCTCAAAGTCATGTTGCCTGCTTTCTTTTTAGGGTACTCTGTAAGCGTCACCGTGAGTCATACGCTAATAACGAGGTAACACATGCTGAACTCTATCGTGTCCCGCGCTAAAGAATCTTTTAACTCGCTCAAAACAGAAGCCAAGAAGTATAAGTCTGAAAGCTTTCTGAATGCCGCCATGGCCGCCAGCGCCATGATTGCCGTCGCCGACGGCACCATTTCCCGGGAAGAAAAGCAGAAGACCATTGCCTTCGTGCGCAACCACGAAGCGCTCAGCATCTTTGATCCCGCCGAAGTGGCTCGCAAGTTCAAGACCTATCTGGACTCGCTCGACCCGGCCAACCCGGACACCGACCCCGATCTGGCAGAAATCACCGCGCTCAACGACATCGGCAAGGTCAAGAAGAACGACGACCAGGCCCGCATGGTCGTGCGTCTGGCGATCGCCATTGGTGGCGCGGATGGCGATTTTGATGAAGACGAGAAAGCCAAGGCTTCTCTCATTGCCCGCGAACTGGGCCTGGCTCCCGCTGACTTCGGCCTTTAACAAAGGAAGCCACTCATGGATTTCGGATTCCCCACGGAGGCCGTGGCGGTTCTGTTGATTGCCGTCGCCGCTTCTGTCTGGCTTGACCTCTTTTCTCACCGCAACGCTGAAGAAGTGACGTTTAAAAACGCCCTTGGCTGGTCAGTCTTCTGGATCGCCTTGGCGATGGCCTTCTACGGGTATCTGAACGTCCGGTATTCCGAGGAAGCGGCCAGCTTGTTCCTGGCGGGCTATATATTAGAGAAAGCGCTTAGTGTCGATAACATGATGGTATTTGTCGCCATCTTCGCGTCATTTGGCATAAAAGGCATCATGCAGCATCGAATCCTTTACTACGGGATCATTGGTGCTCTGGTCTTCCGTGCCATCTTCGTGGCAGTCGGCACCTCGCTCTTTGGCCTCTCCCATTGGATCGAGTTGCTCTTCGCTCTGATCGTGCTGTGGACTGGCGTGAAGATGTTCACGGCCAATAGCGGTGATGACGACACGCCCGAGGACTTCTCGGATCACTGGTCAGTGCGCTGGACCCAGAAGGTCTTCCCCGTCTTCCCGCGCATGGTCGGCAAGCAGTTCTTCGTCGGCACCAAGCAGGCGGATGAGATCGCAACACGTGAAGGCATGACACTGGCGCAAAAAGCCAAGGTCTACGCGACCCCCGCCCTCCTGTGTCTGGTCTGTATCGAGATCTCCGACATCATCTTCAGCTTCGACAGTGTGCCGGCCATCGTGGCCATCACCCAGGAGCCCTTCCTGGTCTACGCCTCTGTCATCTTCGCCATCCTCGGCCTGCGCAACCTGTACTTCATGCTGGCGGCAGCCGCGAAGTTCCTGGTGCATCTCGAAAAGGCTGTGGCGCTGGTGCTGGTGTTCATCGCCGCCAAACTCGGTGGCTCGGCGCTCGGCCTGTACCACATCGACCATCAAATCAGCATGGGCGTCGTCTTGGTGCTGATCCTCGGTGGCGTGCTCGCCAGTCTGATCTTCCCGGGCAAGGAAGATGCCCAAACGGATCACTCGTAAGCGTTCCGGTATCCCCGCAAGGGGGTACTGGCAAGCATCCACCGGGTGCTTGCCAGTGCCTCTCCACCGGCACTGACCCCCAATCACAGGAGTTTTTTCATGATCGATCTGAGCAAAGGCAGCCGCATCAATCTGGCGAAAGAAGCCGAAGGCGCGACCAAGTTCACTCTTGGCATGGGCTGGGATGCACGTATCACCGATGGCGCAGATTTCGACCTTGATGCGTCTGCCCTGATGCTGGATGCCGCTGGCAAGCCGGTGGGTGCCGAGAAATCCCTGGTCTTCTACGGCAACCAGACCTCTCCGTGTGGCGGCGTGGCCTCCACCGGCGACAACCTGACCGGCGAGGGTGACGGCGACGATGAAAGCATCATCGTCGATACCACCAAGCTCGACGCCGCCGTCGAGAAGATCGTGGTCGTCGTGACCATTCACGAAGCCGAGTCCCGCGGTCAGAACTTCGGCATGGTCGACAACGCCTTCATCCGCATCCTGCAGGACGGCAAGGATGAGCCGGTCGCGCGCTATGACCTGACCGAAGACTATTCCGCTGAAACCGCCGTCATCTTCGGTGAGCTGTACAAGAAGGACGGTGACTGGCGCTTCGTCGCCAAGGGCGACGGCTTCGCCGGTGGCCTGGCGGCCTTCCTGAAAGGCTACGGCCTGCAGTAAGCCAGACAGGGCAGGCGCGCTGACTGACGGGTCGCCTGCCCTCCTCGCAAGACCTGAAACCTCTCTACTCAGTGCAATACAGGACGACTGACCCATGGCTATCTCTCTTTCCAAAGGCAGTAACATCTCCCTGAGCAAGGAGTCTCCGGGCATCTCGCGCATTCAGATCGGTCTGGGCTGGGACAGCCGCGTGACCACCGGTGCCGACTTCGATCTCGACGCCAGCGTGTTCGTGCTCAACGCCGAAGGCAAGTGCCGCAACGATCACGACTTCATCTTCTACAACAACCTGAAATCCGCTGACGGCTCCATCGAGCACACCGGTGACAACCGTACCGGTGAAGGCGACGGTGACGACGAAGCCATCCTGGTAGACCTGTCCAAGGTGCCGGCCGATGTCGACGCCATGGCCGTTGCCGTGACCATCCACGATGCGCAATCCCGTGGCCAGAACTTCGGTGGTGTCGAGAATGCGTTCGCCCGCATCGTCAATCTGGAGAACAACCAGGAAGTGGTTCGCTACGACCTGTCCGAGGACTACTCCACCGAAGACGCGATGATCTTCTGTGAAGTCTATCGTCGCAACGGCGAGTGGAAGTTCCGAGCAGTCGGTCAGGGCTTCTCCAACGGCCTGGCAGGCCTGGCCTCCAAATATGGACTGACTGCCAACTAAGCGCAGTGCATCCCGATGGCGGGGACGCTCGTCCCCGCCTCTTTTCCCGGGCCAGGAGCCTGTATGTCGAATCATTCCAAACTGCGTGCTGATCTTCTCAGTGCGGCAGAAGGCGCTTTCTGGCTGGTGACCACGTGGAGCAGCTTCTGGCTGGGCTTCAACGGCCATCCCGTCTGGTGTCTGGTGCCACTGATCCTCGCCACGCTCGTGGTCGCCGCCACCTTCCTGCACCGCCCGTGGGCCATCACGCTCAGTCGGTATCGCGCGCGACTCAGCCGCACGGAAATGCTGTGGCACGTGCTGGTCATCCCCATGGCCTTGGCCATCCCGATCTGGATGCTTCTGGAAAGCTTGTTTGGCCGACTGACAACGTCGTTCCAACTGGTACTGGTGGCCGCTCTCAGCATCTCTGGCTGGTGCGTCTACCTCATGACCATCGGCATCAAGCGAACTTTCCAGAGACTCCGACGCCGTGATAGCGCGGCAGCGTGACGCACAATTTATCGTCGCAGCACGCAAAAAAAAGTCGCAAACCTCGCTCTCGTGCAAAAAAGAGTCGCGACCTCACCTTCTTATCAGGAAACGGACGAATGACATCCTCGACACTCACCAAGCAGATCGACATTGCCGCCGGGCGTTTGGACCTGTCACTCACTGAGGGAGCGGAGCGACTCGACGAGCTGCTGACATTCGCGTCTCGACTCAACCCGCGCCGGGGCTACCTCTTCGTCTCCAAGGTGCTGGGCAAGCATGTGCCTGTCCTGCCCTCGAAAATGGATGCCATTCATGCCGAGCTGGCGGACACCCTCTGCCTGGCGGGCAGGATCCCCTACGTGGTGGGCATGGCGGAAACCGCCATTGGCCTCGGAGCGGGCGTGGCCCGGCATCTCGGTCGCCGCACGACGCTGGCCGTGTACCAGCACACCACGCGTTTTCTGGTGCCGCAGCCGTGGCTGCGCATTCGCGAGGCGCACTCCCACGCCGACACCATGCACATCGCTCACCTGAATGATGAGTCTGCCGCGCTGGCCGCTGAGTCCCGTGACCTCGTGCTGGTGGACGATGAAATCTCGACTGGCAAGACGCTCGCCCAACTGGCCCGAGAGCTGCTGAATACCGAGCTGCTGGCCCATGTCACCGACCTGCACATCGTGTCGTTGGTGAGCTGGCTGACCGATGAGGCCCGTGCCGCCCTGCTGGCGGAACTGCCGTCACATGTCGAAGTGCATTTCGTCCAGCTGATGGCCGGCACCTTCACCTTCACTCCCGATCCCGACTACCGGGCCGAGCTGCCCGAGCATGTGGATACCGACTTCTGCGCGACGCTGGTCGCGGAAGGCCGTCCGAGCACTCCCCTGCCTATCGAGCAGGATGGTCTGTTCGGCAAGGTGCTCGGTCTCGACGATGAGCCGTGGCCGGCGGGTATTCAGGAGTGTCAGGCGTTGTACTCAGAGCTATATCGCGATCCCGAGATCACGGGCCCGCTGGCCGTGTATGGCATGGGCGAATACCTGGATGCGCCCTTCCGTCTCGCCCTGACACTTGAGTCCCTGGGCCATGACGTGCGCTTCCAGAGCTCGACTCGCTCGCCCATTGCGGTCGGTGACGATATTGCCGCCAAGCTCGACATGCCGGCCCTTGGTCAGAGTGGCCGCGACGGCAAGCGTCACTTCCTCTACAACCCGGACGCCAAACGCCATCCGCTGGCCTTCAGCGGCACCGGTGAGCCCGCCATGCACGCCGCCCTTTCCAGCGCGCACTGGGCCTATAGCCGCACCATCAGCGCCAAGGTCGAGGAGAACGCGTGATGTCAGGACGCCTGATCGTACTCACCGACCTGGACGACACCCTGTTCGCCAGCGAGCGCTCCCTGCCCACCGGTGCCGAGCGCGCCCGGATGGCGGCTGTGGATGGTGAAGGCCGTCCGCTCTCCTACCAGACCCCTCAGCAACAACGCCTGTGGGACATGTTCTGCTACGCCGCCGACACCATCGTGCCGGTCACCGGGCGTACCAGTTACGCGCTGGACAGGGTGAACCTCGAATTGGACGCCGAGTACTCGGTGGTCAGCCATGGCGCCCTCCTGCTCCAGAATGGGCAGGTGATGCCGCAGTGGCAGGCACGGCTGGCCAGTGAGCTGGATGCCGCAAAGCGCAATATCCGCTTGGCGAGAGAAACACTCGAAGTGGTGTTGGCCGAGGAATTTCCGGCGACCACGCTGAGCCTGCGAGAGCTGAGTGACCTCGAGGTGCCGGTCTACCTGTCGATCAAGGCCCCCGACTTCCTGCCGCCGGGCTTGCATGACCGCCTGGTGGCCGTGGCAGAGGCGCACGACCTGTCACTGCACCGCAATGCGCGCAATGCCGCCCTTCGCCCGGCTTACACCTGCAAGGCCGCGACCTGCGACTACTTGCTGGAGCATGTGCTGCAGCGGCAACCCCAGGACACCGTGATCGCGCTGGGTGACAGCCTGTCCGACCTGAAATTCATGGCCGCCAGCGATATGGCGGTGATCCCGACCCGTAGCCAGATCTGGCATCAGCTCAAGGAACTCGCCCAATGACGACGATGGCCCCCACAGCACCGTTGCATGGCTCATACCAGCCTGCCGATTGCCGTTTCCTGCTGACACCGATCGAGGGTCAGTTCCTCTCGGTCGAGGAGAAGGAACGCCGCATCCAGTCGGGAGAGGCCCACTACAGCGAGATGATTCATCGCGAGCCGGCCCCGAGTGCCGACTACCTGACCCTGTTCGAGACGCTGTGTGAGCGTTATGCGCCGCGTCTGGCCAGTGAAGTCCGCCAGCTGGCGGTCCAACTGCTGCTGGATTACGGCCGCAGTGACGAGCCGCTGGTGCTGATCAGCCTCGTGCGGGCCGGTACACCGGTGGGTGCCCTGTTGCGCCGCGCGCTGGTCGACCATGAAGGTCAGTCCGCCGAGCATTACAGCGTGTCGATCATCCGTGACCGGGGCATCGACCATGCCGCGCTGGACTACCTGCTGGATGAGGTGGGCGTGGCCGCGCGCCGGATCGTGTTCGTGGACGCCTGGACGGCCAAGGGCGTCATCACCGGTGAGCTCAAGCGTGACATCAACCGCTACAACGCCAATCGCAAGGCACGCCACAAGAGCACGATCCCGGCCAAGCTGGCGGTCGTGTCCGATATCGGTGGCACCGCGGACTATGCCGCGACCTACGAAGACTATGCGATTCCGTCAGGCATTCTGAATGCGACCGTCTCCGGCCTCGTGTCGCGCTCGGTGCTCAATGATCAGGTGCCGGCAGGCGCATTCCATGGCTGCGTGGTCTATGACGAGCTGGCGGATCATGACCAGTCCCAGGCCTTCATCGAGCGTGTTGCAGCCCATCTCGGGGAATTCACGACGCCGGATGAAATGGCGATCGCCGAGAATGAGCGCCTCCGCCAGCAGACCCTCATGGGCGAAATGCTCAAGCAGATCCGCAAGGATTACGCCGTCGACGACATCAACCACATCAAGCCCGGCATTGCCGAAGCGACCCGCGTGATGCTGCGCCGTGTCCCGGCCTTGCTGATGGTGCGCGATACCCAGCACCCCGACGTCGAGCACCTGATGTTGCTGGCAGAGGAAAAATCCGTCCCGGTCGTCGTGCGCCCCGAGATGCCCTTCCACGCCTGCGCGCTGATCAAGGCCATGACGCATGAGGTGGCGCATGACTGACTGCCTCTATGGATCACTCGGCGCTTCACTCTACGTGCCGGCGACGCACCAGCAGCTCGACAGCATTCTGCGTGAGGGCTGCCACCATGCTCGCTCGCTGATCATCTGCACCGAAGATGCCGTGGCCGACAGCGATGTGACATGGGCCGTGCACCGCCTGATCAAGGCCTTGAAGGCGGCTCCCCACGATGTGCCGCACCTGCGCTTCGTGCGCCCCCGCACACCGTCCGTACTGGCCACCTTGCTGGCGGCCCCCGAGGCAATGGCTCGGCTGGATGGTGTCGTGATTCCGAAATTCGATGGCCAGACCGCCGGTGAATGGCAGGCCGTGCTGGATCATGCGCCGACGCTGGCGGTCATGCCGACGCTCGAGACGCGCGCCATGTTCCGCGACACCGGTGTCGATGCTGTCCTGTGCGCCCTTCAGAAGCTCCATAACCCGATCATCGCGCTGCGTATCGGCGCCAACGACTTGCTGGGCATCCTGGGGATCAAGCGACAGCCAGGGCAAACCGTCTATGACACCCCGCTGCGCGGCACCCTGGAGCGCATCGTCACCACCTTCCGCCCTGCCGGGTATGAACTGGCAGCACCGGTGTGTGACCTGATCGATGAGCCGGAAACGCTGGGGCGCGAACTGGCCCAGGACATTGCGTGGGGCTTCTACGCCAAGACCTGCATTCACCCGACGCAGATTGACGTCGTGGAAGCGCACTTCACCCGTGCGCTCTCCCGCCAGCAAGATCAGGCGAACGCTCTGCTGCATGCGGACGCCGCCGTCTTCCGACATGAAGGACAGATGCTCGAGAAGACGTGTCACGGGGGATGGGCGCACCGCGTGTCCTCCCTGAAGCTGAAGGCCATTAGCTGACAAGGACTGAACATGATCAATCTGAGCAAGGCCGACGAAACGGCCACGATCGACCTGACCAAGGGCAGCAACGAGCTTCTCGTCCAAGCCCAGTGGGTCGATAACAACGACGGGCAGGACAACGATGATCTGGATCTCCGTTGCTCCATCCTCATGCCGGATGAGCTGCAGTATCTGGTGGACGGTGCCTATCCGGGCAGCCTGACCGAACTGCCGTTCGTGAAACACCACGGTGACGTGCAGAGCGCCAGTGTCGATGCCCCGGGCGAGGAACGCATTACGGTGGCACGCGATATCGCCAAGCGCATGGGCGGCCCGGTCGCACTGTGCTTCAGCGTCTACTCCGCGCTGGCCAATGGCGCCGTGGCCGTGGCCACCCTGCGCCCGCGTATGACCATGAGCTTTGGCAGCCAGAAGGTGGTCTGCGAATACGACTTCACCAAGGACCCCGGTGCCAATGTCGACGGGATCTACACCTACGTGATCGGCTACGCCATCGTCACCGAGGACGAAGTCATTCTGGCCCCGTCCGGCAAGACCGCCATCCCTGGCACCGAAAACACCGCCTGGTTGTCCTGGCACGGCACGTCGATCGACCTGAACCTGAACGGCCCTGCCGTGTTCAAGGGCGCTCAGGCGAGTCAGGCAGCCAAGTACAACGCGAAGAACAACATCACCAAGCGCTTCGCCAATATTCCCGATGCCGGCGCCAAAAAAGGCCTGTTCGGAAAGCTCTTCAGCTGAACCACCGGGGCCGCCGGCGGCGGCCCTTCACTCTCTGCCGGGTACCGGCGCGCAACAAAGGAAACAGACACTCATGGCTATCAATCTTTCCAAAGGTCAGCGCATCAGCCTCGCCAAGGATGACGGCACGAAACTCGACTACATCGAGATCGGCGTGAACTGGGGCGCGATCGAAAAGAAAGGCTTCTTCGGCAAGAAAAGCGTTGCCGTGGACCTGGATGCCTCCATCGGGATGTTCGATGCCAGTGGCAAGACCACGGACATCGTCTACTTCGGCAACCTCAAGTCCAAGTGCGGCTCCATCAAGCACAGTGGCGATGACCGTACCGGCGACACCGGTGGCGATGACGGCAAGGACAACGAAGTCATCCAGATCGACCTGATGCGCGTGCCGAAGGAAGTCAATCACCTGGCGGTGGTACTGAATTCCTTCAGTCAGCAGAAGTTCGACGCCATCCCGTTCGCCAACGCCCGCATCCACAACGGCAAAGCTGGCAAAGGCGACGTCTTCGCCAAGTTCGACGTGTCCAATGATGCGACCTTCGCTGGCCGGGTCAGCATGATTCTCGGCAGCGTCTATCGTCACGGCAACGAGTGGAAGTTCCGCTCAATCGGCACTGCGGTGGAAGCACGTGATTTGAAATCCACCCTGCAGACCTTCTCCAACGAATACATCAGCGCGTAACCACCATTGAGCCAGGGAGGGAGGCCAGCCGACTCGGCTGGCCTACATGCCAATGAACAAGACTTCGCCACCTTTGCATGAGGTGCCGCTGTACGTTCGCTACTTCCAGGGCTTGCCCATCTGCGAAGAGAGAAAGGACGCACTGTCTGCACTACACAGGGTCTGTCAGGGGGAACAACTGGTCGCGTGGGTCAACGCGTGGGCCTGCGATGAAGACTGGCGCCGTGCACGGGATAGTGTTCGGGCATACCGCTACAAGTCCCGACATCACCTGACCCGCGCCAATATCGATCAAGCCACCAAGACGATACTGGAGCAACGGGCTCGCACGCTCGGCCTCCCCCTATGGCAATACGTGCAAAATCTCGGACTGAACAAAGAAACGCTGGAACAGCTGGAACAGAGAGCAGACTGCGAGCACAAGGAAGGCGCACCATAGGCTTGAGGTGCGAGCCCGAGCCTTCACTATGCTATTCTTCGCCTGCTATCAGCTTTCATGCGGGGCCATGGAGGGTCTTACGAGTGAAACTAGGGAAGTTCTTTAAGTTAAGGATACCCGCTACGCCCGACATCCCATTGGATGAAAGTCCTTTGGCGGTGTTGATCAGGGATCGCAGCGGGGACCAACTGCGGGTAGAAGTCATGCGCGCCGGCCTGTCGGCGCTATCCCACACGATGGTGAGGCGGGCACGCTTGTTGGCGTTGACTGCCCACGCCACTGTCGGCAATGCCGTGATCATGGAGCACCTTTCCATGACCGCAGGCTTCCTGGCGCTGGCGCGGGCAGACACCGCCCTGATAGCGGCAGGCTGGTGCCACCAAGTCTTGCAGGACACCACACTGCCAGATCTGGTCGTAGGTCACGAAGTCAGCTACGCCACCCGCGATCTGGTCGCACGCGGCGTTGTCCCCTGCAACATCGGCTCGATAGTGAGCCCGGCGGAGCAAACGCTGGCGCTGGCGATCATGGCGGCGGGCCTTCTGCATGCGCTACAGACCGGGCAAAAGGATACTCAAGTCCTGGACTGCTCACATGAGCTCAACCGGTCGATTACCCCTTTCAGTTCGGCGGCGCGGCACCTGTTGGTGTTAAACCGTGAAATGGCCGGACACTTGGCCCGAGCTCCCGATCAGCGCCACGGCCATCACAAGTCATCCTATCCGACTGCGTAACCCATCCCCCCTCATTGAGGGAGCTCTTTGACGGAATATGCGAGGTGGTCAGCCTTGCGAATCCGGTCATGAAATTGCGAGCAGGTGAGCCAGCGGGGGTCGAGCGGAACGGTGACCAGCTCATCGTCTGTGACAACCAGGGTGCCATCCAGCAGTCCCGCCACGGCTTTCTCTTGAAGATCGGGATCATCAATCGGGATCGGTGACCCGTGCTGCCGCAGCCGTTCACGCGCCGCGGCCCCCGTATTCTCGAACGAGATATCTGACTCCGAGAGGGAATGGCGCACCCCAGCGCGGATGAGCGTGAAGCCGCGCTCATTGACTTCCAGCTGGCAGGGGATGGATTGCGCCCTGGCCTCGGCGGCCTCCAGACTCGCCGCCTGAATCGTCAGCGAGACGTTCACATACTCGGGTGATTCATGGGAGGCAGTACAGAAAACCTGGGTTTCCCGAAACTCTGTTGTGGTGTGCATGGTACTCATCCTTTCTCAATGGGGTAGTGGGCGTCCGGCTCACACGGAGACTGACGCATAGCTCGGCGCCAAGGCCTCTATCTCGTCATCGTCAGGCAGCGGTAGAGCGAGCTGGTGCTCCTCCCGCTTCTCTTTCGCCTCTGCCTTGAGCCTGGCTTTCTCCTCCTTGGCCTGTTCCTTCTCGGCATCGGCTCGTGCTTTCGCCTCCGCCCTTTGCTGCTTGATCAGCGCAGGATCATCCTCAGGGGTGCTGGTCTCACCACCCAGCTCCCGAAACATGCGCGTTGTCAGGTCTCGCAGCGTGTGGGCGTATAGTGAAAACAGTGCCTGAAAGCGCGACAAGGGATCACCTTCATTGGCAGATCCGACCCCTTGCATCACCTCGGAATCGAAGGCGAGACCACTGATCACAAGATTGTGGTCGACGGAGAACCTGGCCTCATCGTGGGTCTCCAGGCTGAGCTTGGTCACCTGATAATGATGATCGAGCATGCCGGCGACCTCCTCGCTGGTGAGATCGACCTTCGAGCCCGTGAACCGAGTCGCATACGCGCCAGTGGAGCTGAACACCACACTGCGAGTCGGTGTGGCCCACTCCAGACGGTCTGGGTCGCGGACCCACGCGGTCAGCAGCGAGGTAGGCTCATGCTTCGTCTTGACCGGCGCGACCGAAAGTCCATCGAGTGTCTCTCTCAAGAAGTCCAGTACGTCCAGGCGCACCTTCTCTGACCCCGCGCCTACCCCCAGCAAGTTGTCACGTGTGTCCCACCAGACCGTGATCCGCTTTTCGGTCACCGGGGTAGTGGGGAGCAGTTCCTGCTTTACCTGATCACGGATATCCGACTTCGTCTGCGATGAGGCGACCTTCGAATTCCTGTCCTCGAACTCCTGTACACGGGCATCTGTCATGGCCTTGACGAGCCCGGCGGAAAGCTCTTTCTTCCTATGCAGGAATGTCAGAATGCGGTGATCCATGACACGCATCATCAATGCGCTATGCAGCCGCCCCGCCGGGGCTGCCCAGCTCTTCTGATGAACCTGGTAGGGCGACAAGTCTGCGTCCGTGAACTTCTCCTGCAGCTTTTCCAGCAAGGCGTCATCCGTCAGGTCCACCGGACGATGAATGCGATACAGGCCAACCGTACTGAGTGTGATATCCATGGTGTGACTCCCGAGCGCGAGGTGAGGTTCGCTGCCGCCGTGATGGGTGCTGCGGCAGCGAACAGGGGCGTCCTTCAGCTACACAGCAAGCCGCTGGAAAGGATCTGCTTCAGCCTGCCCTTCCCGATTCCCTTGATGCGCGTGAGCTGGCTGGCGGACTGCCAGGGCCGGCGGTCGATGATGGCCGCGGCGCGCGCCGGGCCAACGTTCGGCAGTCGGTCGAGCTGTTGGGCGCTGGCGCGATTGAGGTCTATGCAGGAAGACCCGCCAGTGCTGCCAGCCATGGAGCGACCGGATGTTGCCGTCTGAGCGGTCGACTTCGAGGTGTGCGGCACCAAGGCAAGCTTGCTGCCATCGAGACTCATGTAGACCGGGGCATGGTCAGACACCACGTCCCGCGCCATCTTGTGGGTCATGCCCAGGTACTGGGGAAAGCGGAAGATGCCCCCGCTGGCCTTGGGCCACTCACTCGGCACGTGCCAGATGTTGTCGTAGAGATTGGCGTAGCGGCCGTTGGCGCTGGAGAGTGTTGTGGCCCCGCGGGTGACCAGCGGGCGCAAACCCAGCGCACGCACGTCCCGCCACGCGGGTTCGGATGGCGCCATGTTGAAGTCCCCCATGATGATGGCCGGCTGGTCCGGCGCCATTTCCTTCATCAGGTCGTAGATGTCCGCCAATGCCCGAATCTCAGGGGTCCTGTCCGCCTTGCTGTCGCCATACAGGATGTGAACATTGGCTGCCGTAAAGCGCTTGCCGCTGTCCTTCACTCTGAAGGAGGCAAGAAGCGGCTCGCGCGAGAAGACATCCTGCGTGTCCAGGTACACCGCGGCGCCGCCGTCGTACCCGATCACGTCTTCGCGGTAGAGGAAGGCGTACTGCTCCTGATAGCTGCCACGGCCCACCTCTCGACTCACCAGGCTGCCCCACTCATCGCCGGTCAGCGACTCGAGACGCCGCTCCAGGTCAGTGACTACCCCACCCTCCATCACTTCCTGTAGCCCGATCAGGTCCATGTGCTGGGCAACCGCGGCCACCTTGTCCATCTGCTTCTGATTCTTCCACCCGGTTACCGTAACTATAACATGTTATATTAATACAACCTATTGATTAAAAATGACTTTTTACTATTACTTTTTTTGTAACCTGAGAAGCTATTCCTGCAATTCTTTCGATCACCGATTGCTACTCTCAACAAAATCTAAACTAGGGAGCGTTAACAATCTTGCCAGCCAAACGATGGCCGATACGAGGGATAGGAGCGACTGATAATTTCTTGCCAGTCGCTCATAGCGCGTTGAGATACGCTTGAACTTTTTTATTTTTAAAAGCCTCTCGACAAGGTTTCAACTTAGATAGCTGCACTAGTCTATCTCAACGAGTATCGAGCGGTTCTTTTCGGTGGTATCACTGGCTCAGCGCCCACCGCTCGGATGGTGTGATCTTGCCCAGTGACAGTGGATACCCTATTAGGTTTTGTACGAAAAGTCATTTTTGCTAATGTGACCCATGCACATCCAGCATAGGTGCGGTATGACAGGACGCTACGAAATCTCTGATAGCCAAT
>JGI24518J20066_1000201_pt1 | contig 13941 bp, 15 predicted proteins | sample LinPmetageLP42_FD_20066 | JGI IMG/M metagenome (IMG submission 20066) | reverse complement strand
AGACCTTCAAATTCACTCTAATTCTTCCCTTGTTTCTTTTACGGGCTTTAATAATTTAAGACAAATTAATGGATATCTAGATCTACGGTATAATTTTAAATTAGTAGATATCAATTCATTTAGTAATCTAAACACCCTTGAACAAAGTCTAATCTTGATAAAAAATTTACAGTTAAACAATGTAGACGGATTAGAAAGTCTATCAAAAATTAAACTCGCGCTCTATATTGCTGAAAATGAATCACTCAACGACTATTGTGGATTGGTTAATCTTATTCAAACCGAAGGCGGTATTCAAGAAGGTTCTTCACCGCCACCCCATCCACAACCTTATTTTATAATAACAGATAATCTTTTTAATCCATCCAGAGAAGATATATTAAATGGTAATTGCGAACAGTAAAATTTTTTAAAATTTCTTTTATATACAATGCCAGCTTGTCACGAGCTGGCATTTTTCATTTCCTATTTGTCAGTTATTGGGCATTGGCACAATTTCTGTCTGTTTAATCCTAGCAACAAAAACCGAAAAGTTTAACAACAAAAAATCATAAAATGGCATTAAAAATTAAATTACTATCAGACAGAGTGATGGTGGAGCCTAAAGAGGCAGAGACCAAAACAGCCTCTGGATTATATGTTCCAGATTCAGCTAAAGAAAAACCACAAGAAGGCAAAGTAGCTTCTGTTGGAGGTGGGAAAGAAGATCACAAAATGACGGTAAAAGTTGGAGACACTGTTTTATACGGAAAGTACTCTGGCAGCGAATTAAAATATGAAGGTAAAGAATACCTAATTATGCGAGAAGATGATATTATAGCGATTATATAGCTGTCCACTCGTAAAGACTCAAAAATAATAAAAAACAAACAACAATTCCATTTCAATCTGTAATCCTTTTGGATTTTGAGATTTGGAACTTAATTTTCAAGAAAATTTATTATGGCAAAAGATATAAAATTTGATGTGGAAGCTCGTGACGCGATAAAACGCGGCGTCGATGCTTTAGCAAATGCAGTAAAAGTAACGTTAGGACCTAAAGGTCGTAATGTAATTATAAGCAAATCCTTTGGTGCACCACAAGTAACAAAAGATGGTGTAACCGTTGCAAAGGAAATCGAACTGGAAGACGCCTTAGAGAACATGGGCGCTCAAATGGTGAAAGAAGTAGCTAGCAAGACAAACGATCTTGCTGGTGACGGTACAACCACCGCAACAGTATTAGCACAAGCAATCGTAAAAGAAGGCTTAAAAAATGTAGCCGCAGGAGCAAATCCTATGGACTTAAAAAGAGGGATTGACAAAGCAGTTGCAGCGATCGTAAAAGATCTTGAAAAGCAAACGACTAAGGTGAATAACTCTTCAGATAAAATAAAGCAAATTGCTTCTATTTCTGCTAATAACGATGAGCAAATAGGCGATCTTATCGCGAAGGCATTTGGTAAAGTAGGGAAAGAAGGGGTAATAACGGTTGAAGAATCTAAAGGAACAGACACGTACGTGGATGTTGTAGAAGGAATGCAGTTTGACAGAGGGTATTTATCTCCATATTTTGTTACAGATAGCGAAAAAATGCAAACTGAATTAGAGAGCCCAATGATTATGCTCTACGACAAGAAGATTTCTTCTATGAAAGATCTTCTTCCTGTTTTAGAACCTGTGGCGCAACAAGGTAAATCACTTTTAATTATTGCTGAAGATGTGGACGGCGAAGCGCTAGCTACATTGGTGGTAAATAAATTACGTGGTTCCTTAAAGATTGCTGCGGTTAAAGCACCTGGTTTCGGTGACCGAAGAAAAGCAATGCTAGAAGATATCGCTGTTTTAACGGGTGCCACCGTAATCTCTGAAGAACGCGGATTTACATTAGAGAACACCACAATAGATATGTTAGGTTCTGCAGAAACAGTAACTATTGACAAGGACAATACAACCATCGTAAATGGTGCTGGTGATAAAAACAATATCAAAGCAAGAATAGGACAAATAAAAGCGCAGATTGAAACGACAACGAGCGACTATGATAAAGAAAAGCTACAAGAGCGTTTGGCTAAATTAGCTGGCGGTGTAGCCGTACTGTATGTAGGTGCCGCTTCTGAAGTTGAAATGAAGGAAAAGAAAGATCGGGTTGATGATGCGTTGAACGCAACGAGAGCAGCTGTAGAAGAAGGAATTGTAGCAGGTGGTGGTGTTGCTTTTATACGTGCACAAAAGTCGCTTGAGAAGCTTACAACTGAGACACTGGATGAATCAACAGGTATTAAAATTGTATCTAAAGCGATTGAAGCTCCTTTAAGAACCATTGTAGAAAATGCTGGTGGTGAAGGATCTGTAGTGATCAATAAAGTGTTGGAAGGCAAGAAAAACTTTGGATACGACGCTAAGAGCGAAACCTATGTAGATATGCTTAAAGCTGGGATCATAGATCCTAAGAAAGTTACTCGTATTGCTTTAGAAAATGCAGCTTCGGTTGCAGGCATGATCTTAACGACCGAGTGTGCTTTAGTGGACATTAAAGAAGATACCCCATCAATGCCCCCAATGGGCGGCGGTGGAATGCCAGGCATGATGTAGTCGTGAGCCACGACAGGCAATTATAAAATTAGGGTTATCCTAAACTGAAAAGCTCTCGTTTTTAACGGGAGCTTTTTTTATAGATTAATGCAAGAAAAATTTTGAATGCTTTGAATTTGATGAAACGTAAGGTAGGTTTCACTTTATTTCCGTTTATCAAAAAATAATTTAAAGCCAGATATCGCCACAAGGGTAAGAACCAACGGCCAGATCACAAACAAATCTACTCGAAGAACGTCACGACCACCATCCGGCTGCGTTTCCATCCATTGCTGTATATAGACCTCCCAGACGATTGATGCCACGAGCACCGCGACTGTTATAATGTAAAGAAGTATTTTGGGTTTTAATAGCATGGTTTAAAAATACGAAAACCATTCACTTTAATGAATGGTTTTCTAAAAATTTAATTTCAGTTTTAAGTCGTTCATCTTTCTAAAAGACTACTAGAAAGGTTTGTTAAAACAAACCTTAGGTACAAATTACTTCTTTTTTGAAGTAGTCTGTGGAGCCTTTTTCGCTGGCGCTTTTTTAGGAGCTTGCTTTGCTTGTGGCTTTCCGTTTGACTTTGATGTTGCCATAATAATATGTGTTTTAAAAACACTATAAATGTATGCTGAAAACTAATCCGTGATACTTCTATTAGCTATAATTTAACTAAAAACGATTACTTTAAATTAAGCCAAAAAACAATAATATTATTAATTCTCGTGATCTTTCTGTACTTGCTCATCTCGATACAAACAGCAAGGATGCACACTATTATAAGCCTCATCTGTTGCCTTAATTTCTTTGGTGTCATGACCAACATCTGCAATACTTTGACTTATGATAACAAGGTCTGTTTTACGCTCATCAAAAATGAGGCTACATTCTTTAGTTTCTACATTCCAAACAGCAGATTTTACACCTTTCGTTTTTATCGCAGCAGTTTCAATTCGTTTTTTGCACATACCGCATATGCCGTCTACCTCTATCGTTGCTCTTGCATTTTTATCCTGTGCTGTTGCTGTAACGCCAATCATCGCTACTAATAAAATGATAATGTATTTTTTCATATTATGATTTTTAAAGTTTTCTTCAGAAGATTTTTTCAGAAGCATGTTAGTAATTTATTTTTTTATAACCTGTATCGTAGCCCAAGATAATAATTACTGCCAAATATTGGACCATACACCAAAGTAGTATCAAAATTTGAACCAAATGGATTATCTGGATCTATAATTGGATTGTCCTGTGTTTCATCTGTAAAATTTTCGGCGCCGGCGTATATTTCGAAGCTAGGGTTGAAAACTTTAGTGACCTGTGCATTAAAAGTACCTAAAGACGGTGAAAATTCGCTTCTTCTAAAATCTATTGGGTTTGATGCTGTTGACGAATAACGCTGTTTACCCAACCAATTATAGGTCACGTCAAATTTCCAATGGCCTCCTGTTTGTTCATTTAGGGATGTTTCGTATCCTACGTTTGCGAAGATCCTATGGCTCGGTGTTACTGGTTTCTCTAATTCTCCCTTTAAATATTGGGTTTTTACCTCATAGAATTTATACGCACCGCGAATGTCGAGACGTTCGGCCAGATTGTAATCCAATTCTACCTGAAAACTATTGGCAAAACTTTCGCCCTCTAAATTGTAAAACCTAATTTGTTTTGAATCTTCCCAATCAACAACCACTTGGTTTTTAAAATCGGTTCTATAAAAATCAAAAGAAACATTAGCTCTTCTTTTAAATAAATTAAACCCTTGCAGGAAAGAGACACCATAATTCCATGCAATTTCAGGATCCAGACCATAAATTTCTCCACCTGTATCTAAAATGAAAATCGCACGATTTGTAGAGAACAAAGATTGATTTTCAACAAAAATATTAGCACTACGCTTACCGCGACCAGCTGAAGCCCTAATAGCCGCTTTCTCCCAAGGCGTATAACGGGCATGAATTCTTGGGGTTACGAATGTACCTAATAAATTATGAGTGTCTACCCGCAAACCTGCTGTCATGGTTAAATTCTGAAGATCGTCGTAAGCGTATTCAAAAAAAGCGCCGATAGACTTTTCATTTCTGTCATAACTTACTTCTTCTACACTTTCGTTATAATCTTCGTAGGTAACAGCAAGCCCAGTTTTAAAAACGTGACGCGAATCACCAATGATAGATCTAAGCTGTGTATTGGCATAAAAACTCTCATGTTTAATATCATAAGGTCGCAAACCAAAGTAGCTTTTCTGGTCGTGATTACTGTACGCTATTTGAAGGCCTAAACTCTGGTATGGAATATCTGGAAACACATACCCTAATTTTCCTTCGACACCATAATGTTGAGTGTCTATTTCGCCTCCCCAAGCATTTGTAGTTCCACGATCTGTTTTAGGATCAAAATCGGTTTGTCCTATTTGTTTATCGTCTTTCATATACCGTAAGCTGATAAAGCTAACAAAACCATTTTCATTATCTGTGTATTGCCAGCGATTCATCAGGTTCACTTGTTTAGCGAGTGGCGTATCGAGAAATCCATCTTCATTTCTATCGTTTTTTATTCCACGATAATTACCATGAATGTAGAGACCTGTTTGCCATTTATCGCTCACTCTAGTATTTAGATGCGTATTGAGTTCGGTACGACCATTTATGGCTCCATAAGCATTTACAAAAAGGGCGTCATCTGTCTGCGGTTTTACAAATTCGGCATTTATTTGCCCCGCAATACTCTCAAAACCATTTACCACACTTCCCGCTCCTTTTGTTATCTGAATACTTTCTACCCAGGTTCCTGGTATAAAACTAAGTCCATACGCTTGTCGTGCTCCACGGATGGCAGGAATATTTTCAGTAGTGATTAAAATGTACGGGTTGGTTAGTCCCAGCATTCGTATTTGGCGAGTACCTGTAACAGCATCTGCAAAATTTACGTCTATAGAAGGGTTGGTTTCAAAGCTTTCAGATAAATTACAGCACGCCGCCTTTAAAAGTTCTGCACTACTAATATTGATTATGTTCCGAGCTTCAATAAAAGAACGCGATGTTGCTTTTTTTCGAGATGTTATCGTGACTTCGTCCAGCGACGCTTTTGATTTTAATACATGTCTAATGTTGTTGGGAGTCGAGACCGTTATCGTATCGGTTTCAAACCCTACAAAACTAATCACTAATTGATTTCTTCCGTCTTTAAAGGGAAGTTCAAATAGGCCGTCAAAATTGGTTACATCGCCCACGTTCGAGTCAAGCCAAAACACATTTGCGCCGCCCAGGGGTATTTCTTTATTATTGTTTATTTCTAGTATAATTCCTTCTATTTTATCTTGGGAGGTGCCAAGAAATGGCAGGAAAAACACGATACAAATAAGTTTCCTCATTTAGATATAATTTAACTATTTAAAATTTATTGATTTAATGAGTCGGTAAAAAAAATGAGCTCCAAGCGAATGGAAATAAGTGCATAGTCCGCACTTCGACATCTTAAAAAATCAAATAAGGAAAGACTTATAAAGTACAGGAAGGTTCTTTATGAGCGGTGGAGGATTATAGGTTGTATTAGTTACTACATCGGTATTTTTAAAATGCTGAATATCCAGAAAGAACGTCGCGATGTATGCCGCAACAAAGGGGGAATTGAAACTGATTTTATAGTGTGCCTTTGCAAAATTATCGTCGATGATAACTTGCGTATAGTCATTGTCACAACAACCTTCCACCTCCCCATATTCTTCGAAACAAGGTTCTTCTTCAATAGTCATATCACAGAAAAGGTCTGCTTCTCCCAACGTAACCTGAGTCATCATTTTAGCATCACCACAATAATGCTGTGCATATACCACACCACTACTGCTTGCTAGCAGCAACAAAGATAAGAGTATGGAAATAAATTGTTTCACGTGACTAAATTAGTTCAAAAACTAAATTAAATACAGCTTTATTAAGTTATTTAATCTCGGCTTCAATTCTACCACATTTCAACATTTTATCACCAAAGTATGGGTTACGTATTTCTTTACTTTCACTTAACCAATATGCACCCGTATTATTGAACGCCATAGGGCAATATTGCTTATAGACTACACCAGATGCAATAGCTCCCTCCATCATTTGTTCAACTTCTTTTGTGATAATCACAAAGGCTGCACGTTGTACTTCCACGTCGTCCGTTTCCACAACATTTTGTGCCGCTTTTAAGGTTGTTTCTTCCACGCCAATATTTGCAAGGGCAGTCATTAAATTAGAAGCTTCGGCCGATGCTTTTTTAGCATCTGTATTTACCAAGGCTGTTTTTAATGCCACATACGCTGTAAATACAGATTGTAGTTTTGCATCATCAAATTCTGCTGAAATAGCTCCAGCAGTATGCGCCGATTTTTGTTGTGTTGTCTCGACTGTTTTTACTTCGGGTGTTGTCTCTTTTGTTTCATTTTTACAGCTAGAAAGAATAGCTAATACTGCCAAAACTGAAATATATCGTGTGATTTTCATACTTTTTTATTTTTTGAAAAGCAAAGATAACAAATCGATTCTTATTTCTTCCGTTGAAAATAAAAAGCAGGGACTAAAACGAGCAAAAACAAGGGTTGAATGAGAAAACGTCGCACGTAAAAAAGAAGCATATGTTCTCCTGCTGCCGACGTGTTTAATAAGATTACAAACGAAACCATTAAAACTAAAAACAATATGAGGTATAAAATAGAAGATATTCTAATAATCCCTTTATCCTGGAAAAAGACCCATAAAATTAACAATGAAATACCTGTATTGAGCGAAAACCGTAGTGCAGTATAAGCCACTAATTTAAATTGGTTTATTACTGGCAACACTTCTGCAGTTTGCGATGTTTTAAAAAACACTAGTAAAGGATCATAAAACAATACACTTTCATAAAAGCGGATTCCCACAAGCAATAAAAACAGCAAAATCACCACTATTATCGAACTTGGTTTACCCATGTGTTGCTGGCTTTAACGTTCGCACCCAAATAATCCATAACAGAAAAACCATCCCGTAAATAATGGCCGGAAAAACAATACTGTGTAAAAACTCTTGATGTTCTGGATATTCGTAGAGCGCTATGGTTAAAAAAACAATCCGAATAATATTAACGGCATAAATCAAAACTGCACCGGCAAAAATGAACAGCAGCGTTTTCTTCGCTTTTTCATAGAAAGCGACAATAAAAGCGATAAAAAGAATGATGATACTAATCGCGTTACAGCCTTCTATGATATCTGCTAAGTAATAATCATTAACCAGCAACTTCATGCTCGGCGCGTTTTCATTGGGCACAATCGCAGCATTGTAATTTAAGCTAGTAAGCACTGAACTACTTTGTTTTGCCACAAGATTGGTGATAAAATCTGGCGGATAATCACCGCCTTTTGACAGTGAGAGATAGCCTCCATATAAAAGACTTAAAATAATATACGTTCCTATAAAAAAAAGTATAAATCTAAGTACTGGCTTATATTTTAGAAAAAGGTCTTTCAAGTTTGCGTATTCATATTTAACAAAAATACAGGATTTCAGTTTGGCATTTTAAGTCGTTTTAAAATACTTTTACTCAAAATTTATACTCATGCCTTTTAAAAGCTTACGTCCAAAAATTAAAACCATTCTTACCAACCAGCAGGAAACCACAAAACAGCGATTAACAGAAGTTTGTGAATTACTACAAAGCACTATACAATATTACGATTGGGTAGGATTCTATTTTGCAAATCACGAGGCAAAAACGTTACATTTAGAAGCCTTTGCGGGTGAACCGACGGACCATGTTGTGATCCCTTTTGGCAAGGGTATTTGTGGGCAAGTAGCAGAAAGCAATGAAAATTTTGTCGTTGCCGATGTAAAAGCACAAACCAATTATATCGCTTGTAGCTTACATGTAAAGGCAGAAATTGTGATCCCTTTATTTAAAGACGGAAAAAACATAGGACAGATCGATATCGATTCAAACACCGAGAATCCATTTTCAACAGAAGATGAACGCTTTTTAGAATGGGTGAATGAGCAGGTGGCAACGGTACTATAAATCTCAAAAAACACAAATCCTAAATCACAAGTTGCGTATTTTAGACTTCTTTGTGATTTGGGATTTAACTTTTTTAAATTTACTGTAATACAGTCTACATCCCTGTGCGTATCGCTTCTACCGGATCTAACTTAGAGGCCGAAATAGCAGGAAGTATCCCCGAAATAAGTCCTATTGCAGCTGAAATCCCAGTACCAATGATCATATTCTGTACGGATAACACAAATTCGAAATCGCCTGTAAATTGAGACGCAAGAATTGACACAAAGAACACCAAAACAAGCCCGATCAAACCACCTACAATCGCTAGAATAACAGCTTCAAATAAAAATTGGAGTAAGATAAATCTATTCTTAGCACCTAATGACTTCTGAATACCAATTAAGTTGGTTCTTTCCTTCACGCTTACAAACATGATATTTGCAATACCAAAACCACCCACAAGCAGCGAAAACCCACTAATTACAAGACCAATAATATTCATTTGACCCGTAATATTATCGATAAAATCGGTTAAGCCTTGCAACTGATTTACAAAAAAAGTATCCGTATCATCTGGTTTCAGTCCGCGGGACAATCTCATTTTTTGTTTTAAGATCGCTATAAATTCAGCATTGTCTACTCCTTTTTCAGGTTTAATAATAATTTGAGGAAACGTACTTTTATTATTATCGCCAAAAATCTTTCTTGCCATATTCACAGGAATAAGCACGGCTGTATCTTTAGAACCACCAAAAATGCCACTCCCTTCCTTCTCCAAAACGCCCACCACGGTAAATTTTCTACCATAAAGACGCACCCTTTTTCCCATTGCGGCTTGTGGTGAGAGAAAAAGGCTGTTAGCAATCTCATCTCCTAAAACAATGACAGGCGTTCCGCTATTGGATTCAGATTCATTAAAAAATCGTCCCTCTTGAATTTTTAATGATTCAATTTCATAGTATTCATGTGTAATCGATGAAACCTGAACATTAGAAACCGATTTATCCTCAAACTTAATATTGTCCTGTGGCACATTTAAGGCAAAAGATGCTGCGTCCAGATCCGGCATTGTTCTTTTTAAGTATTGATATTCATCGTAGGTTACATCGGGGAACTGTTGCCATTTCCATCGTGGGATTTCAGTGGGACCAAAAGAGAAACGCATAACAATAATAGTACTGTTATCGAGCCCGCTAATGCTTCCTTCTATTTCCTTTTTAAGTGAATCTACTGCAGCCAGCACCGCAATGATTGAAAAGATCCCAATGGTAACCCCTACTAAAGATAAAAAAGTTCTCAGCTTATTGTTTCTAAGCGCGTTTACAGCAAAATAGAAACTTTCCTTTAATACCCGTAGATAAATCAGCATTTGGTTTTACTTTTTTTTGGTTTAATTCAGTTCGATTTTAAGCAACAAAAACCTAATAATATAAAGTTATGAAATGCCTATCAACAATTTACAAATCAATAAACGTACAGTTTATGGGCATTCTATCTTCGTTTGAATATATAATATTAAATTCAGATAAAAAGTAAGACGCTTTCTATTCATACTTGTTACAAATTTGCTGTGCAATTATGTATTTTTGGGCTTTCTTAATCCTATCAAAATAAATCATGGCCGACGTAAAAAAAATAACCTCCGCTTTAATTTCAGTATTTCATAAAGATGGTTTAGCTCCTATTGTAAAAAAACTCGATGCGCTAGGCGTAACCCTCTACTCTACCGGCGGCACTCAAAAATTCATCAATGACTTAGGAATAAAGGTAATACCTGTAGAAGATGTTACCGATTATCCATCTATCCTAGGAGGTCGTGTAAAGACCTTGCACCCAAAAGTCTTTGGAGGTATTTTAAACCGTCAAGATAATGAAGATGACGTGAGAGAGATGGGACAGTTCAACATCCCACAATTGGATTTAGTCATTGTCGACCTGTATCCTTTTGAAAAAACATTGGCTTCAGGCGCTTCAGAACAAGAAATTATTGAAAAAATAGACATTGGTGGTATTTCATTAATTCGTGCTGCTGCCAAAAACTTTAAAGATGTGCTGTGTGTTTCATCGATGGAGGATTATAAAGAGTTGCTAGATCTTATTTCAGAAAAAAATGGAGAAACAACATTAGACGATAGAAGAAAATTTGCTGCAAAATCATTCAATGTTTCGTCGCATTATGATACGGCAATCTTTAACTACTTTAATAGCGATCATGCCATTCCTGCTTTAAAAATAAGTGAGCAAAACGGAAAAGTACTACGCTACGGCGAGAACCCACACCAAAAAGGATTCTTCTTTGGTGATTTTGAAGCCATGTTCGATAAATTGCATGGTAAAGAATTAAGCTACAATAACCTACTCGATGTAGATGCTGCTGTAAATTTAATGGCAGAATTTAAAAACGACGCACCCACCTTTGCGATTTTAAAACATAACAACGCGTGTGGTATTGCACAACGAGAAACTTTGCACCAGGCTTATACCGCTGCGTTAGCGGGAGATCCTGTTTCTGCGTTTGGAGGTATTTTAATTGCAAATACTGAAATCGATAAAGCCACGGCCAAAGAGATACATCAGCTTTTTTGTGAGGTAGTGATCGCGCCTTCTTTTTCTGCGGAAGCTTTAGAAATTCTGAAAGGCAAAAAGAATAGAATTTTATTGGTTCAGAAAAATGCAACACTTACTACAACAACGGTAAGAACCTGTCTTAATGGCGCTTTGGTGCAGGACAAAGATGCAAAAACCGATCGCACTGAAGATTTAAGCCATGCCACAAACAATAAACCTAGCGACACCGAGTTAGAAGACCTACTGTTTGCTTCAAAAATTTGTAAACACACAAAATCCAATACCATTGTATTGGCAAAAAACAAGCAATTGTGTGCCAGCGGGACTGGGCAAACATCGAGAGTTGATGCGTTAAATCAGGCAATTGAAAAAGCTAAAAACTTTAAATTTGATCTTAAAGGAGCCGTCATGGCGAGCGATGCGTTTTTTCCTTTTCCAGATTGTGTTGAAATTGCAGATAATGCAGGAATTACTGCGGTAATTCAGCCTGGAGGATCTATAAAAGACCAATTGAGCATTGATTATTGTAATGAAAACAAAATGGCGATGGTATTTACGGGTACGCGTCATTTTAAACACTAAAAAATAGTACATTTGTTTAACGCTTATACGTTAAACGTTTAATTAAAATACCGCCACACTAACTTATGGGATTTTTTGATTTCCTAACCGAAGAAATAGCCATCGACCTTGGTACTGCCAACACCCTTATTATTCACAATGATAAAGTTGTGGTAGACGCCCCGTCTATAGTTGCTAGAGATCGCACAACAGGCAAAATTATCGCTGTAGGGCGAGAAGCAGCCATGATGCAAGGTAAAACACATGAAAACATCAAAACAATACGCCCCTTAAAGGATGGTGTTATCGCAGATTTTGATGCCAGTGAGAAGATGATCAATATGTTTATCAAGGATATCCCTGCCTTAAAAAAGAAATGGCTTACCCCTTCTCTACGGATGGTTATTTGTATCCCGAGTGGTATTACCGAAGTAGAAATGCGCGCGGTAAAAGAAAGTGCGGAGCGGGTAAATGGTAAAGAAGTTTATTTAATTCATGAACCTATGGCAGCAGCCATAGGTATTGGTGTAGATATCATGCAACCTAAAGGAAACATGGTGGTGGATATAGGAGGTGGTACAACAGAAATTGCAGTGATCGCATTGGGCGGAATTGTTTGTGATAAATCGGTTAAAATTGCTGGTGATGTGTTTACAAATGACATCGTGTATTATATGCGAACACAGCATAACCTATATGTGGGTGAACGTACTGCTGAAAAAATAAAAATTCAAATTGGTGCAGCGACCGAAGATCTTGAGCTTCCGCCAGATGATATGGCAGTGCAGGGGCGTGATTTGCTAACAGGAAAGCCAAAACAGGTAGAAGCTTCGTACCGTGAAATCGCAAAAGCACTTGACAAATCTATTTTAAGAATAGAAGATGCTGTGATGGAAACCCTTTCTCAAACACCGCCAGAATTAGCTGCCGATATTTACAATACAGGTATTTATCTTGCCGGGGGTGGTTCTATGTTACGCGGTCTGGACAAACGTTTATCTCAAAAAACAGATTTACCGGTCTATATCGCCGAAGATCCACTTCGCGCCGTAGTAAGAGGAACTGGAATTTGTCTTAAAAATTTAAACAAGTACAAAAGTGTATTGATTAAGTAAGATCATAAAAGAAGGACGGTGTGCGACAGATTATATTTTTCTTTATTCGGAATAAAAATTTCCTATTATTTGCGCTGCTGTTCATTATTTCAATAGCTTTCACAATACGTTCCCATTCTTTTCATAAAAGTAAATATGTAAGTTCTGCCAACTTTTTTAGTGGTGGGATTTATTCAGCTTCTAGTTCTGTTTCCGATTATTTTAACCTCAACATCGAAAACAAAAAACTACTTGAAGAAAACATACGTCTTCGAAAACTTCTACATAACGTGTCAGACGTAAGTCCAGAAACTATTTTAGACAGTACTATCATCTCTTCCCAATATAGCTACATAGCCGCTAAAGTTATTAATAACAACTACGGAAGAACAAAAAACAACATCACCATTAAAAAAGGTGAAAAAGATAGTATTAAGCTTGATCTGGGCGTCATTACGTCTAAAGGAATTGTCGGGATCATAAATAGCGTTTCAACTAACTATGCTACCGTGCAGTCCATACTTAACACCAATAGTCAGATTAATGCAAAGCTCAAAAAAACAGATCATTTTGGATTTTTAGAATGGGACACTAAGAATGCTAATGTCGCACAACTTACACAAATACCTAGATTAGCACCTGTTGTTGTGGGTGATACCATTGTTACTGGAGGTAAATCGACCATATTCCCCAAGGGTATTCTCATTGGCACCGTGAAAGATTTTACAATTTCAGATGACGACAGCTATCTCATCAATGTGGCGCTTTTTAATGATATGACGAATCTCAACCACGTGTATGTCATCGAAAACAAAAATGCCGACGAAATATTACAACTTGAAGAAGCCATAAACGATGCAGAATAAGGAAATCTTCATAAACATCATCAAGTTTTTGGTCCTTGTGCTGTTTCAGGTGCTGCTGTTCAATAAGATCAATTTTTTAGGGTATGTCAATCCGTACATCTACCTTATATTTATCTTGACCTTTCCTTTAGACGGAAATAAGACCTTATTAATATTTTTAAGTTTTTTACTGGGTCTGTCGGTTGACATTTTTAGTGATACCGGCGGGGTTCATGCAGCCGCGAGTGTCTTTGTGGGATACATTCGCCCTATGTTTTTAAAATTCTCATTTGGTGTTAGTT
>JGI24518J20066_1000196_pt1 | contig 14126 bp, 13 predicted proteins | sample LinPmetageLP42_FD_20066 | JGI IMG/M metagenome (IMG submission 20066) | reverse complement strand
CAGCAATGAGAGGCTTTTTTTGTTTATGAAATTTCACACGTACATATTATATTCCAAGGTTACCGACCGCTACTATAAAGGGCAAACAGCCGATATGGTGAGATGGCGGTGCAAGCACTATTAGGGAGCTTCAAGTTAAATAAATGTAAAGATTCAATCATTGCCACGAGGTATTTATATCTTTAAGGATAACCAATAGCTATATGGCAACTAAAACTAGGACACTTTTATATAAGTCAACCGCAATACTCGTAGGAATCTATTTTTTAATTTTGGGACTCACAAAATCTCAAACCTTTTTAGCTCCGCTGGTAGTAAGTATTATTCTAGCCTTGTTATTGATTCCTGTAGCGAATAAATTAGAATCATTTAAATGGCCTCATACCATTGCTTCTTTAACATGTACTTTTTTCCTATTTGTCATTTCACTTGGATTTTTCGCTTTGGTCAGTGCTCAAGCATCAAATGTAGTAGATCAATGGGATACCATCAAGGAAACGATGTCGCCAAAAATTGAACAAGCATCGGGTTTTCTTGTTAAAAACACACCTTTGACCGAGAAAAATGTGACGGCAATAAATGAAAAATTTCAAACCTCAGAACTTATTGGAAATAAAAATAGCGGCGCCAACGCATTCTCTTTTGTTTCGCAGCTATTTGGCTATGTAGGGACCTATTTATTAGTATTCATCTATGTGTTTTTTCTAATTAATTATAGATCTAAATTCCGGAAATTCATTATAAAACTATTCAAACAAGAGGATGAGTCAAAAATTGATAAAACGCTCAGTGAAATTGTAAGCGTTGTACAAGGATACTTGATAGGTAAGTTTAAATTAATAGCTATGTTAGCTGTAATTTATACCATTGGGTTAGGAATAAGTGGTGTAAACAATTTTATTTTAATAGCACTTATCGCTGCGATTTTAACGCTTATACCTTATATAGGGAACCTCATAGGGTTTAGTTTAGCGCTAATATTTGGGTATCTCACTCAGGGTGATGTAATGGTCTTATTGGGTATATTGATCACCTTCACTGTAACTCAATTTGTGGAAAGTTATATTTTACAGCCTTATGTAGTGGGTGATGAGGTCGATTTAAATCCGTTTTTCATTATCCTGTCAGTCATTCTGGGGAACTTACTTTGGGGCATCACGGGTATGGTCATTGCAATTCCTGTACTCGCTATTTTAAATACTATCTTCTTACACGTAAAACCATTACAACCTTTAGGGTTTTTATTTGAGAAACAACAAGGTGAATAACGGGGGCCATCATACTTATTAAGTGAACATAAAAAGGCTGTCGATACTATGATTCCTGAACATAAAAAAATGGTTTGAAAGGTACCTTTCAAACCATTTTTTATAATCGTTGTTAGTGTTTTTTATAGCTTATCTGCTGTAATACGCTCCTCACGATTGGCAACTTCCCAGGCTGTCTGGAAAATAAGCTGTGCTCTTTTTGCCATGAGATCATACTCGATCTTATCTGGCGTGTCACTCATTTTGTGGTAGTCTTCATGAACACCATTAAAATAGAAAATGATTGGCACATTGTTTTTTGCAAAGTTGTAGTGATCACTTCTAAAGTAAAAACGGTTAGGGTCATTCTCGTCGTTAAACGTATAATCCAATTCAAGGTTGGTGTAGGTGTCGTTCATTTCTTCAGAAATATCATGGAGTGTTTGGCTCAATTTATCGCTACCAATTAAATAAATATAATTAGGATTGTCCTTTTTGTCCGGATCAATACGACCAATCATATCTGTATTAAGGTCTGCAACTGTATTTTCCAATGGGAACAATGGATTTTCGGTATAATACTTAGAACCGTACAATCCTATTTCTTCACCGGTAACATGTAAAAAGAGAATTGATCTTTTAGGACCATTTCCATCTTTTACCGCTTGCTGAAATGCTTCAGCCATTTCTAACATAGCAACCGTACCGCTACCGTCGTCATCTGCTCCATTAAATACATTACCATCTGCGTCGGTCCCTACGTGGTCATAGTGTGCCGATAATACTAAAATTTCATCAGGTTTTTCAGAGCCTTTTATAAAGGCAACTACATTCTCTGAAGGTTTCGGATCTTTTGAACGGCTAAAATAGGATGCTGGAATATCTTGATAGTAACCAGCGTCTGTAGGTGGATTGATTCCTTCCTCGACATAAAAGTCTTTTAGGTACTGTGCAGCCATTTTTTGACCTTCGGTACCGGTCATTCTTCCTTGCATCTCGTCACTTGCAAATTTGTAAAGATGTGTTTTAAGATCTTCTGCCGTAATCGTATTGGCATAATCTACCCGTGTCATGCTTTTTTTAGCCTGTGCTGTAGAGTTTTGAGTAGAATTACACGATACAGCGATCGCTGCAAGTGCAGCAAAAAATAAATGTTTCATTTAAAGTTATTTAATTTAATATATAAGACAGCCTTTTATAGAGGTTGTTACAACTTAAAAGGGTGTTTCCTTTTTATTTATTCAAAAGACTGGAGTTCATACTCTTTAGCGCCTTCTGGTTTCTTATAGGTCATGGTATGTGATTCAATCATCTCTTCGCCTGCAGCATTTTGTGATTTTACGTTTACTTTTACAATGTAGGTTTTGGTTGCTCCTTCGATAGATTCGGTTTCAGAAATCTCCATGGTTGATTCGTCAAACTTCGTTCCTTCTGGTAGTCCAAGTTTTTCTATGGCATCTTCTTTCGCCATTTTTCTAATTGAATCCATGTCCTTCTTTTCGTCGGCACAAGAAAAAGCGACAATTGCTGCTAGAATAATCAATATTTTTTTCATGGTTATTTGTTTTATGGTTGCCGTTAAAGATAGTGTAAGCAAAAAAAGATACTGTGAAAATTTTGTGAAAACTCGAAAGAACTCTTTCTGAAGAAAAATAGGAACAATCACTATCTTTGCAGTCAAACAAAAAAGCTATGACGGTAGAACAAATTTATACGGGTTGCCTTGCACAAGGGGCCTATTATATTGAGAGTGACGGGGAAGTTGCCATTATTGATCCGCTACGTGAAACACAACCCTACTTAAAGCGTGCGGAACGCGATAACGCAAAGATCAAGTATATTTTTGAAACCCATTTTCATGCCGACTTTGTAAGCGGTCATGTTACACTAGCCGAAAAAACAGGAGCTACGATCGTCTACGGCCCTAACGCAAACACTAAGTTTGAAGCAACTATAGCAAAAGATGGACAAGAATTTAAGATTGGAAAATTAACCATCAAAGCGCTGCACACCCCTGGTCATACGATGGAAAGTACCACCTATTTGCTCAGAAATGAAAGCGGCAAGGACCATTGCATTTTTAGTGGCGATACACTGTTTTTGGGCGATGTAGGAAGACCCGATCTTGCTCAAAAAGGAGCAGACATTACGCAGGAGGAATTGGCAGGAATATTATTTGAAAGCCTTCGTAAAAAGATCATGCCATTAGAAGATGATGTTATCGTTTATCCTGCACACGGTGCGGGTTCAGCGTGTGGAAAGAACATGATGAAAGAAACAGTGGATACCTTAGGAAATCAAAAAAAGAGAAACTACGCCTTGCGCGCAGACATGACCAAAGACGAGTTTATCGCAGAAGTGACCGATGGGTTATTGCCTCCGCCGGTCTATTTTCCATTAAATGTGAAGATGAACAAGGAAGGATATGATGATCTGGATGACGTAATGAAACGCGGAACCCGGAAGCTATCGGCGACCGAATTCGAAGATTTAGCGAACACGACGGGCGCGGTGGTCCTCGATGTAAGAAATCAAAAAGACTTTATGACAAGTCACATTCCACGATCTATCTTTATTGGGATTGATGGTGGATTCGCCCCTTGGGTGGGCGCCATGATAGCCGATGTTAAGCAACCAATCCTTCTAATTGCTCCTAAAGGCAGGGAAGAAGAAACCATTACTCGGCTTTCCCGTGTAGGGTTTGATAACACGCTGGGATATTTGAACGGCGGAATAGAAGCATGGGTAAAAGCCGGAAAAGAAACTGATAACATGCATTCTATCTCTGCTGAAATTTTAAAAGCTAAAATTTCTGAAAATGCGCCTGTTTTTGATGTTCGTAAAGATGGCGAATTTGAAACAGCCCATATTCCTAATGCGACACATACTTCATTAGAATTTATAAATCAGCATTTACCGAAATTTCCAAAAGACGAGCCTTTTTATGTGCATTGTGCCGGTGGGTATCGTTCGGTCATAGCTGCTTCTATTTTAAAGGCTAGAGGTATTCATAATGTGATAGATGTTGCGGGTGGTTTTAAAGCTATTAAAGAAGCTGACATCGAAGTTACAGCCTGATATGAAAACAGGTAAGCAATAAAAAAGCTGAAATCAGAATTGATTTCAGCTTTTTACTTTTCTACGCTTAGATTAATGGATTAGTTCCACTCGTCAGCAACATCTTCCAGCGTTTTCACTTTATTCAATGTTGATTTGATTTCAGATAGCTGGTTGTTTAAAACGCCTGAAACGTGAGGAGGGAAGTTGTTTTTTTGCAAACGCTCTTCATATTCCTCTACACTTGCTTTTTCACCACGGATACACTCTTCTAATACGGCCTCATCTTTTTCTCCTGTTACCGCTGTTTTAATATCGATCCAAGTTCGGTGCAAGCCTCCAGTAACGCTACCACTTTCTTTAGGTTTTTCATTTAAATTTCTAATTTCCTTATCCAATTCATTCGCAAAACGTGACCGCTGAGCTGCCTGATGTTTCAGAAAATTTTTAAGACTTCCGTCTTTTGCATCATTCATGGCCTTAGCGAACCCTTTCTCTGCATCATAATTTTTTACAAGAAGATTTTGTAGATTATCTACTAATTCTTCATGTATTTTTTGGTCTGCTTGTTCTTTTGTTGTTTTCATATTTTTTTCTTTTAAAAATCCTCTAGTCATTTAGAAGACCAACACTAAAATACAACTAATAAGCTCATGTTTTCTTACTGAATTGCTAATTGAGAAGTGTTTAACACTCTGTGTTAAGATTTATTAATTATAATGAAAGATGCAGAATTGATCTGTATATTTATGAAGCAAATAATTTAAAAAGACCATTATGAATTCAGAAAAGAAAATTCCAGGACAAGAAAATCATAAAGATTTAGAAGACACTGCAATTAATAAAAAGTCGAATGAGGCTGACGGAAAACAGATTAACCATCAAGTGAAAGACAAAAGAGAACAACATCAACCCAGAGACACCGCCTAATCATGGATAAAAAGAAAAAAGATAAGGATTTAGACCTTGAAAGTCTAGATCCCAAAAGAGAAAAAGGCTGCCAAAAGGATGAACATCCTAATCAATACGGTAATAAAAATGAGAATTTTGGTATTGGAGCAGATGATGAAGATTAATTATAGAAATAAAATTTCTGAAAAGGGAGTAAAACGTTTAAAGTTTTACTCCCTTTTTTTTAATTTTTATTCAGCGATTGTAGGTCGATATAGTTAAATTTTAATGGGCCAATGTGCTCAAGGTCCATTGTCATTTCATGGAGCAGGTCCCAATTGAACTCTGTATCGACGTCCTCATTTTTAAACTGATCCAATAATTTATTGGAGAGCAAGATATATTCCTCAAGCGGCACTTCATTTTTAAGTAGTCTATGCGCTGTGATCACATCTTCTCCCATTAATTTAATTCTGTTTCCTATGGGGACCATGGCAATTTCTTCGCCCACATGGAGAACAATCTTTAAGCCCAATAATTCAGGGAAATTTACATTACTATGCTCTTTTTTGTATTTTTTAATAAGAACGTCGATCTGCTTATAGAATTCAGCGTAAAAATTTTTACACTGTTCTACCAAGACTTTTAAGGAAGGGAGTTCTCCTGTTCGGAAAAACAATACAGCATCCCCTTCAATTTCAGAAACTTTAAGCCCTATTTCATTGGCGTAGATAATGTTGTTGAGCAAGGCTGGGATTACCTTTGAACTCAGTTCAAAATCCACTTCACTCATAAATTTTGTAAATCCGCTAATGTCTGGGATGCAGATAAGGGTAGGCTTTTCGGTCATGCTTATAAATTGAAAGCGAAAGATACGGTACCCATAGGAATGCATTTGCCAGATTAACAATAAATTGACTTATTGGGGTGTTTTTCTATTCAAAAATTTTAGTACCGGACGCAATATTTTTAGAAAGTGTGAGTTTTTATCATACCACATATCCCCGAACCCTTAAAGCTGCCTATTATACACATTTTTACTTTTTAATCATTTTGATAGTTAGGGTAAACTCCATTATAACTGTTATTAACTTGAACAATTAAAACGTATAGTATGATAAAGAAAACGGTTTTTTTATGCTGCCTCTTAATAACCACATTTACATTCGCCCAAAAGGGTGGAGGCTTTGGTGTTAAAGGAGGTGTTAACTACAACAGCAACGGCGACTTTAATAATAATTTTGAAAACATTACTGAAAATCCTTCCAAAAATGTAGGGTTTCATGTAGGGGTCTTTGGTAAAATTGATCTTGGGGTTCTATATATTAGACCCGAAGCCCTTTATACACGTACCCAGAGTGAATATGATAGTGGAGATCTTAAAATAAGCAAGCTGGACGCGCCCCTTTTAGTCGGAATCGATATTTTAGGGCCAATTACAGTGTTTGCCGGGCCCTCCTTACAGTATATTTTAGATAATGAGTTTGAAGGTTTTGAGCTAGAAGAAGCCATGGATCGCTTTACGGTAGGAGCGCAAATAGGAGCAGGACTTAATTTTGAAAGTTTTGGTATTGATGTACGGTACGAACGCGGACTTAGTAAAAACGAAATAGAATTTACAAATATTAATGTTAATAGAGTAGATGCAAGACCCGAACAGGTCATCATTGCGCTCTCTTTTAAGATCTAGTTTAGTGTGTTATGTTTATGGTTACACCCCTGTTCAATTGGTTGAGCAGGGGTGTTTTTTTAACTGAATTCTTGGGTATAAAAAGTAGTGGTGTCCTTTATTAAAAGATCCAGCTTTTCTTTCTCGGAAGCAATTCTTTTTGCATCCCAATTAAAATAGGTTATAAAATCTTTTAATACGATGTCTCTATATTTGATAACACTATCAATATCAAAATACAATCGCCCTGTGCGGCGTACAAAGAAATCGGCCAGGCTGTTGGTCATTTCAAATTCGATGCAATACCATAACTCAGCTCTTATTAATTGTATCTCTATTTTATTTTCTGAAAAGGAATCCAATTTCTTTAGGATACTATCGGCCTGTTTACCATAGGTAGAGGTTAAGTACCAGGAAACGTATGGGTTTTCAACTCCCAAGTCCACCAATTGTTTTTTTAGCGATTCGCAATAATCTTTGACTTCCGCTTTAGAATTCATGGAAGGCGATGCGAGCGATATGGTATCGGTATGCGAATCTTTCAGTTTCTTAAGTTGCTTTTTCTTACTGTTTTTTAAAACAGCTTCCATCGCACGTTGCGCCATTTTTCTGTAGCCTGTCAATTTTCCGCCTGCGATAGAAATAAGCCCGCTATCTGAAATAAACAACTCATCTTTTCGGGATAGTTCGGAAGGATCTTTATTATCCTCATGAATTAAAGGGCGCAATCCTGCCCAACTGGATTCGATGTCTTTTTCGGTCAGTGAAATAGCTGGAAATGTAGCGTTCACGGCATCCAATAAATAGTTGATATCTGCTTGGGTAGTCACCACGCGATCCAGACTGCCATCATAGAAGGTATCTGTAGTTCCTACATAGGTTACACGGCCACGTGGGATGGCAAAGAGCATACGGCCGTCGGGCACATCAAAATAGATGGATTGGTGAAGTGGTAGTTTCTCACGTGGAAAAACCAAATGCACCCCTTTCGTGAGGTGTAAATGCTTGCCCTTATTCGATTTATCTTTCTCCCGAAGCTGATCGACCCAGGGGCCTGCAGCAGAAACAAACGTTTTTGCACTAATGTTGAACTGCTCTCCTGTATTGTGATCTTTACAGTTGATGCTTTTTACCTTTCCTTTTTCATTGTAGACAAACGATTCCATCTCACAATAATTAAGTGCCGTAGCCCCTAATTCTGAAGCCTTCTTTAGCAGCTCTATGGTAAGCCGTGCATCGTCCGTTCGGTATTCAGAATAATAACCACCACCTACGATTGTATCCTGGTCGAGGAGGGGTTCCTTTGTGATGGTTTCAGATTTACTTAACATTTGCCTTCGGTCATCGCCTTCAACACTGGCCAACAGATCGTACACTTTTAAACCGATAGAGGTCATTACTTTTCCGTAGGTGCCATCTTCCGTTAAGGGTAATAACATTTTTTCAGGAACCACCAGATGAGGTGCCAGTTTATGGACAATTGCCCGTTCGCGACCCGATTCTTTAACTAATTTTATTTCAAACTGCTTTAAATACCTGAGGCCGCCATGAATTAGTTTGGTTGATTTATTACTGGTTCCTGAAGCAAAGTCATTTTTTTCAATTAAACACGTTTTTAAGCCTCGGGATGCGGCATCGATCGCAATACCTGCTCCCGTAATACCACCTCCAATGATGACAAGGTCGTAGTTTGTATTTGCGACATCGTTAATTTGTTCATTTCTATCTAAAATTGAAAATCGTTTTTTTGTCCTACCCTTTTTTAATTTTATCTTGATTTTAGTCCGATCTATGGCTTCTAACCAGCCATTGTATTTTTCTTTACGCATCTCACGCTCCATTTTAGGAACGTATATGGTTTCTATGTCTCGTAAAGTTTCAATATCTGTCTGGTTCCAAACACCTGCTTTTAATCCAGCCAATAGTGCTGCACCTAGCGCCGTTACTTCGGTCATCTTGGGTTTTTCTACTGGAACGTCCAGCATATCTGCCTGAAACTGCATGAGGTATTTATTTTCACTTGCACCACCGTCTACTTTTAACGAGGCTAGTTTTTTGCCGCTGTCCTCTATCATCGCGGCGATTACATCTTTGGTTTGAAGTGCAAGGGCTTCCACCGTAGCCTTTATAATTTCATTTTTACCAGAATCGAGTGTCAAGCCGTAAATAGCTCCTTTCACGTTCACATCCCAATGGGGAGCTCCTAAGCCAGCAAAAGCGGGAACCACGTAAACATCGGTGAGCGGTGGTGTGTCAAAGCAAATTCTTTCGGTTTCGCTTGCTTGTTTAATAAAGTTCAAGTTATCACGGAGCCATTGTATGGAGGCACCTCCAATAAAAATACTGCCCTCTAAGGCGTATTGGGGTGCTTCTTTTTCAAGGCTACACGTAAGCGTTGTGATCAGTCCGTTTTTTGAAGTAACGGGTTCAGATCCTGTGTTGAGCAACATAAAACAGCCTGTACCATAGGTGTTTTTGGCGATACCTTCTTTAAAACCACCTTGTCCAAAAAGCGCCGCCTGTTGATCGCCGGCAACGCCATAAATAGGAATAGTACTGTTTTTATAGGCAATGGTTCCAAAATCTGAAGAAGAATTCTGAACCTTCGGTAACATTGTTGCGGGGATGTTTAAAGCTTCAAGCATTGTACGGTCCCACTCCAGTTTTTTAATGTTGTAAAGTAGGGTTCTGGAGGCATTGGTATGATCTGTCACATGGTTTTTTTCTACTGAAAATTTATAGATCAGCCAACTATCGATGGTACCGAATACGAGTTGCCCAGCTTCTGCTTTTTCACGCGCGCCTGCTACGTTATCTAAAATCCAGGCAAGTTTTGTAGCCGAAAAATAGGAATCAATCACCAAACCTGTGTTTTCGCGTACATAATTTTCTAAACCTTGTTTTTTTAAGGCTTTGCAGATTTTTTTAGTTCGATTATCGAGCCAGACAATGGCATTGTAAATAGGCGCTCCTGTTTCTTTGTCCCAAACTACGGTCGTCTCTCTTTGATTGGTGATGCCAATGGCTGCAATAGCTTCTGGAGCAACCCCTGATTCTGCCAAAACTGTTTCAAATGTTTCCCGTTGGTCGTTGTAGATTTCGATAGGATCGTGCTCCACCCAACCTGATTTTGGGTAGTGCTGCGTTAATTCCTTTTGCGAAATACCTTTAATAGTACCTTTCTCATCAAATAGGATGGTACGGGTACTGGTAGTACCTTGATCAAAAGCAATAACATATTTTTTACTCATTTTTTTAGCTTACATGTGAGTGATGGCAACGCATTTAAAAATAGGGTTTATTCTTATGTACGCTGAAAAAGTAGTTCAAAAGTTGTAAAAAGTTTTCAATTTATTATTTCTTAAAATCCTTTTGGCTTTCAATATGCATCCCATTTCTGAAAAAAGAGTTGTATTTTGTCTAGCATTAAAATGAAAGGATTATGGCTAAAAAAGTAGACCAGACTGCATCATTTATGATTCGGTTTAACCAGAAAATATTCGAAGATCAAGGAGAGAACAAGGTACAGTGGCGCGGAAAGGTGTCTCATGTACAGGGTGGAGAGGATAAAAGTTTTTCAGATTTTAAGGAAGCGGTTGCTTTTATACAGGAAAAACTGGCAGACCTTACGATCGAAGCCTCAAAGGACCATTCAGAAGAAGAACAAGAAGGGATCTTAAAAAAGAGTTTTTCGTTATGGAAAACTATGGCAAAAGAAGGCCCTAAGGTTTTTATGGAAACCATTAAAGACCCCAGAAAAAAAGTAGATGACCTTAAAGACCAGATAGCCGAATTTGGTGGTGAAATGATCCATAAAGTCCCCATTGATGACTGGAGAAGTGCTTCAAAAACCGATTTAAAAGATATTAAACATACTTTAAAGGAGTTAGCGAGCAGCATTCAGAAATTAAACCAAAAGGTGGATGCTTTGGAGAAACCGAAACCGATCGTAAAAAAAGCGGCGAAGAAACCTACGGTAAAGGCGCCGGCAAAAACAGCTTCCAAAGCAAAAACGACACGAAAAAAATAACATGGCATCGCCCCAAGAAACTTTATCCAAACTTGAAGCATTTCAGCAGGATGCTCCCATACGTTTACAGACGCTGGGGCAGTTTCAGCTGTGGCGGGATGGAGAAAAAGTATCCAATAAAGAATGGGGACGCGATAAAACGGTGCAACTTTTACAGTATTTGATCTCCAACCGAAAGCGGCATGCGCTCCATAAAGAGCGGATTATGGAAAATCTATGGGAAGATGGTGATGATCGTGACTTTAAAGTAGCGCTTCACGGAATCAATAAAGTATTGGAGCCCAACCGGCCCTCGCGAACCGAGCCTGTGTATGTGCTCAGGCAGGGTGTAAGTTATCAATTGGACATGGAGCATGTTTGGATCGACGTGGATGCGCTGGAAAAATACATTATAGTGGGCAACGATGCATATGGCAGTGCCAATGACATTGCAAAGCATGCCTATAAGAATGCGATTGAACTCTATCAGGGTGCCTATTTACCCAACCGTATTTTTGAAGATTGGTCTTCAGAAGAACGAGAGAAGGTACAGGTCCTGATTTTAGGCGCTTATGTGACCTTGGCCGAAATTATTTTAAAGGAAAATCCGTTAGAAAGTGTGCGCCTTACGCAAGCTGCCATTGCGATCGACCCAACCTGGGAAGATGCCTACCGCATACAGATGCAAGGGTATATTGCAAAAGGCAATAGACCACAAGCCTTAAAAACCTATCAAAAATGTGCTGATGTCTTAGAAGAAGAATACGGCATTGACCCTTTACCCGAAACTAAAAAATTATTAAAGGAGATTGAGGGGATTTAGGTAAACAAGTATTCTAATTCGATAAGGTCATTTTCTTATTTTATGATTTTATAGAACGAACCTCTGCTATTTATAAAGGATTTATCTTCATCGACATCTAAATTATCTCGAATTCGTTCAAAAAAAGATTCATTAAAATTCCAAATTTTAGGTTCGATTGAATTTTTATTTTGAGTATCAATGCTATTGAGAAAAATCTGGGTATTTGAGATGAACACATTGTCTAAACCAATCACGCTCCAATTCCCAATTTTCAATCCCCAATCCCCAATCCCCAATCCCCAATCCACAATCTCCAATCCACAATCTCCAATCGTCACCCTCTTTTATCACTATTTTAAGGAAACCAAGTAGGCGGCTTCACACAACCCAACTATCTTTGCCAACAGAGTTCACGATTGATTACTAACGCGCATGGCTATAAAGGATTTTGCTACGACCCTAGAACGATATTTGAAAAGCTCCAGTTTTTCAAAAGCACTCTTGGTGGGTATTGCCGTGAGTATTCCGGTTATTGCCGGGATAGCATTAGGATATGTAGGTGCGGGTGTAGCGATTTGTTTTGGTGCTTTTTGGAGTTCTCCCAGCAACACGCCGGGTAGTTACCATCATAAAAAACTCGGAATTCTATTTTCGGCAGCCCTTGTCACCCTGGTCAGTTTTATTGGTGGCTACCTCGATATGCCGCTTTGGCTATTAATACCCGTATTGGGGGCGGTCACTTTTGCGATTGCGTATATTTCAATTTATGGCTTTCGGGCCTCCCTTATCAGTTTTTCGGGTTTGCTTGCCTTGGTTTTGAGTTTTGCACATACGCCATCCGAATTGCAACCGTATCAATATTCGTTGCTAGTAGGTATTGGCGGATTATGGTATTTACTTTTGGTGATTATTGCCTACCGATTGAATCCCAAAGCCCAGACCAAAGAATCACTTTCTGAAACCTTTGAGCTCACCGCAGAATTCCTCGACATTCGGGCGCGATTAATGGGGGAGCAGCCCAATCGGGAGACCTTACAAAAAAAGTTGCACGAACTGCAGACGGCACTCATTGAACACCATGAAACGCTGCGGGATATTTTGATTACCTCACGCAAGGGATCCGGAAATTCAAGATACCAAAACAAGCAATTACTCATTTTTGTGCAGTTGGTTGAATTATTGGAAACCGCGATTGCAAATCCGGTGGATTATGATAAAATGGACGCGCTGTTTACCAAGCATCCCAAGTTAAAAGCGGACTTTCAGAAACTGATTTTTTCAATAGCAGACCAACTTTATCACTTTGCGCATCCCAATGCTAAAAAACAGGAGAAAGGCTTTCCCCAATTAACGTCCCTTTTTAAAACGTTAACCGAAAAAATTAAAGAAGTAGATACACCTTCAAACTATGAAGAGTTTGTCATTTTGCAGAACCTATTGGAGTATCAGGAAAAACAGTTTGAAAGATTAAAACGCATCCAGTGGTTAACCAGCAACCCAAAATTGAAGTCGACCGACTTCCTTACCACGAAAGCCCTTCAGCGATTTTTGGTTCCGCAGGAATATGATCTTAAAATGGGACTGCGCAATCTCACGTTTAAGTCGGCCATATTTAAACATTCATTGCGGCTGGCAGTGACTATGATGGTGGGGTATCTAATAGGTAGCTTGTTCCATTTTCAAAATCCGTACTGGATCTTGTTGACTATTATCGTGATCATGCGACCCAGTTATGGCCTTACGAAAACCAGGTCTAAAGATCGTATTATTGGTACGCTTATAGGCGCTGTGTTTGCGGCAGGAATGGTCTTATTTATCAAAGATTTTTATGTGTTGGGGGCCTTGGGCATTGTGTCGCTGGTCATTGCCTTTTCTGTAGTACAAAAAAACTACAAAGCATCGGCTGCCTTTGTCACCCTAAGTGTGGTGTTTATTTATGCCATTTTACGGCCCGATGTGTTGGTGGTGATACAGTATCGTATTTTAGATACCATTATAGGCGCCGCGTTGTCGTATATGGCGATTCTTTGGTTATGGCCGGCGTGGGGATTTTTTGAAATTCGTGAAAACATTCGTTCCAGTGTGGCGGCCTGTCAATATTTTTTTGAACGGATTACCACGGTGTATATCGAGAAAAAAGAAGTGTCCACAGGCTATAAAGTGGCACGTAAAGCGGCATTTTTAGAGACGTCAAACCTCAATGCAGCCTTTCAGCGCATGGCACAGGAGCCGAAGTCTAAGCAGCTCCATATAGATACTATTTATGAGTTGGTCGTGCTGAATCACACGTTGCTCTCTTCCTTGGCGTCCTTGAGTACGTATTTGCAGCACCATAAAACCACGCCGGCTTCAAAGCAGTTTAAGGAAGCCGTAATAATAATTGATGGCAATTTATCACAGGCGATTCAAAGTTTAAATACACCTATAGAAGCGAACGAACCAGAATCG